>JGI24712J26585_10003437_pt1 | contig 12467 bp, 9 predicted proteins | sample BioPla3DNA2_FD_26585 | JGI IMG/M metagenome (IMG submission 26585) | reverse complement strand
TGTGATTGGTTTGTTAGCACTTACCATTTTACCACAGTTAGGGGTCAGCTTCTTCTTTTTTTAGACCATATCATTGTACACTATACAAAAAACTACAATTTCCCCTTTGACAGAATTTCCATGAGCGCACCGGCAGAATTTCGAAAGTAATTAATTAGTGTATGATAAAAGGTCTTATCAAATCTAACCACCGCTATATTGAAAAAAAATAAGAAAAGCCCTGAAGCCGGATGAGCCTCAGGGCTTAAATTGATAATAACTCAGGGACGAGTGAGGGAATATGCTTCAATTGTCCCACATCTTGACAAAGGCCCTGCTTTTGTCTGTGAAGGAGCCGCATATAATCATGATCAAATCAACAAGGTATCCTATGCCGAATACGCCTCCTGTCAGGAGCCAGATAATTCCTGTGCCTGTCTTCCCCACATAAAACCTATGTATGCCCAGCGCACCGAGGAACAAACATAGAAGGAGTGCCACTGTTCTGCTTTTACATGATACGACTTGATTATACATATAAAAATCTCCTTTTATACCGATGTCTCCAGAGTATTTAAGTATTTAAAGAGTATCAGGCTTTGCCCACAAGGCTGTTTTTCTGTAATTACTATACGTTATGGACCCGGTGAAGTCAATAAAAATCTATCAGCAATATGCATAATGCCTTATATTACAAATAAAAGCTGTAATTACTGCCTGTTTGCAGCGCAATGGTTTCTGGGGCGTGTGTCCGCAAATCCATTCTGGCAGTCAATCAATGTGTCTGAAACCGGAAGAACAGGTTTGCTTTGACCGCCAACAAGAGGAAAACCGCTCTTTTTCAGTGGACATTATTTACCGGCTTTTTTATACCTTTGCATTTCACAGACTATAGAAAAACAAGGTCAATGTGAATGGAAGGCATATGAAAAACAGGGATACAAAAAAGCCGCTTTTGAAAAAGGAGAAAAATAAGCGTTACACACCAGTGGCAGTCAAGTATGTGGTCAGCAGCATATGTGCCGCTCTCTGGACGGGCTTTTCGATTTGGGTATCCCTGCCGTGGCTTTATGAGACAGCCCACATAATATCCTTTCCCCTGGCACTATTCGCCATAACCGGGATTGCCTATATTCCTGGCTATATAAATTTTTTCATGGTTGTAAGTCTTTTGTGGGACAGGCAGCCGCCCCTTAAAAACAACAATCCTTCGATGGATATAACGGTGCTTATAGCTGCCAGAAACGAAGAAAAAACTATCGGGAACACAATAAAATATCTCAAAGAGCAGGACTATTCGGGAAATATAAGAGTTCTGGTCATAGACAATGGGTCCGCCGACCGGACCGCCGTGACTGCCCGCCTTGCCGGTCAGGAGTACGGTATGGATGTTGAGGTTCTGAGAGAGGATAATCCGGGGAAATTCAATGCCCTTAACAGGGGGCTGAATGAGACAAATACAGAGCTTGTTATCACTCTTGATGCCGACACCATACTGCATAAATCGGCCGTGAGATATCTTGCGGCCAGGTATGTGAGCTCTCCGGAGAATGTATGCGCGGTTGCCGGCTCGGTTTTGGTGCGCAACAGCAGAAAAAACCTCCTCACCCGCATGCAGGAATGGGACTACTTTCTCGGCATAGCCTCCATAAAAAGGCTGCAGGGACTCTACCAGGGCACACTTGTTGCCCAGGGCGCTTTCAGCCTGTATAAAAGAGAGGCGCTGCTGGCCGCAGGCGGGTGGCCGGACGCCATCGGGGAAGATATACTTTTGACCTGGGGTATGCTGAACAGGGGGGCAAGGGTATATTTTGAGCCCCTGTCCGTTGCTTTTACCGAGGTTCCTGAGTCCCTCGGGGCATTGTCGCGCCAGCGCTCCCGGTGGGCAAGGGGAATGATTGAGGCTCTGAGGAAATATAAGCCCTGGAAGCAGCCCATGCTGTATACCAGATATTTAACGGGAGTTAATCTCCTGATGCCATATCTGGATATATGCTATACCTTCTTTTGGCTGCCGGGGCTTGTGCTGGCCTTTTTTGGGATATATTGGATTGTGGGGCTGATGACGCTGCTGGTGCTGCCGCTGATCCTGATTTGCTTTTGGTCTCTGTATTTATATCAGAAACGCGTATTTAGGGCTCTTAATCTAAGGGTGAGAAAAAACTACTCGGGTTTTATAATGTATGTCCTGATTTACCAGATGATAATGTCTCCGGCTTCGGTCGCAGGCTATATCCAGGAGCTTTTCGGGACAAAAAGAAGGTGGAAATAATGGACTTATTTTCCTTGGCTGTCTTGAAATTCAACATATAAACTGCTAGAGTAGTCGCAGAGCGCATATGCGTCGATATTCGCAAAAAAACTAAGAAAGGTCGTGCCGGCTTATGAAGCTGTTGAACTTAAATCAGTCCAATAAAAAAGCGCCCCGCAGCTGCTTTCCTGAGAATGTAACAGAGATTGCTCCCAATCCCGCGCTTCCGGACCCTTTTGAGTTTTTTGATCCGAGACTGGGAACGGGCGGACGGGTGGTAACGAAAGAAGACTGGGAGGCGCGCCGCCGGGAGATTGCCGACCTTGCCCAGTATTACTATTTTGGATATAAGCAGCTCACATCCCGGGAAGCCTCAAGGCTGGGAAGCCGGGAGGTGCAGGTCCCTGAGACCGTCATAATCGACAGACAGAAGGTAATGGAACCCGGCTCATTTACGGTCAATCTCCCTGAAGGGGCTTTTCGTTGGGAGTTCTCCGACTTTTCCCTCCGCCCTGTGCCGGACTATCGGGATGATCAATGGGGCAGCTGGAGTGAAAATGAAGAGCTGCTCATTACCATTCCTGCGCACACTCGTATAGACAGCTTTGTAGCTGTCACCCTGGGTGATAAGACGGCCGAGATAAAGCTTGACGCATTGGAGGTGCCGGAAAAGGGCGTGGATACTGAGTTGGATGGGCCTTACCCCGCAGTCATCGTAATCGGCGGGCTTCCGGCAGAACAGATTAAGACCCTAAAAGAAAATGGTTACGCATACATATCCATGAACACCGGCTCCGTCTACAGTGACGATGGAAAGAACACAGGTGCCTATACGACGCTCTATCCCAAAAAAGCAGGTGAATACGAATACGATTCAGGCGCTCTGATGGGCTGGGCCTGGGGAGTGAGCCGCATTATTGATGGTATTTTAAACGACCCCTCCTGGAATATTGACGGGTATAAAACCGCCGTGACCGGCGTGTCCCGAAACGGCAAGGCGGCTCTTCTGGCGGCGGCCTTTGATGAGCGGGTGGCGGTGGCCGCACCCTGTGATTCCGGCGCGGCGGGCCTGACCGGGTTTCGTTTCGTAAACGAAGGTCAGCTGCTGGGATATAACACGTTTAATGTGCACTGTGAGGTAAACCGTATATTTTCCCGCAACGAAAAGCCTGTCAATACCATTGGCAGCAGTCATTGGCTCAGCTCAAAGGCGAGGGATTTTCTGCCCGACAAGACGGAGCGCTATCCCTTTGACATGCATGAAGTAGCCGCCCTGGTAGCCCCCAGGCCCCTCCTTGCCTTCACAGGCGAAAACTTTGAGTGGGTCAATTCCGTGTCCACAGCCCTGACCATGGAGGCTGTCCGGGAGGTATATGAGTTTCTGGGCGCCCAGGACAACCTGGCCCTGATTGTCAGAGATGGGGCCCATGCCAACCAGGACAGGGATTTACCCTTTCTGATAGCCGTTATGGACAGAGAGTTCGGGCGCTCAGATGCGCTGCGGGTAAGGCAGTTTGACTCACTGAAAAAGCCGGGAAAAACCGGCGCGCTGGACGGCAACGGAGTTATATATCCGGAAAAAAACTATTCTTCAATCGCGGCTATGAACGCGGTTCCATACGACATAGACAGCTCATACCTTCGCTGGTCCAGGCCAGGGAAATATACCCTGTGGTGCGAGACGGAGCTTCTCACCGAGGGCTTTGACCGGGATATTGTGGTCCATACCGACGCGCCCCGTGTCTGCCTGACGCTTCCGGACGGTTTCCTGCTGAGCGGGGAGGTTTCCGATGGGACTGTGGTTTTTGGGCTATCTCCCGAGATTGCAAAGGCCGGACGCTACAAGCTTGAAACGGCCGGTAAAGAGCGGGATAACAAAACCGTATATTTTCAGGGCTATACCCTGTCCGATGCCCTCCGCCACGGCCTGAACCTTACCAGCACCAGTCCCGACGGGATGAGCGTGGGCTTTGCAAGCAAGCTTGTAAACAGGCAGGCGATAGAGGCCCGTGTAATCACGTCCAATGAGTCAACGCAGCTTGAAACAGGCTTTATCGATGGTTTCGCTCCGGTCTACCTGGAGGCCTATGGAGTTTCCCTGAAGCAGCAGCACATACCCGAAGGCCCGTTTTTATTTAATCTGAAAAACATCGCGCTGGATGCTCTTCCCGGCTGTGTTTTTGAGCTGACGCTGGAGCTTGAGGGCATACGGCAGCCGAATATGTTTGCCGGCGGAGCCCTTGAAGGCCGGGCCCGGTCCACCCAGGGGGAGCGGCCCACATGGAACTCCTCCTGCCTGAAAAACGGCCCCATACCCAATTGGCCCCTCTATCCGGCAAATGAAGAGGACAGTGGCAAGCGGCCCGATTATATACTCACACAGTCGGCTTTTGATATTGATATAACCCTGGGGAAATACGGAGGCGGATTTGTGAAGCTGCGCTTCAGCGCTCCCGTGAACAAAAACGAGCTGGGCATAGGATTTGACAGGGCCATATCCTGGACCACCTCCTGGGAGCCCGACTGTAAATCCCTAACAATCACTTATGACAGGGAAGTGCGGGGCACAATGAGGCTGTTCCTGTTCCGCTTGACCGACAGGGAAAACAACATGATTCCCGGTCCGGTTGTGTTTAGGTTCAGGATGGACTGAGCTATGGGAGTGCATGACATTGATACCGGGGTAGCAGTAGTCAAATTGATATTTGGATATTAAATTAAATGAAATATGAAATTTCCTGTGATGCGGTGGTATTTACCCGCAAAAATGATGGGATTTTATATGTAATTGTCAAACCACAGAAGCTTGTTATGGATTTCCAAAAGGTCATGTGAAAGAAAATGAACCCGAAGAGCAAACGGCTCTTCGGAAAATCCGTGAGGAAACCGGGCTTGAAGCAATAATATTATCCGGTCACACAGCAAAACCCATATATTATGATTTTGCTCTGGATACACATACAATCGTCAAATAAACCGTAAAATCTTACAGATTTAAACCCCAGCTCATCATGACACTTTTTAAGCTGATTCCTACAGTCCTCCCTGAGCCCCATGGCCGCATGGCAGCTTCCTACGCATTCTTCCCATACATGAGGAAAAGGCGTTATACCCCTTTGGCATCAATGATGAATTTGTTCATATGTAGTTCTCCTTCTATTATAAGGAAGCAATATTTATACTGATATTACAGCCAGATACAAAGCGGGTATCAATCGCATTTTTATGAGTAAAAAGCATGCAGGAGCGGAGAAGCTGTTGTTGCAAAAGTGGGGAATTCCTTTACGGTTTTGCCAGCAAACACATTAGCCCTTCTTCGTATAATCCTTGTAGAGGTTTCTGATTGACCTGTCGTAAGTTCTTTCGCCGGCTTCGGAAAAGAAGCAACCCGGCACTTCCCCGCTTCTGCGGTGATATGCGACGCATTCACAGCATTTGCCGTGCCGAGGACATGAGGTATATGTACAGGTACATTTGTTTTTGTTGTTACAAGTCATTTCAAACCCTCCGGAAGATGAACAAATATATTCTCATTATAGTAAAAATCAATATGCCTTTCAATAAAAACCGCAGTTTATAAACGTAAAGCCATAGTCAAAATCCTTAATTTAAGTATAATATGAGAAGAAAAAGGATTTACCTGTATGTGGAACAAATTGACAGAACGGAGGACCATCATGATTTTTGTGTGTTACCCCAAATGTACTACCTGTCGGAAGGCTAAAAAGTGGCTGGAGGCAAACAATATTGCCTTTGAAGAAAGGCATATCAAGGAAAACAATCCTACAGTTGAGGAATTGAAGGACTGGCATAAAAAGAGCGGCCTGCCGCTGAAGAGGTTTTTTAATACCAGCGGATTGTTGTATAGGGAACTGAAGCTGAAGGACAAGCTCCCGACCATGAGCGGGGATGAGCAGTATAACCTGCTGGCATCGGATGGTATGCTTGTCAAGCGTCCGATTCTTGTTGGTGACGGCTTTGTTCTGGCGGGTTTTAAGGAGGCCGACTGGAAAGCCGCCCTTGGCATCGAATAATTTCGTGATGAGGGCAAAACGGATATCAAGGCAGTTTTCAGCAGCGGCAACGAATGCAGGAGCTGATATACTTGATTGGTAAAAACGGGATACGTATTATTTACGGTGATAATCCAAAAGAAATGGTAATTGAGCTGCTTGAAGCCATAAAACCAGAAGAAGAAATAGATAAAAACGCGCTTGTTGGGATTAAGCCAAATCTGGTCTTAGCAAAACCTTCAAGCTCAGGCGCGACGACTACGCCTGAAATAGTGGCGGGGCTCATTGAATATTTAAAATCAAAAGGGCGCCACAGGATAGCAATTATGGAAGGCTCCTGGGTGGGAGACAGGACATCACAGGCCTTTAAAGTATGCGGATATGAGGCATTGTCGAGGAAATACAACGTTCCCCTTATTGACCTTCAAAAAGATAAATACAAGGCGTATGAAATAAACGGTTTGAAAATAAACATCTGCGATTACGTTACAAAGGTTGATTATTTGATAAACATACCGGTTCTCAAAGGGCATTGCCAGACTAACATCACCTGTGCTTTGAAGAATATGAAGGGCTGTATACCCAATTCCGAGAAAAGAAAGTTCCACACCATGGGTTTGCATAAGCCGATAGCATATTTAAACAGGTTAATAAAGCAAAGCCTCATAATTGTTGATGGTATGAATGGTGACCTTAACTTTGAGGAGGGCGGCAACCCGGTTCAGATGAACAGGATAATCGCGGGGAAGGATCCTGTGCTGGTGGACGCGTATGCGGCGCATTTGATGGGTTTTGGTATTGAGGAAATTTCATATATACCAATGGCTGAAGCTATCGGGGCAGGCACTGCCGACCTGGCGAACGCCGATATTGTTGAGTTGAATAAGGATAGTGGAACAAGAAAACTGGCACCTTCAGGAAGAGTTCAACAGTTATCAAGGCATATCGTCGAGGACAGTGCTTGCTCAGCTTGCTATGGAAGCGCTATTTATGGACTGGAAAGGCTGTATGAAAAAGGTCTTTTGAACAGGTTAAAAGAAAAACTATACATCGGTCAGGGGTTTAAGGAAAAACGGTTTGATGGGATAGGTATAGGTACATGTACCTCAGGGTTTGATAGATGTGTTAAAGGCTGCCCGCCGAAAGCCAGGGATATTGTGGAATACCTGGAAGGCCTTATATAAAACGACATCACACCGTCAACCAGAGCCATGTAGAGACAGTTATATTGATATCACAGATAAAGAGTGGGCAGGCTGTCTTATATCAAGGCTTTCAGTAAGTATGGATGCGAAATTCATTAGGTGAGAACGAGTTTTATCGCCACGGGGAGTATGTAATGGACATAGAAATTGACAAAAGCAAGGTTGTGTGGCGGTAATAGCAACCCGGAAACCTTGCAGAAGGTTCCTGCCATTATGGATAATGTGGCATGGAGGACGATGTTATGAACGAAGAAATCTTCGGTCCCGTACTGCCGGTTTTCTGGGGATGAGGGTCGATGAAGATATCAGCATAACCAACGGTATAAATCTGCAAAAAAGTTCCTTTACCGTGAAACCAACGGTGCCGGACAGGAAAAAAGTATAAAAACATCGCCTGATAATGTGGTTTGAAAATCTGCGGAAACGTGTTACGATACATACAGAAATCTCCGTATATGATTATCACACTTCTTCACCCAGTCTCTTGAAACGAGACCATTATCAACCCTTATACGGAGATATTTTTTATCTGTTATCTTTAGACATGCAGCTGATAATCTTCAGCCTGTGGGTCAATATTCTAAGCACTTGACGCAGTGCTCCTCATTCTGCCGCTTTATAATTATATATTGGCTTTAATATTTTCTGTATTTCAACAGTTTCGCTGATTGCATTTATGATTCCTTCAGACGGTTTATATGCCATCGGAGCTTCGTCAATCGTTTCTTTTATTATAGATGTGCTGAACACCCCCTGCATTGATTTGGAGTATTCATCCATGGCAATTTTTTTCTTTGCCGCGGACCGACTCATAATTCTTCCTGCACCGTGCGGTGCTGAGCAGTTCCAGTCATGATTTCCAAGCCCCACGCCAAGAATACATCCATCACGCATATTAAGCGGGATTAACACTCGCTCTCCTTTGTGAGCGGATATAGCTCCCTTTCTAACGATATTATCCCGGTAGTCAATATAGTTATGAACTGTCTCAAACAAGTAGTCTATATCCCTTATGCCAAGCATATTTAATATGATTGAACCAATATACTCTCGGTTTTTAACGGCATATTCCTGGCATATGTGCATATCGTGGAGATAATATTCTACAAACTCACCTTCAAGATAACAAAGGTCTTTTGGGATTTTGGATGTTTTAAGTTTTTTCTTTGAACGCTTTATGGAGTTATGGACTTCAGATTGCCTCCCCTGAAAATACTCATCAACAAGTTTCTCTTGCATTTCAGGAAGCTCACCCTTGCCATAATGAATATCCATGGCCAACTTTTGATATATTTCAGCGACTTGTTTTCCTAAATTTCTACTTCCTGTATGGATAACGAGATATTTGTTGCCCTTATCATCAACATCAACCTCTATAAAGTGATTGCCGCCGCCAAGAGTACCGATACTGTTTTCGATGCGCTTCATATTTTTAATCTTATTGTAGCAGTATAAATTTTTCAGTCTTTTATAATCTGTCAAGGGTTCTATATGTGTGTTTCTTCCACTGGGAACATAAGCCCGTATAATATCGTCGAGCTTTTCCAAAGATAGGTCTATATTACCAAGCTCAAATACCCTTATACCGCAACCTATATCCACACCTACGATATTCGGAATAACCTTGTCTCCCAGATCTGCCGTAAAACCAATCACACACCCTATACCCGCATGAACATCAGGCATTATTCTGACCTTACAATCTTTAAATGCCGGTTGATTAATAAGAGTATTTATCTGATTGAGAGCCTGGGGCTCAACACTATCTGTGAAGATTTTCAAATCAGGCATATATATCACCCTCTTTTCTAAAATAGCACGCTCTAAGTGGGAGTTTATCAGGAATTGTTCCCCTTTACAAGACAATGCCGGTAAATGCAGATGCCCATTAACCCATACCACATCAATATGTTAAAATTAAGAACTGGGCTGTTAACCCGCGGGCCAAAGGGTTGTCATGCACGCAAACAGAAGACAGAAAACAAAGCCCAGAAGTGAGAGGCCAGAAAAGTACGCCTTTCCCAGCTTATCAACAAATCATCGTATTAAATTGCCCCCCTCTGATGAGGGAGGTGGCGTAAAGCGCCGGAGGGAGAGATAATACAGCACTGCGCTTTATGAAAAACCTGTTTCAGCTTCAGCGTCTGCAGGTCTATCCCTCAAGTGGTAAAGCCTTGGTCCGACAGGTTCCCTGTATGCGAAGCCAACAGCTCAGAGGAGCCAGAATAAGGCTGCCCCGATTCTGCATGACCTGTCTACTTAAAATTATCAACTCAGTGGGTTTTATGGCTGCAGGCTGCACCTGAGAATATCAGTTCCCTCTTATATACAGGTTGACATAAATTCTTGAAATATAATAGGGGATAATAGGAGCCCATCTTCAGTGAACCTGTGCATTTTGCAAGGCTATAAATTGCAAGTAAATTAAGTTACATAAACGAAGGTGTAGGTACACAAGTGAGCAAAGTTAATAAGTATTATCAGACAACATACCAGTCCCCGATAGGTATGATGACAATAGCGTGCCACGGAGGAAAAATATGTGGGCTGTGGTTTGAAAACCAGAAGTATTATCTTGGCTCGCTGCCGGAGCAGCCGGTTCAAGACGACAGCCCGGAGGTTTTTGCGCAGGTCAAAAACTGGCTGGACAGATATTTTTCCGGGAAAAAGCCGGAAATCACTGAGCTGCCATTGGCACCCACAGGCACGGAATTTCGCAGGATGGTGTGGGATATTTTATGTGAAATACCCTATGGCCGGGTTATTACATATGGGGAAATCGCAAAAGAGGTAGCTGGCCGCATGAATATAAAAAGTATGTCCGCCCAGGCTGTAGGCGGCGCGGTGGGCCACAATCCGATTTCCGTTATTATTCCTTGCCACAGGGTGGTGGGGGCAAAGGGCAGTTTAACCGGATTTGCCGGTGGTATTGACAGGAAAATATATCTTTTGCGCCATGAGGGCGCCGATATGTCGTATCTGTTTGTTCCAAAAAACGGAACGGCCCTCTGAATACAGATGATATATGACCAGATATTTCGCACTGTTTTATATTGCGGGTCAGGACAGGTTATTAATAACAGAAACTTATGAAGGTGAAAGCGGCATTTAAGAGAGTGGAAATGAAAACTATTCTTTCAGGGCATATCATAAAGCAGATGGCTCATCTGCTTTGTAAAAGAAAAGGGACCTCACCGTCACAATGACAGGCAAGGTCCCTATATTCTTTCAGAATATCTTGTGCATGCGAATCCGGCTAGATTGCCAGTTCAGTCCTGCTGATAAGGTCATTTTGAGCCGCCACATGCATCTCAACGAAAAAGGCTGAGAATCCGGCAACGCGGACAACAAGATTTTTGTATTCTTCAGGGTGCTTTTGAGCATCTCTGAGTGTTTCCCCGGAAATTATGTTTATTTGCACCTCCATGCCGCCCAGATCGAAATAGGTCTGTATAAGCTGGATAAGCTTTTGGATGCCGTCGCTGCCGTTGATGGCAGAGGGGCTGAATTTCATATTGAGCAGGGTGCCGTTGGCAAAAAGGGTCTGATCTATGGTGGACACGGAGTTGATAATGGCGGTGGGGCCGTTGCGGTCCATCTGCTGGACGGGTGAAATTCCGTCTGCCAGGGGGATGCCTGCGCTGCGGCCATCGGGAGTGGCTCCGGTCATCATTCCGAACATCACATTGGCCGTAACGGGGAACATGGCTGCCGTATAGCGGCCTCTCGGGCCTGTGTGTGAGGTGACTGCCTCGGCGAATTTCTCCGCCGCCCAGGCGGCCAGCTCATCGACCCGGGGGTCGGCATTGCCGTAGTGAGGACAGGAATTTTTTATGTACTGCTGGAGGTCCTCATAGCCCTTCCAGTTTGACATGAGCGCATCATAGAGCTCTCTTGTCGTGCACTTCTTCGTATCAAAGCACAGGTGCTTGATCATAAAAAGGGAATCTGCCACGTTGGCGATGCCGATGCCCGGTATTCCGGTGCCGTTGTACTTCGCGCCACCGTACATCACGTCCATGCCCTTTTCCATGCAGCCCTCCATAGTGGCAGATACCACAGGAAGGGGTAAAAGCTCCCGGGTAACGTATTCAGCGTTGTTGTTTACTATAACATGCCATTTGACGAAGAATTCCACCTGTTTTTGATAGGCTTCCTTGACCTGCTCAAAGGTCTCCATTTCATAGAGGTACCCGGTGGGAAGGCCGACGGGCTTGGGTTCTGAACCGTCTGGAGCCCTGAATAGGGGCATGGGCAGATATCCGTTGTTGATGGCAAGGAGCACCGCGTTGGGCAGGTTGATATAGGACATGCTGCCGGTGCCGCCGCAGGCGGGCCAGTCGTTTCCGTTGCCGCCGGGCTCAACGCAGCCGATGGGGGAGTAGTTGCGGGCATCCTCCAGAGTGAAGCCTCGTTTTAAAAGAGCGGGGATGATTACGTCATCATTTTCAAAGGTGGGAATACCGCCGCATATTTTTGTCGTCTCTATAGCGGCCTCCCAGAGTTCGGCAGGAGTGTTCTTATGTATGCGGAGGGACTGGGGAGGGTCATGAAGTACAAGGCGGGCCATGCTCTGCAGCATCATATATGTAACCTTGTTTGACGCATCATTGCCGTCCTTGTCCACGCCGCCCATGCACATCATCTGGCCCGAGGTGTAGCCGGGGGCGGACTGGGTAGCGCCGTCACTCCAGGGCTTGTTCATCTCGGCAACCTTCAGATAGAATAAATCCATAAGCTCCTGGGCATAATCCTCCGTAATGGCGCCCCTTTCCAAATCTCTTTCCAGAAAATCGCCCAGATACTGGTCAACACGGCCGAAGGTAATGCCGTGCATATTTGCCTCAAGACACAGGCAGGTCTGGTACATATACAGGCACTGGAGAGCTTCGATGAAGTTTCTGGCGGGGNTTTCCATAATCCAGCTGAGAGTCTCCGCCATAAGCTCCAGCTCTTTTTTGCGCTTTGGGTCCTTTTCCACGGCCAGCATTTCCTTTGCTTTAGCCGCATAGCGCTTTG
>JGI24712J26585_10003427_pt1 | contig 12489 bp, 9 predicted proteins | sample BioPla3DNA2_FD_26585 | JGI IMG/M metagenome (IMG submission 26585) | reverse complement strand
ACACTTTTTCAGTATCTGTATTTGTTAAGGTCTCTCTTCCATCTGGAGTAATATACCCCTGGATACTACCTTCACCCATATCGTAATTAGCAAACATCTCTTTTATTTTATCAACTGATATATCAAAAATAATAAAACCACGACCATCGGAAAACCTTCTAACTATTGTAGCTGCATAGTGTTGCGTGCCATAGGTTCCGCTCTTTAGTAAAACTTCATCAAGCTCACTATGATCACCCATCCACAATACTTGTGCCTTTTTTTCCTTTAAAGTAGTTCCAACATTTGAATCAACCACTGTCCTATACAAGTTATCATTAATACCTGAAATAGTGGAAATACCAATACCGTTGGAACCTATAATATGTATGTTTTCAAGAAAGTAGTTCGACCTAGTATTTAAGCTTATTCTGTCCTGCAAATCGTCATAGGATTTTTTGTTACCCTTTGCTTCCTCTAGGTTAAGTTGAAAATACTCCTTAAAATTAATATCAAGAATCATTTCCATAGATGATTGTTCTGCCGTGCTATATCCTAAATTCATGTATTTGTTTACTGCTTTAATTGTATCTGATGCACTATTCTCATAACTACTTATAATAGCATCCTCAGCTTTTTTATAGGAAACAACTCCATAGATANCCAAAAAAAGAATTGGTATTAAAAGGCCAATAGCAAGCTTTGCCCTAATACTAGTCCCAAAATTTTTATAAGGTAGTTTTCCTAGTGTAGACTTAGTAGAAGAAGCCAGCTTGCTTAGCTTGTTTTTCATATATAACACCCTCCAGTCGTTAGAATTTTTTTGTTTATTTTTACTTTCCCCTTATCTAATATACCAGTAATTTCATATAAAATCAATATATTTCATACGATTCTTTATACAAATCTTTATACAAAGTGCACATTTACATAAATTAGCTTTTATTTGCTTTTATTCTATATCAATACAAAATGTATTAAAACGTCATGATTATTATTGATTTTTTACAATTTATTAGTAATATTTATGAAACATCTTTTGTAATGAGGAGATTAAATATGACTCCACTTTCGTAAAAACGTTTATCTGNATAAACTTCACAAATTATGACTTCTCTTTTATAGAAGAAAGGCCGAACAAGCTACCGAAAAAGCCCAATACAAGACTTAGACTTGGAAGCCCGTAGATTATCTTATTAATTATATCTCCTCTAGCTGGTAATGATATAAATAAAATCGTACTAGCTACCCCGTCATATGCCTTATTAATTAATATAACCATGAATAAGGCCGCAATAATTCCTCCTATTAATGTTAGAATTACACCTGTAAGTATATATGGAAATCCTATAAATNCCCCAGGGGACCCAAGCAGTCTTAAGGTGTTTATTTGATCCTTATTATTATATATACCTTGTCGTATCATATGAGACAGGATAATAAGCGTAGTTACTCCCACTGCTACAATCATTAGATAGCCTATTATCTTAAGTGCATATGTAATATCCTGAATCTTTTCCAAAACCTCCCTATTATCTCTCACATATTCTATACCATCTGTTTTTCTAACCTCATCAATAATCGAATCCATGGCATTCACTTCTATGCGGATTTCCACAAAGGCTTCAAAGGGGTTCTTATCAAAAAGCTCTAGTATCTTAGCTTCGTCTCCTAATATATCCTCCATCCTAGCTTTTGCCTCATCCTCTGCTACTAGGCGGCTACTTCGGACACCATCTAGCCTGCCAATCCTATTAACCAATGCATTTCTTTCTTCTTCGGTAGTATCTTGTGAAAAATATCCATTAACTTCTGATTCTTCATTAAGCATGACCACAAGCCGATTTCCTATATCTGTACCGGTTATAACAATTCCTAATAGGAAAAGTATCATACCAGTACTCATAACCGAAAAAATGTTTGATAAAAGATTAAGCCTAATAATTCTCATCATTTCCTTGGCAAAATACCCCATATTAAACAGAAAGCTCTTCATGACCTAATCCCCCTCCGTTCCATAGTAATTTTTCCCTTATCAACACTAATAAAGCTAGCATTTTGCTCCTCCAAAATCAAATGAGTTGCATGGGTGGTTATAATAATGGCGGTCTTGTCATCTAGAAAGGACCTAAATAATTTAAGTATATTTATTGCATTATCATAGTCAAGATTACCTGTAGGCTCATCTGCCAAAATAAGAGCAGGCTTTCTAGCAACAGCCCTAGCTATTGCAACTCTTTGAGACTCTCCCCAGGAAAGGTTCTCAACTCTTGATAATATCTTATGACTAAGCCCTACTCTTTCTAATGCTTCTATAGCCTGTACCTTCATATTTTTTGGACTTATACCCAAAAATCGCATTCCCATCATCACATTTTCTAGGGCAGTTCTGCCCTTAATCAGCTTAAATTCTTGAAATACAGGACCTATATTTCTCCTAATCTTACGAATATTTCTACCATTATTACTTTTAATGGGTCTACCAAGGACAGTTAATATCCCTGTAGATGGATATTCAATACCCATCAAAAGCTTCAAAAGACTTGTCTTTCCCGAACCACTAGGGCCAGTTACATATACCAATTCCCCCGGTTTAATATTTAAATTCACATCTATTAAGGCCTGTGTCTTATCTGGATATATTAATGAAACATCCCTTAATAATATCATTATACTCCCTCCTTTTGTCAGATTAGAATAGGAAACCTGTTTCTATTGTAAAGCTAATATATCCATCTTCAGTAACTACATCCTTAAGGTCAATATCAATAACCACCAAATCACCTGCCACCTTCTCAAAATCAATAAGCATAGGACCATTACGGAACAATTCATTGATAGATTCTATTTCTAAGGACATACTATAAAAACTGCCTCCTTCCGGCACAAATCGTAGGCTAGTATTTGCTTCTAATACAAAATGTCCATATAAGACCAAATTATTATCAGGAACCTCTACTACCACCCTATCCTTTTGGAAGCTAAAAACCATCTCTGTCAGAAGGGAATTTTCATTTATAATACGATTAAAGGTATCCTCATGTATTGAACCCTTTACTGAAAATAAGCCGAATTTCAGGTTAAGGTCCTCCATGGTAAAATGACCTTCAGCAATAATCCGTGAAAACTCATCAACCACATGAGAAAAAAGATTCTTTAGATTGTCCCACATGAGTTTTAGGTTATCAAGGTGCTGTTGATATTTTTCTCTCTCTTCAGATAAGGATTCCAGATAAGCTTCCTGCTCCATAAGTAGGCTTTTTTTATTGGCAATAGAGCCCATTAACTCTTCCTGTCTAATATCTAATATAGCCTTACTATCATAAAGATTTTGTCTGTTTTCTTCTAAAAACTTCTTGCTCTCTTCTATAGAAGCTAAAAGCTCTCCAGTGTTTCTTGTTATATCCTTAATTAAGTTTAAACTCTTAATAAAAGATGTAAGGTTTTCAGCCTTTAAAAGAATATCAAGATAAGAAGCTGGCCCTCCCCGTTGATAGCTTATTAATACCTGCTCCATAATATCTAAATGCAAACCATAATTTTTCTCTTCTATAGCAATGGATTTATCAAGCTCATCAATATGAATAATTAGACTGGCAATTTCTTGTGAAAGCCTTGCCTCTTGTCTTTCCATTTCTTCTATCTCTTGGGTTAGGATAAATAATCTGTCTAGGGTTTCCTCCTCCTCCCTAGTAATACCCTNAAGTTGCTGATTCGCCTCCTCTATAGGCTTTACTTCACCAGTTACTTCTAAAGGATTAAAAATCATTGTCACAAGTAAAACTGCAATAAATATCAGTAAACACTTCCGCCTTCTTAGTATCATCCCTTCACCCCCCTAGTATTAATATAAATTTTCCTGCTGATATTATATCATAAGATTTATANATTAGCAGTAAGCTAATCTAAGAATTTATAATAAAGTTAAGTCAGAATAGATTACAATAAATTTAAAAATATTCTAAATATGTTATAGACATTACAATTAATTATGTTTTATATGTAGTTTTAACCTTGATTGTTTGAAAATCCCTGTTATAATTAAGGCGTATGTAATGATTAGCATAAAAATGACGAGGTGAAATTATGAGTAAACACGCAAAACAGAATGAACCATTAGTAACACATNTTTATACTGCTGATCCATCTGCCCACGTGTTCGAAGATAAAATATATATTTATCCTTCCCACGATTTAGAGCATGACGGTGTATCAGATGACGAAGGAACCCAGTATACTATGGAAGATTATCATGTGTTTTCAATGGATGATATTGATGCACCTGTAGTTGACCATGGACAAGTACTTCATATGAAGGATGTACCCTGGGTCAGTCAGCAGATGTGGGCTCCTGATGCTGCATTTAAAAATGATACCTACTATTTTTATTTTCCTGCAAAGGATAAGGAAGGAATCTTTCGTATAGGTGTTGCCACTAGCGATAATCCGGCTGGACCATTTAAACCTGAGCCTAATTATATTCCTGGAAGCTATAGTATTGACCCCGCAGTGTTCATTGATGACGATGGAAAAGCATATATGTATGCAGGAGGTCTTTGGGGAGGCCAGTTAGAAAAATGGCAGACTGGAAAGTTTGATCCAGATGCAGGAGAGCAAAATCCAGATGAAATCGCTCTAGGACCATGGGTTGCACCAATGAGCGATGACATGCTTACATTTGCCGAGCCACCAGTAGAATTTAAAATACTTGATGAAAATGGCAAGCCTCTTCTAGCTGGTGATGAGGATAGACGCTTTTTTGAGGCACCTTGGGTACACAAATATAATGGAACCTACTATCTGTCCTATTCAACAGGTTCAAGCCATTATATTGTTTATGCTACCAGCGACAACCCAATGGGACCTTTCACCTATAGAGGTAGAATCCTAGAGCCTGTAGTTGGTTGGACAACCCATCAGTCAATAGTAGAATTTAAGGGTAAATGGTATCTCTTCTACCATGATGCCTCATTATCAGGTGGCATAGACCATAGACGTTCTATAAAGTTTACCGAAATAAAGTATAACGAAGACGGGACCATACAGACAATACATCCATATAAATAGTATATTTAATTAAAACATGCCATCTACTGATTGGGTTTTTCCACAGGATTCCATATCAGTAGATGGCTTTTATTTGTTCTCCTATTTTATAACATTAGTAAAACTTATGGCAACTATAACAACTATTAGTTTTACTAAAGACAAAAACAATGATATACTATTTTTGTGTTATTGATGTATTTATAATATAGTGTGAGGAGCGAATGTTATGGAAAGATTAATCGGAACTATATCCAGAGGTGTACGTGCCCCTATAATACGTGAGGGTGATAATATCGTTGATATCGTTGTAGAAAGCGTCCTAAAAGCTGCTAAGCAGGAAAACTTTCAAATATATGATAAGGATATTGTTGCAGTAACTGAAGCAGTCGTTGCCCGAGCACAAGGAAACTATGCATCCGTTAGCCAAATTGCTTTAGATATTAATCAAAAGTTTGGTAATGACCATATAGGTGTTATATTTCCTATTCTCAGTAGGAATAGATTTGCAACATGTCTTAAGGGAATATCAAGAGGAGTAAAGAAAATTACACTGTTACTTAGCTACCCCTCAGATGAAGTTGGAAATCATCTAGTAGATTTAGATGCTTTGGATGAAAAGGGGATTAATCCTTGGACAGATGTATTGACTGAAGAAATATATCGCCAACTTTTTGGTTCTTATAAGCATCCATTTACAGGTGTAGACTATATAGATTACTATAAAAATATAATTGAAAATGAGGGATGTGAAGCTGAAATCATTCTTGCTAATGATTGTCGTGCTATCCTNAAGCATACAAGAAATGTTCTCTTATGTGATATACACTCTAGAGAACGTACAAAAAGACTATTAACAAATGCAGGAGTAAAGACAATATATAGACTTGATGATATACTCACTTCTTCTGTTGACGGCAGTGGATATAATGAAAGATACGGTCTATTAGGCTGTAATAGCGCTACAGAGGACTCTGTAAAACTCTTTCCCCGAGACTGTCAAAAAGTTGTAGATGAAATCAGCCAGAAGTTTTTCAAACTCACTGGAAAACAGGTAGAAGCTATGGTTTATGGTGATGGAGCCTTCAAAGATCCCGTNGGTAAAATCTGGGAGTTAGCTGATCCTGTTGTATCTCCTGCCTATACCTGTGGTTTAGAGGGGCAGCCTAATGAGGTNAAACTCAAATATCTCGCTGATAATAATTTTGCAGATTTACAGGGAGAGGATTTAAAAAAAGCCATATCTGAATATATTAATAATAGGACCGATAATCTTGTTAATGATATGGCTTCTCTAGGTACAACTCCAAGAAATCTAACAGACCTTATAGGTTCATTGTGTGACCTTACATCAGGAAGTGGCGATAAGGGAACACCTATAGTATATGTTCAAGGCTATTTTGATAACTATACCAAATAATATAATAAATCTACAGCTTAGCTTATAAAACATGGCTGATATAAAATATTTTTAGGGAAATCCCTAATAATAATATTTTATATCAGCCTTTTATATTTGTAAGCTATTNCACTTACGATTCTATCTCCATTAGTATATTTTTTATTCTTTCAATTTGCTCAATAGTTGGTTTTTGCAAAGGGGGTGTACTTATCTCCTCCATTGGTATACCTCTTAGAATCATAGCCTTTTTTACAAGAGGAACAAATGGAACTCCAANGTCAAATAACTGTGCAAGAATATCCATTTTCTTTTGATAATATGATATTCTTTCTAAGTCATTATCATCAAAAGCCTTGACCCAGCCCGAACCCACTTCAGGTGCCACATTAGTTAGTCCTCCTATCACTCCGCTCCCACCACTAAGTANATTATGGGCAAAGTTATCATCATAGCCAGAATATATCTCAAAATCTGGAAATTCAGGNAATATGGTCTCTATAAGCTTACGAGTATGGGCAAATCCTACTACCGTATCCTTACAACCTACGATATTATCATGTTTTCTCCTAAGTCTTAACATTAGGTCTGCTGTCAAATCATATCCTGTTCTCTCTGGATAGTTGTATAGGTATATTTTGCCATCAACAGAATTTGCAATAGTATCAAAATAGTCCTCCAAACTATCCTGTGTTAATGAAAAGTAATACGGAGCTACTATTATTACTCCATCGGCCCCTTGTTCAATGGCATACTTTGATAAAATAATAGTTTCTTCCTGTATCATACTTCCAGTTCCAACAATTAGCGGAACTCTATGATTTATATGCTTACAAGCAGCGTATATAAGGTCCTTTTTTTCTTCCATGGATAGGGCGAAAAATTCTCCTGTACTCCCCAAAAGGATAATACCATCTACTCCACCCTCTATAACAAAATCCCAAATTTTTTGGTTGGCTTTTATATCTAGATTATACTTGCAATCAAAAGCAGTTACAACAGGACTTATAAATTTTGCCTTCATAGTCAATTACTCCTTTCAATTCTTACCCTCAATAGATAATTACTTACTTAAGTCAATATAATAATCTTACTCATAGCCTGCCCCCTGCATAGCCGATAATGCAAGAGAGGTATAGCGTTTTAATATGCCTTTTCTATTTGGCCTTGGAACTATACCTTCCTTGGCTCTCTCTTTAAATATTTTATTAATCTCATCTATATCTCTTATCCCAGCTTCAGTTCCAATACAGTTTATCTTTCTAGCTAGAATATCATATTCGATAATATCTCCCTCTCTAATATAGGCTAAGGGTCCTCCGACTGCTGCCTCCGGTGATACATGTCCTATCGCCGCCCCCCTAGTAGCCCCAGAAAATCTTCCATCAGTTATTAAGGATACTTTACCGTTAAGCTTAGGATCGCATACTATAGCTTCTGTTGTCATGAACATTTCTGGCATGCCAGACCCTCTGGGCCCTTCATACCTTATCACTATGACATCACCTGGGTTAATCTCATCATTTACAACTGCACTATGGGCATCCTCTTCTGAATCAAACACCCTTGCTGGACCCCTATGTATGTATAGACTCTTATCACAAGCCGAGTACTTTACTACAGATCCCTCTGGGGCTATATTCCCTTTAAGTACAGCGATTGATCCTAGGTCCTTTGCATTGTCAGGATGTATGATTACTTGTTCTCTTTCTAGGCCATAGTTAGCCAAATATCCAAGATTTCTCTCAAAGAAATTATCATTTTCAAGGTCTTGTAAGTTCTGACCTAGGGTCTTACCTGTAACAGTAAGTACATCCAAATTAAGGTAGTCCTTTAGATATAACTGTACCATGGGTATCCCTCCTGCAAACCAAAAAGCTTCAGTAGGGTAGTCTCCACTGGGAGTTACATTAACAAGATGAGGAATCCTATGATTAATATCGTCTATTTGCTGTGGATCTAATATTATTCCCATCTCTCTTGCTATAGATGGCATATGAAGCATTGCATTTGTTGAACCTCCAATTGCACTGTGAATAACAAAAGCATTATAAAATGCTTCCTTTGTCATTATCATACTTGCGGTTATATTCATCTTTGCTAGGTCCATTATCTGTCTACCAGCATTCCTTGACAACTGACTGATATCCCTCATGGTAGCAGGAACCAAGGCNGAGCCTGGAAGAGCCATACCTAGAGCCTCTGCCATACACTGCATGGTACTGGCAGTTCCCAAAAATGCACAAGCTCCATAAGAGGGGCAAGCAGATATTTTATAGNCCCTTACCTCTTCCTCCTTAATCTGTCCATCCCTTTTTTGCCTAAGTGAAATATCACCTGCCATCATAGAAGTGGCCATATAAGGGCTAGGCCTCATACTTCCTCCANGTATAAATATAGTGGGTATATCAAGTCTTGCTGCTGCCTTTAGATGGGCAGGTATAGATTTATCACAGGATGATGTCAGTATTAATCCATCCCATGGGGTAACAGACCCATGTAACTCTACCATATCACATATTGCTTCTCTTGAAGCCAGGATATAATTCATTCCGTCATGGCCCTGTGCACATCCATCACATATATCTGTAGCATGAAAATGGGCCGGATAGCCACCGCTTTCAAACACACCGTATTTGGCTTGTTTTGTTAATTGGTTAAGATGTACACTTCCAGGATGGCTATCACCAAATACATCTTCTATTAATATCTGTGGTTTTGTTATATCTTTTTCATCCCAACCAGACCCTAATTGTAGGGCGTCATATTGGGCCCAAAGCTTTCGCTGTGGAATACTTTTTTGTCTTAGCTCTTCCATATATGTCCTCCTAGACTTATGCCGTAACAAATCCTTGTTATATCATGTCTTTATCACCATAGTAATTATAGCAAACACTAGAAAAAACAACAACCGGGACCCTATGGAATTCCGGTTGTTAATGTAATGATTTATTTACTTATTATAAAATATCCTAAGACTAATATGCCTAATCCTATCCGATACCAGCCAAAGGCCTTAAAATCATTTTTCTTGATATAGGCCAATAAAAATTTGATAGCTATAAGTGATACGACAAAAGCAACCACCATACCGGTTATTAATACCGCAATCTCTATGCTTTCAAAATCAAAACCAAACTTAATGAGCTTTAGTGCGCTAGCACCAAACATGATTGGGATTGAAAGAAAAAAGGAGTATTCAGCAGCTATATGCCTAGATGTTCCAAGTAATATAGCACCTAATATTGTTACACCAGACCGAGATGTTCCGGGGACCAAAGCTAGTATCTGAATCATACCAATTAGTAGGGCTGTTCTATAGGTAAGTTCATTAAAGCTTGCAATTTTAGGCTGCCTACCCTTGTTCCTGTTCTCAATCATTATAAATAATACACCATATACAATTAGCATCACTGCAACCATTATATAATTATAAAAATGTTCATCAAACCAATCATCAAACAGAAAACCAAATACCCCTGCAGGAATTACTCCAATCACAACCTTATACCAGATACTCATAGTATCCATCTTTTCCTGTTTTGTTTTCTTTGGTGAGAAGGGATTCAATTTATGAAAATACAGTAACACAACTGCCAAAATTGCCCCTAATTGTATAACCACACGAAACATTTCCATAAATTCATTTGTAGCTTTAAATTCAACAAACTCCTCTACTAGAATCATATGACCTGTACTACTTATAGGAAGCCATTCTGTAATTCCCTCTACAATACCAANCAAGATAGCTTTTAGTATTTCTAACATTAANATCCTCCATTCTCCCAGTAACAACCAGGAATACCCNCTCTAAATAATTCTATATGACAATAGCATTTTTTATNATTCAATTCAAGCTANTTATTNTGCCCCTGCTTATGTCCTAATAATTCTTCTATATCTTCAACAGGTCCTGGTCTATAATAGTAGTATCCCTGTACTTCATCACACTTTTTCATTTCAAGAAACTCTAGCTGATTAGCCGTTTCAACCCCTTCAGCCACAACACCCAAACCAAGACTTTTGGCAAGGTTAATAATAACCTCAGTTATGGCCTTATCCTTTTCACTTTCCTCTATACTTCTTATAAATTGCATATCTATTTTGATACGATCAATCGGAAGTAGCTTCAACCTGCTTAGGGATGAATATTCAGTACCAAAGTCATCAATTGAAATAGTTACACCTAACTCCTTTAGTTTCTCTAAGACATCAACAACTTGATTTGTTTCATTAATAGCTATGGTCTCCGTAATTTCTAGATCTAGGTACTTGGGATCTAATTTGGTTTCCTTAAGAATCCGCTCCACAGTACTTACCATGTGNGGACTCTTAAATTGTGCAGCTGAAATGTTAACTGCCATCCTAATGGGGCCATACCCCATATCCTGCCATTGTTTNTTTTGTGTACATGCCATCATTAGTACCCATTCACCGATAGTATTAATTAAGCCAATCTTCTCGGCCAATGGAATAAATACATTGGGACTAATCATCCCATATACAGGGTGCCTCCAACGCAGTAATGCTTCTACACCAGTTATCTGGCCTTTATCCAAGTTNATCAGAGGTTGATAATGTATAAATAATTCCCCACGTTCTTTAACACGATATAAACTATTGGATAATATCAGCTTTTGCTTAACATCCTCCTTCATCTCATGGGTACACAAAACATACTGGTTTTTACCCATAGATTTTGCTTCGAACATAGCAGTATCTGCATTTTTTACTAGGGCATCAGTATCATCACCATCAATAGGATATATTGAGATTCCTGCACTACCTGTAATAAACAATTCATGTTTTCCTATATAAAAGGGTTTTTTGAACCTTTCAAAAAGCCTATCAGCTACCTCTTTGATATCTTCTATATTAGAAGCATTGTTTACTATTAAAATAAATTCATCACCAGCAAAACGTGCAATAGTGTCACTTTTACGTAAAAATCCTTTTAAGCTTTTTGATACCTCTTTAAGAATTGTATCTCCTACACTATGTCCCATAGTATCATTTATAGCCTTGAAGCCATCTAAATCAATTAAAATAATACCAAGTAAATGCTCATTACGCTTAGCCATATTTATGGCTTGGTTTAACCTATCTAAAAAAAGAGTTCGATTAGGAAGGCCCGTAAGGTGATCATAATAGGCCATATATTCAATTTCATGTTCTGCTTTTATCTTAGTAATTCCATCTGCCAACATGTTGGCTAGAATTCGAATGTGATTAATATGAGCATCTGAACACTCTCTGTGGGTTTCTATTGACTCTATGCCTATAAAACCACGAACTTCTCCATTTCCTTCAATAGGGATAGTAACAATAGATTTTACTTTATTTTTTATTAAATATTCCTTTTCAGCTTTGGCACTTATGGGCAATTTATTAATATCTGGTATACAAAATGGCTTGTTATTGATAATATAATGCATTAACCAAGGAAAATCTGATAAAGCAATTTCCTTCTTAACCTCATTCTTAAATCCCACTTCTTGATTCCGCCATTCATATGAATATGTCAAGGTATATCTATCATTATTAAATAAATATATATATGCATGACTAGCTTGAAAAAATCCACCTATCTTCTCTAATAAAAAATCTGCTTTGTCATCAAAATTTTCTTTATTAACTCCAACAAATTCAAAAGAAATCTCTGATATCATTCTATTAAAATCACTCTGATAGGCAGTTTCCTTCAACTTTGATATATAAATTTTATTAACAATTAAGCCTATCATTAAGGCTATAACAAATATTCCCATTCTTATTAAAAAATCAAATTCATCAAGATAAATAATATGGCTAGGCGAATTTATCCATATTAGTAATTGAGTTATTATTGCAACTACTGATATCAATATCAATGGTATTGTCCTATTAAACACTAGAGAAATAACCATAAGTATTATGGGAAAAGCCCATACTGTTACACTAGAAAACTCTATAAACCTAAGTGTAATAACAGGAATACTAATAAGCATGACTAACAAAACTAATACATCCATTATATGCTGCTTTTTTATTACAATTTGAAATATTAGAATTGCTATCCCAAATAA
>JGI24712J26585_10003422_pt1 | contig 12498 bp, 12 predicted proteins | sample BioPla3DNA2_FD_26585 | JGI IMG/M metagenome (IMG submission 26585) | reverse complement strand
AGCAGCCGTATCTGAAGCAGGAGGGCTTGGAATAATAGCATCCGGTAACAATCCGTCAGAATCAATAAGGGCAGAAATACATAAAATCAGAGAACTGACAGATAAACCATTTGGTGTAAATGTAATGCTTTTAAGTCCTTATGCAAAAGAAGTAAGCCAATTGCTGATAGAAGAAAAAGTTCCTGTAGTTATTACCGGAGCCGGCAACCCGGGCAAATATATAAAAGTATGGAAGGAAGAGGGTATTAAGGTAATACCTGTTGTTCCTTCGGTAGCTTTTGCAAAGCATTTTGAAAAATCAGGCGTTGATGCCGTAATTTGTGAAGGAACCGAAGCAGGAGGACATGTTGGAGAATTAACTACCATGTGCATTACACCTCAGGTAGTTGATACGGTAAAGATACCGGTAATAGCAGCAGGCGGTATAGGAGACGGAAGGGGAATTGCAGCAGCCTTCTGTCTTGGAGCATCAGGAGTTCAGGTGGGAACAAGATTTGTATTGGCTAAGGAATGCAGAGTTCACCAGTTTTGAATTACAGAAGCAACACTGCTTTAATGGAAGAACTCATAGAAAGCTTTACTGTTAAAGAAAGAAAAAATATTATCGTCAAGTGCGATGTTTCTCTTTATGATGATGCAAAAAAACTCATAAATGAAGCCTACAATACATTTGGCACAGTGGATGTACTTATAAACAATGCGGGAATTACAAAGGACAATTTGCTGCCTTTAATGACTGAAGAAGAATTCGATGAGGTTATTGCTACAAATTTAAAGGGTACCTTCAACTGCTGCAAACATATTGCAAGAAAAATGATAAAGCAAAAGCATGGCAGAATTGTTAACATTTCATCGGTGGTGGGACTTGCGGGAAACGCAGGACAGGTAAATTATTCGGCTTCAAAGGCAGGAGTAATAGGGTTGACAAAGTCTATGGCAAGAGAATTAGGGAAGAAAAATATTTTAGTCAATGCTATAGCACCGGGATTTATTAAAACCGAAATGACAGATGAAATTCCGGATGAGATAAAGGCGGAAATGATGAAAAATATCCCTCTTCAAAGGTTAGGGCAGCCGGAAGACATAGCTGATTGTGTTGAATTTTTAATATCAGAGAAAGCATCCTATATAACAGGGCAGGTCATATCCGTGAACGGAGGATTTTATATTTAAGGAGAGAAAAATGAAAAGAAGAGTTGTAATAACCGGAATGGGAGTAGTAAGTCCCATCGGTTCCGGAGATATTTTTTGGGAAAATGTTAAAAAGGGCAAATGTGGAATAGATTTTATAGAATCTTTTGATACATCAGATTTTAGTGTTAAAATAGCAGCCGAAGTAAAGGATTTTGATCCAACTTTGTATATGGAGAAAAAGGAATCCAAAAGAATGGACAGATACAGCCAGTTTGCTTTAGCTGCTGCGGATATTGCAGTCAAGAATTCCGGTCTTGATACTAAAGAGGTTGATTCTGACAGGTTTGGCTGTATTGTGGGAAGTGCTGTCGGAGGTATTCATACAATAGAAGAAGAACATGTAAAGCTGCTTAAAAAGGGACCCAATAAGGTTTCAACATTTTTCATACCTATGATGCTTTCTAATATGGCTTCAGGATTGATTGCTGTCAAGTATCAGGCTAAGGCTGTAAATGTAAGCACTGTAACAGCTTGTGCAACAGGAGCCAACGCAATAGGTGAATCATATAAAAGAATTCAGGATGGAATTTGCGATGTCATGATTGCCGGAGGCGCTGAAGCTGCCATAACTCCATGCTCTATTGCAGGATTTACGGTTCTTACTACATTATCAACAACTACTGACACAAACAGGGCTTCCATACCTTTTGACAAGGACAGACATGGTTTTGTAATGGGAGAGGGTGCAGGCGTGATGGTTCTTGAAGATTATGACCATGCTGTTAAAAGAGGAGCAAAGATATATGGCGAGATTGTCGGATACGGAGCAACCTGTGATGCTTATCACATGACAAGTCCCGACCCAAGCTCTGAAGGTGCATCTAAGTCAATGTTTAATGCAATTTTGGATTCAGGAATCCAGCCGAAGGATATAACATATATAAATGCTCATGGAACAAGCACCTTATACAATGATAAGTTTGAAACTCAGGCAATTAAGAAAGTTTTTAAGGAAATTTCAAAAAATCTTTATGTAAGCTCTACAAAATCCATGACAGGACATTTACTTGGAGCAGCAGGAGCGGTGGAAGCAATCATTTGCGTTAAGGCCATTGAAGATTCCTTTATTCCTGCCACCATTAATCACAAAGAAACAGATCCGGAATTGGGTTTGAACTTTGTACCTAATGTTGGTATTACTAAGGAATTTGATTATGCTCTGTCAAATGCATTTGGTTTTGGAGGTCATAATGCAACATTGGTATTTAAAAAATACAAGGGATAATAGTATGAGTTATGATATAAATGATATACAAAATACTATTCCTCACAGATACCCCATGCTTTTAATCGATAAAATAATTGAGCTTCAAGAAGGACAAAGGGCTGTGGGAATTAAGAATTTAACGGTGAATGAACAATTTTTTCAAGGTCATTTTCCCGGAAATCCTGTAATGCCCGGGGTTTTAATTATTGAAGCACTAGCCCAGACCGGAGCCTTTGCTATATTGTCCTTAGACAAATTTAAAAATAAGACGGTCTATTTTGGAGGGATTCAAAACGCAAAGTTTAAAAGAAAGGTTCTTCCGGGTGACACCCTAAAACTGATTACGGAAATAACAAAAATGAAATCAACATTTGGAATCGGCTCTGCAATTGCATATGTGGATGATGAAATCGCAGCAGAGGCCACCCTNATATTTGCTGTGGAATAAGATGCCCTGACCCTATTTTNCCGACCAAAGGGAGAGAAAAATAGGGAGGTTATTTTTATTAAAGTTACGATTANACCTCTCAAATTTTACTTTTGTAAATGAATAATTGTTAATAAGGGAACAATCACAATTAATGATTTGCAAACGATTACTTTAATGAATAAAATTCCAAAATACTCTTCTTTTAGTATTTCCCGATTTAGATAAAAACTTGACAAATAGCGGGTTTTAATTTATCATTATTTAGTATGGAATATTTTTTGAATTTTTAAAATATCATAAAGGTGGTGGTATAGTGTCAATTGAAGTAATTAAGGTAATAAAGGAGGCGGAGGAAAAAGCTGAAACAATTAAAAAGGATGCCGCAGCGCAAGCAAGATTAGTTATTACCAATGCTAATTCACAGGCTCAAGATATCTTGGATGAAGCAAGAAAGACCGCAGAATCTAATAGATCTGAAGTATTAAGCAAAGCGGAATCCGAGGGACAGCTTCTTTATGAGGGCATTATCAATGATGCTGCAAAGGATTGTGACGAAATTTTAACAAAGGCAAGCGATAACATGGACAAGGCAGCTTCAATTATACTGGAAAGGATCGTGAAAGCCAGTGACAATAGTTAATATGAACAAAGTAAACATCATAGGATTAGACAGCATAAAAACAGAGCTTATTAAAAGAATCATGGACTTAGGTGTTATTGAAGTAAGCTCCCAAGATCCAAAACTTACAGACCCTGAATGGATTTCATATGTAAAAAAGGATGGCAATGAAGATGAAGTTTTTAGTTTAGATGTAAAAATTTCTCAAGTTAACGAAGTGCTCAACAGCCTTGAAAAGTATGACACCAGCAAAAGACCTTTATTTATTACAAGAAAGCCTATAACTTCAGACGAATTTAAAAAGGCATTGGATAAAAACGATGGTGTTTCTGAAAGTGTAGCTAAGGTTCTTGAATTAAACAAGTCATTAAGTGAGCTATGCTCTGAGGAAAACAAAATAGAGGCAGCCATTTTGAGCTTAAAGCCATGGGTTAAGTATGATATTCCTCTAAATATGACAGAAACTAAGTATACTAATATTATAATGGGTACTATACCCGGCATTGCAGACATTGATGAGCTAAAATCTGAACTGTTTAAAACAAGCGACAGATGTTTTTTGGATGTAATAGACAGTGACAAGGATCAGTATTATTGCTCATTTATTTGTCTCAGCGATGAAAAAGAGGATATTTTAGAATTATTTAAACAATATGGTTTTAGTCCCGTAACATTCAAGGAGCTAAGTGGTACTGCAGCAGAGAACATCATGCAGTATGAAAACAGCTTAAAAGACATTTCTGCAAAAAGAGATACTGTAGAAAACAGTATAAGAGAATTAGTTACCTTCAAAGAAGAAATTCAACTTTATCATGACCATTTAACAATTGAAAGAGATAAAAACAAAATACTGAGCAATATACTGAAGACAGATACCACCTTTTATATTGAGGGCTGGGTACCTGAAGTATGCAAAGAAAAGGTTCAAGAAGTTTTAGAAGAGTATCAGTGTTGGTATGACTTTAAAGAGCCTGAAGAAGATGAAGATTTCCCTATATTATTAAAAAACAATTCTTTTTCAGAGCCATTTGACTCAATAACAGAGTTATACAGTCTGCCTGCAACATCTAATATAGACCCCACAGCAGTTATGGCACCATTTTACGTTTTGTTTTTCGGTATGATGCTTGGAGACGTTGGATATGGTCTTATGTTTTCCCTGGGATGCTACATTATACTCAAAAAGTTTGATATAGAAGGAACTTTTGGGAAAATGCTTAAGGTGTTTTTCTGGGGAGGATTATCCACAATTTTTTGGGGCATAATGTACGGAAGCTGGTTTGGGGATGGTTTAGTTGTTGGAGCAAGACATCTTTTCAACATTAATCTGCCCTTGACCTATGTATGGGTGGACCCCTTAAAAGAACCAATGACAGTGCTATTGGTTTCTTTCGTCATGGGTCTTGTTCACCTCTTTGTCGGAATGGGAATGAGCGCTTATATGTCAATCAGAGATGGTCATTTAAACGATGCACTCATGGATGTGGGTCTGTGGTATTTGTTTATTATAGGACCTATACTATGGATTGCAGGAGATATGATAATTGCCGGTTCACCATTACCTGTTATAGGAAAATGGGTGACAATAGCTTCAGCAATAGGCTTGGTTCTTACTCAAGGAAGGGCAAAACCAAATATAGTAGGCAAACTTACAAGCGGAGTACTTTCATTATATGGAATAACAGGTTATTTAGGAGATGTTCTTTCTTATTCCAGACTTTTGGCACTTGGGCTTGCAACAGGTGTTATCTCATCAGTTTTGAGTTTAATCGGTTCCATGGGAAGCGGAATAGCAGGGAAGATCATGTTTGTACTGGTTTTTACATTCGGCCACATACTTAACTTTGCTATAAACGGTCTTGGCTCATTCGTTCACTCGGCCAGACTTCAATATGTAGAATTTTTCGGTAAATTTTATGAAGGTGGAGGAGATCCATTTGCTCCTTTCACAAAAAAAACTAAATATATTAAATTTAAGGAGGAAATTTAAATGGAATTTACAATGGGTGGTTTTTTAGCTATTTTAGGCGCTGCTACTGCATCTATGGCAGGAATCGGAAGTGCATGGGGAGTTGCTATTGCAGGTATGGCTGCTGGCGGTGTTATTGCAGAGGATCCTAAGAAATTCGGTCCCACATTAATGCTTCAGGCACTACCCGGAACACAGGGAATTTATGGACTTCTTATCGCATTTATTATAATGAATAAAATCGGCGTATTAGGAGGCAGTATTGCTCCTCTAACAACAGCTCAGGGACTAATGTTCTTGGCGGCATCTCTACCGTCCGGTATAACGGGAACCGTCTCAGCTGTTTGGCAGGGCAAGGTTGCAGCTACCGGTGTTCAATTAGTAGGAAAGAGACCTGAAGAAATCGCAAAAGCAATGGTATACGCAGCAATGGTTGAAACATATGCAGTTTTGGCACTTCTTGCATCATTCCTTATGGTAAATGGAATTCAAATATAAAGGAGTGTATAAAAATTTATTATAAGGATGTGATGAAATGAGCATTGAAAATATAACGTCAAAGATTCTCAGCGATGCACAAGACTACGCTAATTCCTCTTTGATGAATGCAGAAAATACTAAGCAGGAAATTTTAAATAAAGCTGAAAGTGAAGCAGAAGTCATAATAAAGACTGAAGCGGAAAAAGCCGCAAATGATGCTGTCGAATTAAAAAACAGAAGAGTATCCGCTGCTGAGCTTCAAGGCAGAAAGATGTTATTATCAGCAAAGCAGGAAGCCATTAAAAAAAGCTTCGATGCAGCTATCGAAAAGCTTAAAGCAATGCCTGAAGATGAATACTTGAGTTTTTTAGTGCAGGAAATTTTAAGAATTCCTAATTGTGAAGGAAATATTGTTTTAAATGCCAAAGACAGGGAAAATGTCGGTGAAAGATTAGTAAAAGCTGTCAATGAAAAATTAGGAGCAGAGAAGGTTGCTTTAAGCAAAAATACGGTTAATACAAGCGGCGGGTTCGTGCTAAAAAGGGGAAGCGTTGAAATAAACTCTACCTTTGAAACCCTTTTGGATTCTATGAGGGACGAACTTACAAGTGAAATAGCAAATGTACTTTTTAAATGAATCCTGCCTGAAAGGAGGGATGACTTTGGCGAAGATTAAGGAATCTGATTATTTATATTCTACTTCAAGAGTAAAAAGCATAGAAAAGCATATGCTTACCCGTGAAAGAGCAGAAAAAATGATAGAAGCAAAAACAATGGAAGATGCCATTAGAGTATTGGATGATTGTTATTATGGATACTTAAATGAAATAACGGATTTTGAAAATTATGAAAATCTTCTGATTGAAGAGCACAAGAAGACATATGATTTCATAAAGTCCATTGCCCCTGATCCGGAGCACTTCAATATATTCTTGTATCCCTATGACTATCATAACTTGAAAGTATTGATGAAAAGCGAGTATTTAAACAAGGAAAATACAGATATTCTTGTAGATACGGGAACCATTGAGTTAAACATTTTAAAACATGCTTTAAAAGAAAGAAGTTTTTCTGATTTGACCGAAAACATGGGTAAAGCATTGAATGAAATAATTGAAGATTTTCCAAAAACAAGAGATCCTCAGCTCATAGATATTATATTAGACCGTTTCTGTTTTGATGAAATGCTTAAGGCTGCAGCAAAAACCAATAATCAGTTTATTATTGATTATGTGAAGATGCAGATAGATTCAAACAATATAAAAACATATGTAAGACTTAGAAAAATGAAAAAATCATGGGATTTTTTCAGCAAGGTATTTTTGCAGGGCGGCAATATACATGAGCATATATTTATAAGAAACTATGATGAGCCTTTTGAAAAATTTGGAGAGCTTCTATTGGCCTATGATTTCAAAGATGTATTTCTTGAAGGGACAGAAGCTTTAGCTGAAACAGGAAAGTTTACAAAGTTAGAAAAGCTATTAGATAACAAATTAGTGGAACATGTAAAGTCTGCCAAGTATTTTCCTTACGGCATAGAAGCCCTTGCAGGATATCTCATAGCTAAGGATAATGAAATAAAGATTGCACGAATAATTTTGGCAGGAAAAACAGCAGGCATCTCGCCGGAACTTATAAGAGAGAGGGTGAGAGAGACTTATGTATAAGATAGGTATTATCGGAGATAAGCAAAGTGTTCAAGGATTCAAAGCTGTTGGCTTAGATGTATTCGATTGCAATAAGGCAGATGAAGCAAAACATACGCTGCATAAGATTGCATTTGATAATTATGCAATAATTTATGTGACCGAAAGTTTATATGACCAAATAAAAGAGTCAATATATGAGTACAATCAAGAACGTCTGCCGGCAATTATTCCTATACCGGGCATGCAAGGATCTTTGGGCATAGGCCTTAGCAACATAAAGATGGCAGTAGAAAAAGCAGTTGGTGCCGACATATTGTTTAGTAACGATTAACGTAAAAAAAATGAAAGCAGGTGATTAGTTTAATGAGCCAAGGTAGAGTAGTTAAGATATCCGGTCCTCTGGTTATTGCAGATGGTATGAAAGAAGCCGATATGTTTGACGTTGTCCGTGTAAGCGAGCAAGGCCTCATAGGAGAAATAATTGAGATGCGCGGTGAAATGGCATCTATACAGGTTTACGAAGAAACATCAGGCTTAGCTCCCGGAGCACCGGTTGTTTCCACGGGAGCACAACTTTCTGTTGAATTAGGACCCGGACTTATTGAAACAATATATGATGGAATACAAAGGCCTTTGGAAGAAATTAGAAGAATAGCGGGACCTAACATTACAAGAGGAATAAGCGTTCCAGCTCTTAACAGAGAAAAGAAGTGGGAATTTGTTCCTGCAGTAAAAGCAGGAGATAAGGTGCAGGCTGGAGACATAATAGGTACTGTACAGGAAACAATAGTTGTAGAGCATAAAATTATGGTTCCTTACGGAATTTCCGGAGAAGTTGTTGAAATAAAGGAAGGAAGCTTTACAGTTGAAGAAACTGTATGTGTTGTAAAAAAAGATAAGGGTGAAAATGCTAATCTGACCATGATGCAAAAATGGCCTGTAAGACGAGGACGTCCATACAAGGAAAAATTAGTTCCCGAAGCGCCTTTGTTAACAGGTCAAAGAGTTATAGATACTTTGTTCCCTATTTCAAAGGGTGGTGTTGCAGCAGTTCCCGGACCTTTTGGAAGCGGAAAGACGGTTGTACAGCACCAGCTGGCAAAATGGGCAGATGCTGAAATAGTTGTATATATAGGCTGTGGAGAGCGTGGAAATGAAATGACCGACGTTTTAATGGAGTTCCCTGAGTTAAAGGACCCGAGAACAGGCGAATCATTGATGAAACGTACCGTTCTTATTGCAAATACATCCGACATGCCTGTTGCAGCACGTGAAGCATCAATTTATACAGGAATTACAATAGCTGAGTATTTCAGAGATATGGGTTATTCCGTAGCATTGATGGCAGACTCTACATCTCGCTGGGCAGAAGCACTTCGTGAAATGTCCGGTCGTCTTGAAGAAATGCCTGGTGAAGAAGGTTATCCCGCATACTTGGCATCTCGTCTTGCACAGTTCTATGAAAGAGCCGGAAGAGTAATAAGTTTAGGTACAGAGGGAAGAGAAGGAGCCTTGTCTGCTATCGGAGCAGTATCACCTCCGGGCGGAGATATTTCAGAGCCTGTTTCTCAGGCTACCCTTCGTATAGTAAAGGTGTTCTGGGCACTAGATGCACAGCTTGCATACAGCAGACACTTCCCTGCAATTAACTGGCTTACAAGCTATTCCTTGTATGTTGACAGATTAGGCGCATGGTTTGATGAAAATGTCGCAAGAGATTGGACTGAAATGCGTAATGAAGTTATGATGCTTCTTCAGGAAGAAGCAGAATTAAATGAAATCGTCCAGCTTGTCGGCGTTGACTCACTGTCAGTCCATGACAGGTTAAAATTAGAGGCAACACGCTCCATAAGAGAGGACTATCTGCACCAAAATGCTTTCCATGAAATTGATACTTACTCATCCCTTGAAAAACAACATAAACTCCTGTCACTGATACTTCGATATTATCACAAGGGTATAGAAGCGTTAAATAATGGAGCAGATTTCAAGGCATTATCAGAGCTTGAAGTTAGAGAAAGAATAGGAAGATATAAATATACGGAAGAAAAGGACATAAAGGATGCTTACGAAGACATCGTAAAACAAATAGATAAAGACGTCATGGCTTTATCAGCAAGCAAGGAGGTTGAGTAAAATGATTAAAGAATATAGGACCATATCTGAAGTAGCAGGACCTTTGATGCTTGTTAAGGATGTTGAAAATGTAGCATATGATGAGTTGGGAGTAATTGAACTTCCCAGCGGTGAAACCAGAAGCTGCAGGGTTCTTGAAATCAACGGAAGCAATGCATTGGTTCAATTGTTTGAAAGCGCCGCCGGAATCAACTTAGCTGAGTCCAAGGTAAAGTTCCTTGGAAGAGGAATGGAATTTGCAGTTGCGGAAGATATGTTGGGACGTGTATTTGACGGACTTGGCAGGCCTATTGACAACGGTCCTGAAATAATACCGGAAAAAAGATTGGATATTAACGGTCTTCCCATGAATCCTTCAGCAAGAGACTATCCTAATGAGTTTATTCAAACGGGTGTTTCTGCCATAGACGGTTTGAACACCTTGGTAAGAGGACAGAAGCTGCCTATTTTCTCAGGTTCCGGACTTCCTCATGCTAACTTGGCGGCACAAATTGCCCGTCAGTCAAAAGTTTTAGGTACTGAATCTAAATTTGCCGTTGTATTTGCTGCAATCGGTATAACATACGAAGAAGCAGACTTCTTTATTTCTGACTTCAGACGTACCGGAGCAATCGACAGAACAGTATTGTTCATGAACTTAGCAGACGACCCGGCAATAGAGCGTATATCCACACCCCGTATGGCCCTGACGGCAGCTGAGTTTCTTGCTTTTGATAAAGACATGCACGTATTGGTTATATTGACGGATATAACGAACTATGCGGAAGCTCTTCGTGAAGTATCGGCTGCTCGTAAGGAAGTTCCCGGCAGACGTGGTTATCCGGGATATCTGTATACCGACTTAGCCACAATTTATGAAAGGGCAGGAAGAAAAAGAGACCATGAGGGTTCTATAACAATGATACCCATTCTTACCATGCCTGAGGATGACAAAACACATCCAATTCCCGACCTTACAGGATATATTACTGAAGGACAGATTATTCTTTCTCGTGAGTTGTACAGAAAGAATATTAAGCCTCCTATAGATGTTTTACCTTCCTTGTCACGTTTGAAAGACAAGGGTATAGGCAGAGGAAAAACAAGAGAGGATCACTCCGACGTATTAAACCAGCTCTTTGCTGCTTACGCAAGAGGTAAGGAAGCAAAGGAACTCATGGCTATCCTTGGAGAAGCAGCGTTGTCCGATGCCGACAAATTCTTTGCTAAATTTGCGGATGAATTTGAAAAGAAATATGTGTCTCAAGGTTATGAAACAAACAGAACAATTGAAGAAACATTGGAAATAGGATGGGAATTGCTGACCCTTCTTCCTAAGGCAGAATTAAAACGTATAAGGGATGAGTATCTTGAAAAATATTATCCAAAAAAAGAATAGCATAGGGGTGGTTATGTGGCAAGATTAAATGTTAATCCTACCAGAATGGTTTTAACCTCCTTGAAAAATCGTTTAAGGGTGGCTGTAAAGGGTCACAAGATGCTGAAGGACAAACGTGACGAGCTTATGAAACGCTTCTTGGAACTGGCAAGAGAGAATAAAGCTTTGCGTGAACAGGTGGAAGCACATATCGGCGATGTTTATTCAAATTTTGTAATTGCCAGTGCTGTAATGTCCTCGGAGGTTTTAGAAGAAGCCCTCATGTATCCTAAACAGGGAGTAACCATAGAGGTAGGCAGAAAGAATGTAATGAGTGTAGATGTTCCGGTGTTTGATTTTAAAACTACAACTGATGACACTGCAAATATCTACCCTTACGGTTTTGCCAATACTTCAGCTGAGCTTGACAATGCAATCGAAAATTTGTCTAATATTTTCCCTGAGCTGTTAAAATTGGCAGCTGTTGAAAAAGAAGTTCAACTTCTTGCAGCTGAAATCGAAAAAACCAGAAGAAGAGTTAATGCTCTTGAATATGTTATGATTCCTCAGTTTGAAGAAACAATCAAATACATCCAAATGAAACTTGATGAAAATGAAAGAGGGAATCAAACAAGGCTCATGAAGGTTAAGGACATGATGGTTCAAGAAGCAATCGAAGAAAAGCAGCAGTTTACAAAGGATGCTTTTGAAGATTATGTAAATAAATAAAAAAATATTATTCAGACACGAATAAAAAGTACTGCTCAGGCGGTACTTTTTTCAAAGAAAATAATAAAAATATCCGCTCACGGTTTCGGACACGAATAATTCTATGAGCTCATTACGACTAAAAATCCTACAGCTTGCAAATTAGCTTCGCTCAAACAGTGCAAGCTGCTAACGGATTTTATTAAAGATTAATAGAGCCAAGGCAGTACTTTTTTCTTGACAAAAGATAGTATTACATATATACTTTGAATATCAAATTAATGGATTGCAAAAATAATGGTGGAAATATGATATTAAATGAATTGAAAATAGGAGATTTAACTGCAAAAATTCCAATAGTTCAGGGAGGAATGGGTATTGGTGTATCTCTTGCTAACTTAGCGGTAGCAGTCGCAAATGAAGGAGGTATAGGAACTATATCCGGTGTTCAGATAGGTTTCAGAGAGCCTGACTTTTTAACTGACCCTGTTGGGGCAAATTTAAGGGCGATCGGCAAGGAAATTAAAAAAGCAAGAGAAAAGACAAAGGGAATAATAGCCATGAATTTCATGGCAGCAATGAACAATTATGAGTTATATGTGAAAAAAGCAGTTGAAGAAAAAATAGATTTAATTGTATCAGGTGCAGGACTCCCAATGGCACTTCCTAAATTAGTAAAGGGAAGCAATACACAGATAGTACCCATAGTATCTTCAGTAAAAGCCGCAAAAATTATTATAAGAAGT
>JGI24712J26585_10003419_pt1 | contig 12506 bp, 8 predicted proteins | sample BioPla3DNA2_FD_26585 | JGI IMG/M metagenome (IMG submission 26585) | reverse complement strand
GCAGGCAGGGATGCCATGTCCGCTTTTGCCTATAAAGATAGCATGGGGTCTTGATTTTTATGAAACCGGCCTAAAATCGCCAGATTTTATGTACATTTGAAAAAAGGAGAAAACTTGTAGACTCGACTCACTCGATAAAATGATCAACGAATGAACCACAGAAAAATCTTTGCGGCAACGGCGCTTTTGCTGGCCATTACCCTCGGCTTCGCCCAACCGGCNGAAGTCGTGAAAACCCAGTGCGGAACTCCGACGGGACAGCAGCGCTTTCCGGTGCTTTCCTATCNNGAATTGCCGCAATTCGCGCNGCCCGATCCCGTCGAATGGCGCGGAGTAAAAGGTGTGAATGTTTCATGGGCAGACAAAAACATCCGTTATCCCGCGACTGCCGTTCCGCTTGCCCACAGCTTGACGCGACAAACATTGACAGGCTGGCGCGGAGAACGTGTGTTCGCCCAGGCGGTCGTCTGGACTGCCCGTCCAGCGGCAGACATCTCTTATGAGATCTCGGATTTGAGCGGAAAGGGGGACAGCAAGATTCCGTCCGCCTGTATTGAGGCGGGCTTTGTGCGCTATGTGATGGCAGACGAGTTGAACAAAGACGGAATGAGCGGATGNTCTTCGCGTCCCGATCACACGGTATACGACTCCTCTATGGTGGCCGACTGTGTGGATCCCTCGTTGAAGTCACTTGCNATGTCTCCGATGCAGACGCAGGCGATTTGGCTTACCTGCTGGATCCCGCAGGAAACTCCTGCCGGAAGCTATCGCGGAACATTGACGGTGCGGGAAGCCGGGAAAGCAGTCGGGAGCCTCAGGTTGGATATTCAGGTTGAGGATTACGTACTTCCCCTGCCGAAAGACTGGACTTTCCACCTGGATCTTTGGCAGAATCCCTACGCCGTCGCGCGCTACTACCAGGTTCCGCTCTGGAGCGAAGCGCATCTAGAGGCCATGCGACCGATCATGCGCCGACTTGCCGAGGCAGGACAGAAGGTGATCACCGCCTCCATCATTCATCGTCCCTGGAACGGCCAGACCGAAGATGCNTTTTCGTCCATGGTNAACTGGATCCGGAAGCTGGACGGTACATGGGAATATTCCTTCGAAGTTTTTGACCGTTGGGTGGAATTTATGATGAGCTGCGGCATTACCGGGCAGATCAACTGTTATTCCATGATTCCCTGGCGGTTGACCTTCCCTTATTTCGACAGCGCGGAGAACACGGTAAAGGAACTTCACGCCGAGCCCGGTGATCCCGCCTATGCAGACCTTTGGGGCAATTTTTTGACGNCGTTTGCCCGGCACCTGAAAGAGANAGGTTGGTTCGACCGGACGGCTATCGCAATGGACGAACGTCCGATGAAGGTGATGCAGGAGGCCATCGCAATCATCCGCAAGATCGATCCGGAATTCAAGATTTCGCTTGCNGGCAACTATTATCCGGAAATCGAGCAAGAGATCTTCGACTATTGTTCCGGCTGGCATCATCCATTCCCGGATGATGTGGTCGCAAGACGGAAGGCCGAAGGCAAGTTCACGACCTATTACACCTGCTGCTCGGAACCCACGCCCAACACGTTCACGTTCTCTCCGCTGGAAGAAGCGTCCTACATCGGGCGCGCGGTCGCTGCCCGGAAGGCGGACGGCTACTTGAGATGGGCCTTCAACAGCTGGCCGCTGGAACCGCTGTTGGATTCCCGTTTCCGTTCCTGGGCTTCCGGAGACACCTATTTGGTCTATCCCGGGAACCGCACGTCGTTGCGTTTCGAACATTTGATCGATGGTATCCAGGCCTTCGAGAAACAGCGGCTATCAAAAGAATTATGACTTTTCGCGGAACAGGAGTGAGCGGCTTTGCGAAGGGCAAGGCGTTTGTAATCGACCGACCGAGCCCATTCGGGGAAATCCCGGAAGGAAGCATCGTTGTAACAGATAAAATCGCTTTGGAAGAGAGCGCGGCGATTGATTTCACGCGAGTAATTGGACTTGTCGTGGAGGAGGATCCGGAAGGAGCGGCCGTATTGCTGGGTAGAGGAACGGGCATTCCCGCGATCGTAGTAGGGACCGGCAGCGGGCGCGGAATTGTCACCGGCGACTTGATGCTTATCCAAAAATTCGACGTGATCGTAACGCCGGATCTTGCCGCGATGAACAGATTTGAAGCGCTCAGGTCCGCTGCGGATTCCCAACTCAGTTTNGATTTGTAGTNTTCTCGTTTATGTTTGAACCCCGCATGACATCGCGTCAGGCGGGGTTCTGCAAATAACCACTTATTTTTTCGAAGTTCTCGTTAGGATTACTCGGGTTGGTTTTTAGTCCATATGTTTTTCAATAGGTTATATTTATTTCATAAGATTGACACAAAGATAGATCAGTTACAACTGCTTGTCAATCGGATAATCTATGGATTTTCGACTAGAAAGTTTTTATGAGAAACAAAATGGCACAAGCAANGAACAGANATTTCTGATTTTGTCGNAGATTGCTGTTTCTAGTTCGTACATTGCCTAAAAATACTTCGGGAAATGTTACGCGGATGGGGTTGGAAAGAGGGTTGCGCGGCGCTCGCAGACTTTTTTATGCCGAGGCGCTGCATCGTCTGCAGGGTTCGGTTGGCGCTTCGGGAACGCCATCTCTGTATCGGTTGTCTGGCGGATCTTCCGGAAACCCGTTTCTCGGGCCTGTCCCGCAATCCGATGGCGGACCGGTTCAATGCTTTGATTCAGCGGGATTTGGATTTGTCCGATCCGCAATCGGGGCATGAGGAATATGCTTTTGCTACCGCGCTGTTCTACTATCGCGCATCGACAGGTTATCGGAAGATCACCCAGCGGCTGAAGTATCATGCGGATTTTGCCGCCGGAAGATTTTTTTCCCGCAAGCTCGGTGATCGGATGGCTTCTTCTTCCCTCTACAAGGGTATTGACTGGGTTGTTCCTGTTCCCTTGCACTGGAGCCGCCGCTGGTCGAGGGGATACAATCAAGCGGATGTCATCGCGAAAGAGCTTGCATTCCGGCTCGGTGCCCGGTTACGTACGGACGTGCTCTGCCGACCCTCCCGGACGCGGTCACAGGCGAGACTGTCCGTGGAGGAAAAAGTCCGGAACGTTTCCGGAGCTTTCCGGATCCGGAAACGTTTCCTGCGAAAACTACGCGCGAGAACAGCAAATCAGCCGAATTTGCCGCGCAGGATTCTGCTGGTGGATGATGTGTTTACAACAGGCGCAACTTTGTATTCTTGCTTTCAAGCACTTAGAACGGTGTTTCCCGTACAGGTTCGCATCGACGTAGCGACCTTGGCCTGTGTGGGCCAGTAAAAGTGAAAGCAAAAACACCAACAATCCTTACGAATAACAACATTGAAACGTTTTATATACAAATCAATGACTTTGGCACGGCGTTATAGGCNCCTGTGGGAAATGTAATTAAATCGCAATTAAAATGTAATAAAATTTTAATTACAATTTAATGGACATTGAATCAATTAGTTAAGCCCAAAAACGAATAATAATTGAGAAAAAGCATAAAAATGTTTGCGAATTAAAAATATTGTCGTATCTTTGCACCGGGTTGAGCAAGTAAGGTTCTCTTACCCGATCAACCTATTGGTTATTAGTTTTAGTGTTATTAATTATGTGGTTAGAGTGAGAGTCCACGCGGGAAGCGTCGACGCTCATTTTTTTTACCCCGATGCGGACACGAATACATGAACAAAGTTAACAAAGGTGGCACCAAGGTGCCACCTTTGTTCGCGTTAGCGACTCAAGCGGCTCATCTGTTCGCGTTAGCAGTTCATCGCGCCGCAGCAGTGGATGACTTGGCCGCTGACATAGCCGGACAGGTCGCTGGCGAGGAAGAGGGCCACGTTGGCGACGTCTTCCGGGGTTCCGCCGCGGCGCAGCGGAATCTGCTTGACCCATGCGTCACGGATGTCTTCCGGCAGAGCGTCCGTCATGTCCGAAACGATGAATCCGGGCGCGATGCAATTGGCTCGGATGCCGCGGGGGCCCATTTCCTTGGCGATCGACTTGGCCAGCCCGATCATACCCGCCTTGGAAGCCGAATAATTGCACTGTCCCGCATTGCCGGAAACCCCGACAACAGAGGACATGTTGATGATGCTGCCGCCCCGCTGGCGCGCCATGATTGGGGTCAGTGCGTGGATGAAGTTGAACGCGGATTTCAAGTTGACGTTGAGGACAGCATCCCACTGGGCCTCGGTCATCCGGAGCATCAGCGCGTCTTTGGTGATGCCGGCGTTGTTGACGAGAATGTCGATCCGGCCGAAGTCTTTCAGAATTTCATCCACGACGGCATGTGTTTCCTCAAAGTTTGCGGCATTGGAAGCGTAGCCTTTGACCTTGTGGCCGAAGGCTTCGATCTCTTTGACCGTCTGTTCCGCTGCCTCGTTGATGACGAGATCCGTAAAAGCTACATCGGCCCCTTCCGAGGCGAATTTCAATGCGATTGCCTTTCCGATTCCTCTTGCTGCGCCCGTTACGAGGGCGACTTTACCATCCAAAAGTCCCATATTGATATATTTAATTGATTTCCGTCGGCAAAATTACATTATCCCGCCCGCCTTCGCAACATTTTCCGCCGGTAGTTGGCAAAAGTCCCCCGCTTGTGGTGAAAAAAGAAAGATTTGGTATCTTTACGAAAGAAAGCAAAAAAGGATTACATGAGCGAAATTCGGGATCCCTTGCGCTGGGAAAGCGGCGCGCTGAAAATCGAATGGGCGCGGAACCACATGCCGTTGCTGGCAGGGATTGAGCGGGAATTCAAAGCGGACAAACCCTTCCGGGGACTTCGGGTCGCCCTCTCCGTCCATTTGGAAGCCAAGACCGCGCGCTTGTGCGAAGCGTTGGCGGAAGGCGGAGCGGAGATGTTCGTGACCGGCAGCAATCCCCTTTCCACCCAGGACGACGTGGCGGCCGCCCTGGCACGCGAAGGGTTGCAGGTTTTCGCCGTGCATGGCGCTACGCCTCAGGAATATGAATTCGGCATCCGCCGGGTGCTGGAAGCGGGCCCCAACCTTATCATCGACGACGGCGGCGATCTGGTTTCCATGATTCATCAGGAATATCCTCGCCTCATTCCGGACATCATCGGCGGCTGCGAAGAGACCACCACCGGAATTCTCCGGCTTCAGCAGATGAACCGGGCCAAAACGCTTGCCTTTCCGATGATGCTGGTCAACGATGCCGACTGCAAGCGTCTCTTCGACAACCGTTACGGAACCGGCCAAAGCGTTTGGGACGGCATCGACCGTACGACGAACTTGATCGTGGCCGGAAAGGATGTCGTGGTGGCCGGCTACGGCTGGTGCGGCAAAGGGGTCGCCATGCGGGCGAAGGGCCTCGGCGCGCGGGTCATCGTGACTGAAATCGACCCGATCAAGGCGATGGAGGCGGTGATGGATGGTTTCCGTGTCATGAGTATGCGGGAGGCCGCTCCGATCGGGGACATCTTCGTCACCGTCACGGGCTGCGAGGATGTTATCACCACGGAGCATTTCCTGACGATGAAGGACGGGGCGATTTGCTGCAACGCCGGCCATTTCGACTGCGAGGTCAGCGTGGCGCAGTTGCGTGAACTCGCCGTTTCGCAGAAGCCTGCGCGGACGAATATTCAGGAATTCAACCTTCCGAACGGCCGCAAGATTTATTTGCTGGCGGAAGGGCGGCTGGTGAATCTGGCCGCCGGCGACGGACACCCCGCCGAAATCATGGACATGAGTTTCGCCATCCAGGCGCTCAGCGCCCGATGTCTGGCGCGGAACCGCGACAACCTGTCGCGCGTTCCGGGCGAAATGCTCCACGACGTGCCGCCGGAAATCGACCGGGAAGTCGCTCGCCGCAAACTTGCCGACTGGGGCATCACCATCGATACCCTCACCCCGGCGCAACACAAATACCTTTTCGGGAACTGAAAAAACAAAATATTATGAAGAAAGTATTGATCATCGCGCTGCTTGTGCTGACAACGGCTTGGATTCCTGCCGGTGCGCGGAAACTCGCAAAACACGTCGTGTTCATCGGTATCGACGGGCTGTCCACCGAATGTTTCAATCAGGCAACGGATATTCCGAACTTCAAGTACTTGATGGAGAACGGCAGCTACACCCTCGCCAAGAGGTCCGTTATGCCCTCCGCTTCGGCGATCAACTGGGCGTCGATTTTCATGGGAATGCCCACGGAGATGCACTGCTACTACACCTGGGGCTCAAAGGTGCCCGATATTCCGGCGGCCTATGTGACGGACCGCGGCATGCCGCCGACCATCTATACCTTGCTGGAAGAACAGATGCCGTCAGCCGTAACGGGAGCCTTGTACAACTGGGACGGCATCGGCTACCTGATCGATACGCTGGCGATCGATCACTATGCCTATGATCCCGGCTACCACCAGCCGGAAGGATATTCATTGGAAAAATACACGGAAAGGGCCGTGAAGTTCATTCTGGAAAAGAAACCGGCCTTCTTTACCTTCTACATCGGCGATCAGGATGAAGTCGGACACAAATTCGGCTGGGGATCTCCCGAGTATTACCAATGCATACGGGATTGCGACAAGAGCATCGGAATGATCCTGCAGGCCTTGAAGGATGCCGGCATCTACGATGACACGATCGTCGTTGTGTCCTCCGACCACGGCGGTATCGACCGTGGTCACGGTGGTTTTACGCTGAGTGAGCTTGAAACCCCCTTCATCGTCTACGGCAAGCGTGTGAAGAAAGGCTATGCCTTCGAAGAAACGATGATGCAGTACGATGTGGCCGCGACTTTTGCCTATATCTTCGGCCTCAAGACACCCCAATGTTGGGTCGGTCGTCCGATGTGCCAGATATTCAAATAATTCCCGTTCCGGGCGTTCTTCACNCACAGCTCGNTTCACCAGACAGAGGCGAATAATTTGTTGGATTTATCACTTTTTTCTTATATTTGANAATATATCCACATAAAACTAACGATATAACCAAAAAACGTTTTTTAAATCTACACTTTCATGAAAAGAATCCTATTGATTTTTATGGCGTGTACGCTGACATTGTTCGGCAGTACCGTCAGGGCCTCCGTGTCGGAAATCGGTAGCGAAGCGATCGTTCCTGCACAGCAGGNTCCGTTGCGGGGCACCGTCGTTGACCAGAACGGAGCGCCTATTGTCGGCGCCAGCATTATCGAAGTCGGCACGACAAACGGAACCATGACCGATGCCGACGGTAGTTTTTCCATTGCCCTCCGCAGCGGCAATTCCGTAACGATTTCCTGTATCGGGTATGCCGAGCAGACGGTCGTCCTGACCGACGGTATGCGGATCGTCCTTGCGGAAGACACTGAATTCCTGGAAGAGGTCGTGGTGGTCGGCTACGGCACCCAGAAGAAAGCGAATCTTACGGGCGCCGTCTCCACGGTGGATGTCGGCAAGACGCTGGAAGCCAAGTCAATGGTCGATCTGGGCAAATCCCTGCAGGGAGCCGTTCCGGGTTTGACCATCATCAATTCCAACGGTAAGATCGGCAACGCGCCCTCGATCCGGATCCGCGGTGTCGGAACTTTGTCCAACGACGCCGCTTCCGATCCGCTTTACATCGTCGACGGNGTGCCCATCGATGACATTTCCTATCTGAANACGCAGGACATCGAGAGCATCTCGGTGCTCAAGGACGCTGCCTCCGCTTCCATTTATGGAACCCGGGCGGCCTTCGGCGTGGTGCTCATCAAGACAAAGTCCGCGCTGACCGAGCAAANAGTCCTCGTGAATTACACGAACAATTTCGGCTGGAACCAGGCGACCGTGCTTCCGGAATACCCTTCCGTCATGGAGCAGATTACAGGTCTGAACCAGGTAAACAAGCGGATGGGCTTGGAAAGCGAACTTTTCGGCATGTACATGGACAGCGAAGCCTTCATGAACGGCGTGAGAGCATGGGAAGCCAAACATGGAGGTCCCTCGGGCTACCGCGAAATGGTTGAGGGAGATGACTACATTCCGGGGACGGGCTACTTCGCCAACTGGGATGTCGGTGGAATTCTGTTCAACAAAGCGGCCCCTTCGCAGAACCATACGGTCTCTGTCCAGGGAACAACCGCAAAGACCAACTATTACGCATCGCTCGGCTACGATCACGAACAAGGTTTGATGAACTTCAATCCGGATAAACTTGACAAATACACGGCGATGGTCAACCTTTCGTCTCAGGTGACGGACTGGCTGCTGGTCGGAGCCCGTGTCAACTATGTCAACAAAGACTACCAAGATCCGACGGACGCGCTCCGTCAAGGCTCCTTCCAGTATTTGTGGCGTTGGGGGTCCTTCTTCGGACCTTGGGGAACCATCAACGGGATGGATGGCCGCAACGCCATTTCATACCGCAAGCAGTCTGGGGAAGGGTGGACCAAGACCGACAATCTGCGGATTGGCGGATTTACCAAGATCAACATCGCCAAAGGATTGAGCCTGAACGTGGACTATACCTATCTCCAGAACACGATGCGCTACAAACAGGTCAATCTGCCTGTGCGTTTGATGAACACGTGGAGCGTGAGCCCGGCAGAAGCGACGCTCAGCACTACGACGTACATCTCCGCCAGACGCAGTTATACCCGCGGCTACAACACCAACATCTACGGCAACTACGAGTTCAGTTTGGCCGGCGCGCACAACTTCAACGTGATGCTCGGATTCAACGCCGATGAATCTGAATATGAATTCCTCCGCGGCGACTATTACAACATTCTGGACGCCAACCTTCCGCAGATCGCGCTTACCCAGGATAGCGGCGGCAAAAACACATTCTCGCACGCACTGAGCTCCGTGGGTTCGGCGGGTTTCTTCGGTCGTCTCAATTACAATTACAAGGATCGTATTCTGCTCGAATTCAACGGTCGTTATGACGGGTCTTCCAAGTTCCCCGAGAATGACCGCTGGGCTTTCTTCCCTTCCGCTTCAGCCGGTTGGAGAATTTCTGAAGAACCGTTCTTCGAGCCGTTGAAGGCAAAGGTCAGCAATGCCAAGATCCGCGCTTCTTACGGTGAAATCGGAAACCAGGAGGTCGGATCCGATATGTACATCGCGACTATCGCGAGACAGGCGGGCAGCGATGCCGCTTATTGGCTCGGAACCGGATCTGCCCGTCTCAACACTTTCGGGATGCCCAAGATGGTGTCTAAGAGCTTGACCTGGGAAACCATTAAGACGACGAACATCGGATTGGATCTGGGTTTCTTCGGAGGAGAACTCAATGCAACCTTCGATTGGTTCCAGCGGGTGACGGAGGGCATGCTTGCCCCGGGACAGACGATGCCTTCCGTGCTGGGCGCTTCCGTAGCAAGGGAGAACGCGGGTTCTATGCGTTCCCGTGGTTGGGAGGTTACAATCGACTGGCACCATAGCTTCGGCGATATCAATTTTTACGCGATCGGCAACATCGCGGACTATACGACCTTCGTGACCGAATGGCGGAATGACACCAAATTGTTGAATTCNACTTACAGCGGAAAACGTTACGGGGACATCTGGGGATTTGAGACGGAACGGTACTTCGAGGCCTCCGACTTCAACGCTGACGGTTCCTATGCCAGCGGGGTCGCCAGCCAGCAACTGCTGGAATCCGGAGCGTTCCACTATGGTCCCGGAGACATCAAATTCAAAGATATTGACGGAGACGGTAAGATTGACGGCGGAGCCGGGACGGAAGACGATCACGGGGATCTCAAGGTGATCGGAAATACCCAGCCGCGCTACCAGTACAGCCTCCGTCTCGGCGGAGACTGGAAAGGTTTCGACCTGGACATCTATTTCCAGGGCGTAGGCAAACGGAATGTCTGGACGCAATCGGCCTTCGTAATGCCGTTGATGAGAGGTGCCGATGCCATCTACGCTCATCAGACCAGCTATGTCACCAATGAGGATGCCGCGGCCGGACGGATCGACCAGAGCCTGACGTATCCTCGCCTTTGGGCCGGCGGTGCCGGTCAAGGCAACATCTCCGTGCTGGATCGGGGTAAATTCAATTTCTACCCGCAGTCCAAGTACCTGGTGAACCTCGCCTACCTGCGCGTGAAGAATATCACGCTGGGGTACACCCTTCCCAAGATGCTGACGCAGAAGGTCAAGATTGACCGGGTGCGAATCTATGGAAGCATCTACAATGCATTCGATCTGATCCAGCACACGCGGCAGTACGGCCTTGACCCGGAAATCAATACGGGTGAAGGATCTTACGGAAACGGCGTCTGGGGACGTACCGATCCTTTGATCCGTACCTTCTCCTGCGGCCTCCAGATCACGTTCTAATTTAACCTTGTACACGATATGAAACAGATTTTTTACACGATACTTGCCTTGTCCGTTCTGCTTTTCACGGGCTGCGACAACCTGCTGGACAAGCAGCCGCTAGACAAGTTCACGGACAGCAATTTCTGGACGAGCGAGACGAATGTAGAGGCTTTCGCCAACCGTTTTTACGACAATTTCTCCGGCTATGCCAATAGCGGTGATTTCTACTTCCGAACGCTGAATGACAACCAAGCCAGTTCCGGCTTTACGGAGTGGAATTTCAAACAAGTTCCGGCTTCCAGCAGCCTCTGGAACAACTGCTATGAAGAAATCCGGCGCGCGAATCTGATGATTGCCCGGATTCCGGACATTGCCGCTATGACGGACGCGCAGAAAAATCATTGGATCGGAGTCGCCCGACTTTTCCGAGCGCTCAATCATTTCCAGTTGGTCCGCGCGTTCGGTGACATCATCTATGTGGACAAAGTGCTGGATGTGACGGATGAAGACAAAGAAAACTATCTGTACGGAGCGCGTGAGGATCGTGATGCCGTGATGGACAAGGTCCTTGAGGATATCAACTTCGCCGTGGCGAACATCACGAAAAATGCCGAATCCCGTGTCTTCATCAATGCCGCCGTGGCGCAAGCCATGAAATCGGACATCTGCTTGTTCGAGGGGACATTCTGCAAATATCGTTCGACGGCGGACGGACAGAAGGCTCCCGATGCTGCCCGCGCGAACAAATTCCTCACGGAAGCGAAGACCGCCGCGAAGGCCGTCATGGACAATAACATGTATGTACTGAACGATTCCTACAAAGCGAATTATGACTCCGAGGACCTCTCGAAGAACAAGGAAATGATTCTCTACAAGAAGTATGAGTATGGGGTGATGGGACATTCCCTGATTTCCTTCACTTGCTCCTCGACGATGCAGAGCGGTCTGACCAAGAGTGCCTTCGATTCCTATCTGTTCATCGACGGCAAGCCCCTCGCCTTGACATCCCAGCCCAAGACGGATCATCCGGTGATGTCCGCGGCGGGCAATCTGAACATCACGAATCTNCTGAATGTCCGCGATCCCCGTCTGGCTGCCCATATCGACACGGTGCTGATGTACCGGGGCAACGACTTCCTCCGGTTCAATACCGGTACGATGACCACAACCTCTTCCACGGGCTACGGCGTATGCAAATTCGACAGCGAGAAGCTGCCCTCCATTCGTCGTTTCGACAACGGCGCCAATGATACGGATGCNCCGGTCTACTGGCTGGCTCCGGTGTATCTGAACTANGCGGAAGCNTGCGCNGAATTGGGCAGTTGTACCCAGAANGATCTGAATATCTCCGTCAACAAGCTCCGCGACCGCGTGGGAATGCCGCATATGACCGTGAATCCGGCTGCGGATCCCGCCAACAACATGGGGGTCAGCGCGCTGATCTGGGAGATCCGCCGCGAGCGCAGAGTGGAACTGATGTTCGACAACAACGACCGCTATTGGGGGCTCATCCGCTGGCACCAGCTGGACAAACTTGACATCTCCAAGTATCCGGATCAGATGAAGGGCGCCTATGTCAAGGGCGATCCGGTCGCCGGGACGAAGGATTGCGTGCCGATAACTTCCGACGGCTATGCCGATGCCAACGCTGCCGGCAAGTCTCGGACCTTCGAGGCACGTCAGTACCTGTATCCGATTCCGTCCGGCCAGATCGACCTATACAAGGCCGCCGGTAAGACATTGACCCAGAATCCGGGCTGGTAATCCTCCCGATTAACACATGAAAAGAGGCCGGCTAAAAGAAATTTTAGCCGGCCTCTTTTTGCTTGTCCGCTTCGCTTCCNGCTTCGCGCAGTTGGCAGGATAGGAATATTTCGCGAGCATTGTTCAGAGACAGACATGCTTTTGTTCCCACGAACCGGCCCCCGGGGGCCTCTGTCGGGGTTTCGCGTTCCCACGATTTGTAAATCCTCGCCGGGAAGCGCCATTGCCGCGCGACTGACCCCCGCCTGCAGCCTTGGAATCTATCAAAGAGCCTCTGTGCGCGGAGTACTGCCGTAACTTTTATAAATTTAACGAACCATTGATTGTTCTATCAACGCACTTAAATTTACAGACTTTTTCTGTTCACCTATCTGGATACACTAATTGGGACAGTAACCGTTTCTCGTTTGAGGTGTACAAACACAGCGCATAGAAGCACGATTTCACGCACATCTCGA
>JGI24712J26585_10003413_pt1 | contig 12515 bp, 10 predicted proteins | sample BioPla3DNA2_FD_26585 | JGI IMG/M metagenome (IMG submission 26585) | reverse complement strand
CAAGATATTGCGGCTTAAAAAGATATATAAAAGAGAAATTGAAAAGTTCCAAACGCTTATAACTATAAAAGAAACCGCAGCGGCGCTTGAGTTTATAGCTGCCGCGGCAAAAACACCCAGAGCAACGCCCGGCGCAACGGAAATCCCCGCCGCAAGTAAATAGAAGATAACGAGTATTCCCTTGGCATTGGAGAAAGCGCTGCCGATAATTCTCTCGAAGAGGAGATTTAAAGAGAGTGTCAGGAGGCTGAAGCTTATTGTGGCAAACGCAAATGAGACTGCCTCCAAGACAGAGAGCTTCAGTATAATGCTGACCGGAACTGTAATCAAAATTGCCGTAATCGGATATTTCTCCATTGTTTCCATCATGCCCCAAAGCAGCTTTTTAAACGGCTTTTCGGGTATAAGGTAGATATAGTGCGACTGAAGTTCGACCAGAAGCCTGCCCATGGCAACAGTGAATATCTGTATATAGAAAACTACTGACGCCACAGCGATTATCCCGCCTTCTCTCCTCATGAAATATGAAAATACAGCCGCAAAGGCGGCAAAAAACAAATCGGCCCAGCCCAATATAAGGGGGTTTTTTCTGCGGTTTTCCAATCTGTGCTTATAGTAAAGGGCGGAGGCTCCGCTGCCTTTGTTTAGACCCGTTTTCCCGGAAAGAAGCTTTCTTCCGAACTTGCTTTCTCCGGCAGTGTCTTTTAATTTTCCGCGCCTGGCATCCTCCATGCGGTTAAAATTAACTTCGGTGGAGACGAGAACATCTTCATAGTAGTCGTTTCGGCCTGTTTTTATAAGTCTAAGTCCGAGCAGGAAGAAAAGCAGCCAGAGGGCAAAGAAGCCGAGCGCCAAAATATAATTCTTTGCGACTATGCCATAGACAAATGCTGTGAGCCAGCCGCTTATGGGAAAGAGAAAGACCGGCGCTGATGTTGAAATCCGAGAGGCCAGTTCCAACAGGCTTTCCCTGCTGCCCAGCCAGCTTATAAATAAATAAGCGGCAAGCGCCAGACAGGTTCCGATGAATATGCCCTTAAAGAGTTTTTTGCGCTTATCGTTCCCCGCGGAAAAAATATAGACAAGCATACTGCAGAGCTGAGAGCTTAAAAGCAGAATCGCAAAAACCAAAATCATTATAATAACATCTGTCAAGCTGATACCGAAGCTCTCATTCATCCAGCTGTACTGGTAGAGAAGAAAGATATTGAAAACAATATAGCTTGCAAGCTGCTGAATCATCCCATAGAAAAGTATGTTTATTGAATTTATCGGGGATGCAAAAAGCAGGTTCACATCCGGCATCTTAAAGAGAGTGCTCCCCTGCTTAAAGCCCTGATATATCACCAAAAGAGCATTGAGCGAATAGAAGAGAAAAATTATTCCCGAAAGAAGGCCTTTATTTTGAAGAGCTGTGGGGGCAGCTCCCTTCTTTCCGCCTATAACTATTGTGAAAACCAAAAGGGCGACCATAAAAACAGTGAATATGAGCTGCCCGGGTTTTCTCAGCATAGTTATAAAGCCGTTTTTTANTTTTTTGAAGCTGAGGTATACAAGCGGACTCATGCTCATACACCGCCCTCCGTAATCTCGAAGAAGAGCTGCTCCAAGCCCTCTTGGGCCGCCTCTTCCGAACTCAGCTTGGAGGCAAGAATCCTGCCCTCTTTCATTATGTGCGCCACATCCCAGTACTCGCCGATTGTATCGAGCATGTGGGTTGATATGAGCAAGGCCTTGCCGCGCTCTTTAAGCTCTGAGAAAATCAGCTTCATTTCTTTAATCGCGTGCGGGTCGAGGCCGACAAAGGGCTCGTCGAAAACTATGACATCGGGTTTGGGAAGCAGGGCGCAGGCTATGGAGAGCTTTTGCTGCATGCCCTTGGAGAGTTCGCTTCCCAGCTTTCCCTCTTTATCTTTCAGCTCGAAGCGCTCTAAAAGCTCATCGCCGTAGCCGTCGTCTTCAACCTTATAGGCTCTTCTTATAAACTCCAAATGCTCTTTAACCGTGAGCAGATCGTAGGCTGCCGGTATCTCCGGCACATAGCCGAGACGCTTTTTTGCCTCTACGCTCTTATTGTCGAAAGAGCAGAGCTCTATTTTGCCCTCGAACCTTAAAAGTCCCGCTATACACTTGATTATTGTTGACTTTCCGGCGCCGTTAGGCCCCAAAAGCGCTGCAATTTCGCCCTCGTGAACCGAAAAGCTTATATCATCCACGGCCCTTGTTCTGCCGTAGTTTTTGCTGACATTCTGAATTTTAAGAAGCTCTTTTGACATGTTCCGCCTGCTTTCTTGGCTTTTTATTAACGCCGAAGCGCGCCTTGATTATAGCACAGGCGCGCCCCTCTTATTTGTAAAAATTTTTTGACATTAGCCATCGACTCAATATATCTTGCTGCTGTCTGTGAGTTTGACTGTATATTCTTTTGTCTTTCCGTCTCTGTAGATGCCCAGTTTGAGCTCGTCGCCGACTTTTTTGCCCTCGATATGCTTTAAGACATCGTTTGTCCCGGTCACCTTTTCTCCGTTTACCGTTACCAAAACATCGCCGGTTTTTATCCCCTGCTTTTCGGCATCGGAGCCCCCGGAGACCTTGGTGATATAGAGCCCTTCGGGAAGCTTGTACTGCTTTGCGGCCTCTTCGGGTATCTCTCCGACCGTTATGCCGATTACAGGCCTGCCGACAACCATGCCGTTTTCTAAGATTGAGTTCACCATAGGCTCGATAATCTTTACGGGTATTGCAAAGCCTATGCCCTCAACTCCGGTTGCGGATATCATCTTCATATTTGTGACTCCNATGACCTGACCGTACATNTTNATAAGNGCGCCGCCGGAATTGCCCTCATTTATTGCGGCATTCGTCTGCAAAAGAGTCATCCTGTGTCCGTTGTGGCTGATGTCTCTTGAGATGGCGGAGACTATGCCGTCGGTCATTGTGAGCTTTAATTCCTGACCCAGGGGGTTTCCTATGGCAACAACTTTGTCGCCCTCCACGGGACTCTCGGCCGCAAACTCCGCAGCAGTCAGGCCGCTCGCCTCTATCTTCAAAACCGCAAGATCGCTGATGTTGTCGGTTCCGACGAGAGAGGCTTCGAAGCTCTTATCGTCATAGGTGCTCACCGAAATCGATTCCGCTCCGGCTATGACGTGGGCGTTTGTGATCACATAGCCGTCGGAACTCATGATTATTCCGCTGCCCCAGCTCATACCCGTGGCGGTCTTCGTACTTACCGAAACAATGAACTTCACACATTTTTTGTAAATTTCCTGAAGGCTGAGCTCTGCGCCTTCGGGTGTGGGAACCGTTTTAAGGCTGACATCGGCTTCGGGCTTGAATCTCTTTACGCTGTCCTTGGGAGGCGCGAAAGCCGACTCGTCTATTTCCGTGTAGAAGCGCTCAAAGAAGTCTTTAAAGTCGTCCTCGAACTGCTCGCCCGGGTTTTCCGGTATTTTTGGGACTACCGGTTCTCTCGGCAAAACTTCCTCTGCTTTAGACTGCGGCAGAGGCTTTTCTTCCCTTTTTACAATCGCATAAACGAACGAGCTGAGTATTATGGAGAGAGAGAGCAAAATTGCTATTATTCTCCTATGTTTGCGTTCGCTCCTCTTCAGCGCATTTTCCGATGCGGCTCTGCTTCTTTCATATTCCGTTTCAAACGAAGTGTTGTACCAAGAGTCTTCATTTCTGTCTTGAAAATCCATTTTTCACCTGCTTTTACGAGTTTGAGCCCATAGCGGAGAGCTCGAATTTATACCCCACGCCCCAAACCGTAGCCAAATCCCAGTCGGCCGAGGCGCCGCTCAGTTTTTCTCTGAGCCTTTTTATATGTACATCAACCGTTCTGGAGTCGCCGTAGAAGTTGAAACCCCATACCTCATCTAAAATCTGAGTCCTTGTGAAAACCTTATTCGGATGGGAAGCCAGATAGTAGAGCAGTTCAATTTCTTTGGGCGGCGCGGGAACAAGCTGTCCCCCCACTTTAAGCGTATAGGAATCGAGATCTATGCTCAGATTCTCGAAGCGGAGGATTTTTTTCTCCTTTTCATAGGAGCTTCCGACTCTTCTGAGCACCGCGCGCATTCTGGCCATGAGTTCTTCAGGCTCGAAGGGTTTGGTGAGATAGTCATCTGCGCCCAGATTGAGTCCCATAAGTTTTTCTTTGAGCTCTTTTTTCTCGCCCAGCATTATTATGGGCACATCCGATTCTTTTCGTATCCTTCTGCAAAGCTCGAAACCGCTTATGTCGGGCAAGGAGCTTGCAAGGAAAACTATCGCGGGATTCTCTTCCTTAAGAAGCTTAAAACCCTCTTCGCCGTTTTCGGCCGCGATAAACCTGAAGCCCTCTATGGCAAGATACCTCTTTATAAGATCTAAACTTGCCCTGCTCTCTTCGATAACAAGAGCCGAGTTCAACTTTGCTTCCCCCTAAAGTTTAATTAATCTCCGGGCTCGGGAACCTCGCGGATGAGCCAAGTTCCCTCGGAATTTATCCAGCCCACGGAAAAGCCGTCGTGGCAGAAAACACAGCCGTTTGTGGGTTTAAACAGCGGCCTGCCCTCCAACGACATGGCCATATTTTCGGTCATCACTATGCCGTCGGAGCGAGTGAGCTTTTTGGCGTTTCTTACATAGTGGTCTTCCGTCACCTCGTCCCTCATAAGTTCGAGGTCCTCTCCTATGCTTATAACCTGACTTTCGGAGTTCATGGCTGCCATTCTGCCGTCGGCAAGTCTGACAAGCCAGATGCCGGGAGCTGTATCTACCAAGGATGAGGCTCCCGATAGGAAAACCACATCGCCCGACTGATTCTTTGCCCAGATGCCTCCGCTTCCTGCGCTGTAAACGCCTGTCCTGCTCTCGGAGAAGGCAGCTTCCGCGCCTTTGAATATATAGGGCTTAAAGTCTTCCTTGCTGAAGCATCTGCCGTCTACGGAAATATAGTCCTTATATATTATAAGTTCCGAGGCTCCGGCATAGGTCGCCACAATCTTACACTCCCTGTTCAAAATACAGAGGTTGCCCTCGTAGCGCACAACGGAAATATCTCCGACATAGGGATAGGCCTCGGCAAAGGGCTCTGCGAAAGCGTATTCTCCGTTTGGCTCCATATAGCGCCAATCGCCGCCTATGGCAACCACACCCAGCCCGTCTCTGAAAGGCTTGTTTTCGGTGTGGAAGGACGGGTAATTGGCTCCCATGTTCAGAATTCTGCCATCCATATCGATATAGCCTTTTCTCCCGTCTCGGAACACTATCTGCATATAGCCGCCGCCGTAATTGGCTATGCTCGCAATGGAACCCGGAAGCAGCATGCTTTTGGGCGGGAAATCCTTTGTGTCGACTATTTCATTGCCGTCGGAATCTATGATACGAGCCAAGTTTTTTTCTTTATCGTAAATTCCGAGAACGCCTATGGACATGGGTACAAGTTCCTCATACTCAAATTCGCTGACCCAGCTTCCGTCCTCTGCCAAGAGCGCATAGCTGAGCGTTTCATTTTCACTGTCGAAACGAGAGATGAGGTAGATTCCAAGATCTATATACTGCAGCTCATCTTTATAATAGAGTTTTTCTATCCCCGTAAGCACCTCGTCGAGGACCACTTCGCCTCCGGCAGACAGCAGGCCGTATTTTGAGCCGACGCTCGACCCGTCTGCCGCAAAGAGCCTTTTTGAGACATAAGGCAAAAGCGCGCCATATTTCTCGGAGGGCTCGAACTTATCCCGGTACGCATCTGTCAAGCGCCTGACTGTCACATCGGGAGCCTGATAGCCGCGGAGCTTTGTTCTGTCGGTTAAAACATTGTATTTGAGGGGGGATTCTTTGATTATTTGCCCTGTATCGTCGCTGTGCCGAGCTTCCTCAATGGCGGGCTTTATATAGAGCTCTTTTATCTCTTCTATGTCTTTGCTGAAGCTGCAGCCGGAAAGCAGGAGCGCGAGGATTAAAACTAAAAANATTGCGGTTTTTTCTTCATCTTCGTCACCTCGCCGGCAGATATGACTGCGAGGNGACGAAGGCTATGCCGGCGCCGTCTTGCAGCCATGTAAAGAGGATGTACTCGGGNCTGTCGTGGGCGGAATCCGCTCTGATGTANGCGCAGTAGTCAAAGCATAACGGATATTCCCCGCTTTTCACCGTTTCCTCGTTTGCCGAAACCCCGTNTACCTTTATTATATTCGCATCCTTCATAANTCCCATTTTCTCCATCATGAAGAGNGAAGTGAAGCCGAGCGCGCCCTCGCTGTCGTCGAAGGATGAGAGGGCATCCACCACCGAGCCGTCCTCAAGTCTGAACTGCTCGCTTAGGGCCGGGGCCGCCTTCTTGCTGCCCAGCAGAGTGTTTTGCATAGCCATCTGTGTGCCCGACCAGGGATTCTTTTGGAAGGCTTTAACATCGACGCTCTTGCCGCCCAAGTCTCTCCAGCTTGTTGTTCTGCCGCTAAAAACATCTCGCAGCTGATTTGCAGAGAGGTTCTTGACCGTGTTGAGCCGACTAACAAAAAACACCAAGGCGTCAGAGGCTATTTTTACCTCTAAAAGACCCTCTGTGCTCTCGGAGCTTTGCACCGAAAGGACTATATCGAGTTCTCCGTCTCTCAGCTTTTGAAGCGAAAAGCCCGAGTTTCCGAAATCCAGAAGATTGGAGACTTCCTCACGGTTCTCGCCAAGCATGATGGAGGCAATTGCCTCGCCCAAGGGGCGCATGGCAAAGCTCCCGCCCATAGCCGGGAAATTTTCTCTTGTAAAACGAAAATCTTCGATTACAAGAATCTCGTTGCTCTTGGTCTTTTCAAAACCTCCCGCTCCGCAGGCAGAGCAGAGGATGAGTGAAAATATTATTAATGTTGAAATAAGCGTTCTTGCAGTTCTCAAAATCTTCTCCTTTTCAAAATCTTTAAGAAGTGATTTTACGGATAGTTATTATACTACATTATTGCAAATTCGTCACTTTTTTTATAAATTTACCTTCTTGAAAGGCTCGTTTTAAAGGCGCTTTGCCCGATGATTAATTTATTCCTCCAAATAAAAAGAATTTTCGGAAAACTAAGGCCGAATTGCTTGACTTTAGGCCCTTAAAATGCTATATTAGCACTCAGAGGCATAGAGTGCTAATAAACTAGGTTGGTGATGATTTGAAACTCAGTGAAAGAAAAAAGAAAATACTCACAGCCGTTGTTGAAGAGCACATTCGCACCGCAGAGCCGGTCAGCTCGAAGGCCATACAGAAGGCCGCCGACCTGGACTGCTCCTCGGCCACCATCAGAAACGAGCTTTCGGAGCTTGGAAAGATGGGCTATCTCGAACAGCCTCACACCTCCGCAGGTCGCGTGCCCACCCCGCTCGGCTACAGAACCTATGTGAACGAGCTCATGGTGAGGCAGAAACTCAGCATTGAGGAAACCGAGAGACTCAATCGCGACCTCGACGAGAAACTCAATGTCCTCGAGCCTATGGTAAGCGACATCGGGCAGTTTGCTTCTTCGGTTGTGAACTATCCCATTCTCACTTTGGAAGCGCAGCCTCCCTGCACTATTTCGAGGTTTGACCTCATTTATCTGAGCGCCCACAGCTTTATCATTGTTTTGCTGCTCTCGAACAGCCAAGTAAAGACAAAGCTCGTAAAGCTTCCGGTATCTGTGGGTCAGGAGATGATAACAAAGCTCTCTTCGGTTTTTAACGCCAACTTTACCGACATCGACGAATCTGAAATTACACCTCTCAAGATCAGTTCGATGGAGAGAGCCGTCGGGGACACTATGGGCATTTTGAGTGTTGTAGCCTCGTATGCCATAGAGGTGCTCAGTGAGGAAAAGCACATGAAGGCCTGCGTGAGCGGCGCCAACAAGCTCTTGAGCCAGCCTGAGTACCAAGACCCCGAGAAGGCGAGAGAGCTGATTTCTTTCCTTTCGGAAAATGCCTGCGGAGACCTTCTGCCGCAGCAGCAAATGGCCCCCGGCGAGAACATCAAGGTTCTGATCGGTCCGGAGAATGTGGCAAAGGAACTTAAAGATTCCTCGGTAATTCTGGCAAGCTACGATGCGGGCCAAAACATGAAGGGCCTTATAGGAGTGGTTGGCCCCACCAGAATGGACTACTCCGGCATCACCGCCAAGCTCAGACTCATAGCGAGCGAGCTTTCAAGAAGACTGGGAGGCCCGGCTTCCCTGCCCTCGGGGCTTGACAACAAATTAATTCTTAAAGGAGATATAGATGGGCAAAAAACATAATTCCGGCAATGAACACAGCGATAAGTTTGAAAATGAAGAAATGCTGAAAAAGCAAGAAGAAGATGCGAAAACGGATTCCGCTGAGAAGGAATCTGAAAAGGCTGCCGACACGGCGGCGGAAGAGACGGCCGAAATTAAGCCCGAAGCTAAGGCCGAAGAGCAAAAAAGCGAGAGCTTGGAAGAGCTCTTGGCGGCTGAAAGAGATAAATATTTAAGGCTTTTAGCGGAGTATGACAACTACCGCAAGCGTTCGGCAAAGGAGCGCGAGTGCATATATTCCGATGTAAGAGCCGACACCGCCCTCAAGTTTCTGCCGGTTTATGACAATTTGGAGCGAGCGCTTCAAAACGAAACCGAAGACGAGGCATATAAGCGCGGAGTCGAAATGATAATGGCTCAGTTTTTGGAAACTCTTAAGTGCTTCGGAATAACGCCTATTGAAGCTTTGAATCAGAAGTTCGACCCGGAGCTCCATGAGGCGGTAATGCACGAAGTTGACGAGGAAAAGGGCGAAAACGAAGTCGTCTTTGAGTTTAAAAAAGGCTTTAAGCTGGGAGATAAGGTGATTCGTTTCTCGGTAGTTAAAGTGGCAAATTAGTTAATATTTAATATTTATATAAAAATTTAGGAGGAAAAATATATGGGAAAAATAATCGGTATAGACTTAGGAACAACAAACTCCTGCGTGGCAGTTATTGAGGGCGGCGAAGCCGTCATCATCCCCAACGCCGAGGGCGCGCGCACTACCCCCTCTGTCGTTGCNTTTTCGAAGGACGGAGAGCGCATGGTCGGCCAGGTCGCAAAGCGTCAGGCCATAACCAACCCCGACAGGACGATAAGTTCCATNAAAAGAGAAATGGGCAGCAACCACAAGGTGACAATAGGCGACAAGACCTATACGCCTCCCGAAATTTCCGCAATGGTCCTGCAGAAGCTGAAGACGGACGCGGAAGCCTATTTGGGNGAAAAGGTCACAGAGGCGGTCATCACGGTTCCCGCATACTTCACAGACAGCCAGAGACAGGCCACAAAGGACGCCGGTATGATTGCCGGTTTAAATGTAAAGCGCATTATAAATGAGCCGACGGCGGCGGCCCTTGCCTATGGACTTGACAAAGAGCTCGACCAGAAGATTCTGGTTTATGACCTTGGCGGCGGCACNTTCGACGTTTCGATTCTCGAGATAGGCGACGGCGTTATCGAGGTTCTCGCCACGGCCGGCAACAACAAGCTCGGNGGCGATGACTTTGACGAGTGNGTCACCAAATACTTTGTCGATGAGTTTAAGAAAGATCAGGGCATAGACCTCTCNACAGATAAGGTTGCAATGCAGCGCCTNAGAGAAGCGGCCGAAAAGGCCAAGTGCGACCTCTCGGGTCTNAGCTCTGTAAATATAAATCTTCCCTACATCACTGCGGATGCCAACGGCCCCAAGCACCTTGACCTNGACCTTACAAGGGCAAAGTTCAACGAGCTTACACACCACTTGGTCGAAAGGACCTTGGGCCCTGTGAATCAGGCTCTNTCNGANTCGGGCNTAAGCGTCTCCGAGCTCGACAAGATTCTTCTCGTCGGCGGCTCGACACGCATCCCCGCAGTTCAGGAAGCTGTAAAGGGCATAACCAAGAAGGACGGCTTTAAGGGCATTAACCCCGACGAGTGCGTAGCGCTTGGCGCCGCGATTCAGGGCGGTGTTCTGGGCGGCGACGTTGAGGGAATACTTCTCCTCGACGTAACTCCCCTCTCTCTCGGCATTGAGACTCTGGGCGGCGTATGCACCAGACTTATAGAGAGAAACACAACCATCCCCACCAAGAAGAGCCAGGTCTTCTCCACAGCGGCCGACAACCAGACCTCGGTTGAGGTAAACGTTTTGCAGGGTGAGCGTGAGATTGCCATGCACAACAAGAGTCTGGGCCGCTTCCACCTCGACGGCATAGCCCCTGCCCGCAGAGGCGTGCCNCAGATAGAGGTCACCTTTGACATAGATGCAAACGGCATAGTCAACGTTTCTGCCAAGGACCTCGGCACAGGCAAGGANCAGCACATAACAATAACCGCTTCCTCCAACCTTTCTAAGGANGANATCGACAAGGCGGTTCGCGAGGCCGAGCAGTTTGCGGAAGAGGACCGCAAGCGCAAGGAAGAGGTCGACACACGCAACGCCGGCGACCAGATGGTCTATCAGGCCGAAAAGGCTCTTGAGGAGCTGGGCGACAAGCTCGATCCCAATGAGAAGGGCCAGATTGAGGAGAGACTTAAGGAGCTTAAAACAGCTCTTGAGGGCAGCGATACCGAGCAGATAAAGAAGGCTACGGAAGAGCTCACCAAGGTTTTCCAGACGGCATCCGAGAAGATGTATCAGGCGGCGGCGCAGGCCCAACAGCAGGCCGGAGGCGCAGACCCCGCTTATGGCGGAGATTCCGGCACCGACGGTCCCGAGGTCTTTGATGCGGACTATGAAGTGGTTGACGAGTAAGAATAAATTTTGTAGTATATGAAAAACACAGCGGGTAAGGCACGGCCTTACCCGCAATTTGAGAGAATAGCGCTTCTCTCGAGAGAGGAACATTGATGGCCGAAGAAAAAAGAGATTATTATGAGATTCTCGGAGTGAGCAGAGATGCCAGCGAGGACGACATTAAAAAAGCATATAGAACGCTTGCCAAAAAATATCACCCCGACTTAAACCCCGGCGATAAAGAGGCCGAGGCCAAATTTAAGGAATTAAACGAGGCTGCGCAGGTTTTGGGCGATGCCGAAAACCGCAAGAAGTATGACCAGTTCGGTCACTCTGCCTTTGACCCCTCTCAGGGCTTTGGCGGCTTTGATTTCAGCGGCTTCGGGGGCTTCGGAGATATTTTCGAAGACCTCTTCGGCGGCGGTTTCGGCGGTTTTGGCGGCTTCGGCTTTGGCGGAGGCGCGCAAAATCCCAACGCGCCCAGACGCGGCGAGTCACTGCGCACCGCTGTTTCCCTGACTTTTGAAGAGGCGGCCTTCGGAACAAAGAAGGACGTTTCGATAAGGCGTGTGGAAGAGTGCGAGAGCTGCAAGGGCTCGGGCTGCGCTCCCGGCATGACTGCCGAGATCTGCCCCGAATGCAACGGCAAGGGCGTTGTTATGCAGCAGAAGCGCACAGCCTTCGGCATTATGCAGACTCAGGGGCCATGCCCCAAGTGCAGAGGCAAGGGCAAGATAATTCATCACCCCTGCACAAGCTGTCACGGCGAAGGCCTTAAGACCCAAAACAGGACTATTTCGGTAAACATACCCGCCGGCATAAACGAGGGGCAGTCGATAAAGGTTTCGGGCCAGGGCAATGCCGGCAAAAACGGCGGGCCTGCCGGCGACCTTTTGGTGACGGTGTCTATCCAAAAGCATCCCAAGTTTGAGAGAGACGGCAACTCGGTTCTCTTAAATCAGGATATAAGTTTTGCCCAAGCCGCGCTCGGCGCCGACATTCAGGTGCCGACACTCGACGGCGATGTGAAGCTGAACATTCCCGCAGGCACACAGACGGGTTCGGTTTTCAGACTTAGAGGCAAGGGCATACCCAACCTCAGAGGCGGCGGCAGAGGCGACCAATATGTCACCGTGAACATATTTACCCCCAAGGGCATGAGCTCGGCGCAGAAAGACGCTTTGAGAGCCTATGCCCGCGAGATGGGCGAAGATGTCAAAGACAGCGGCGGCATTTTCAGGAGAAAATAAGCGTTTATTAATTATAAATATTGTGGAGCGTTGCAAAAGAACAATTTGCAACGCTCTGTTTTAACATTCAAAAACGGCTCCTTTGTGCAAAGAGAGCCAAGGGAAGGTGCAAACCGTGAACTTTGAGCATCAATCCCCCTCTGCCGACTGCAGTCGGCATCTCCCCCTTATATCTAAGGTGGAGAAACAGAATGTGCGAAACTATGACTTATGTGTCTAATTTTCAGATTAATATAAACGAAAAAGCTTGCTGCTTTAGAATTTGCACAAAGCTGTTCTTTCCCATTGAGGCCAAGGGGAAGGTCATAAAAACTACTACTCTATAATACAAAGTGGCTCGCAGAGCCGAATGGGGATTGGTGTTTAAGGCTAATTAATGCGTTGGAAACAAAGGGTTTTAGATGTTGCATATAGTTTATTAATGGGCTAAACCTCGGTGTTGTGATGCACTAGTCAACAAAAATTGGACACATAAATTCAAAAATCAGACATAAATATTTATTTAGTGGACACCGAATTAGGTAAGTTGGACTCTCGGTATTGCACAGGGGTCAGATAGTTAAGAGAATA
>JGI24712J26585_10003412_pt1 | contig 12515 bp, 17 predicted proteins | sample BioPla3DNA2_FD_26585 | JGI IMG/M metagenome (IMG submission 26585) | reverse complement strand
TGATGACCTTGATTAAACTCTTTTGCGCAGGGCGAGGGGGCTTGACCGCCTGCTCGCTCACAATTATTTATTAACAAGATGGAAAAAGAATTAAAAATCGGGTCGAAGTTCAGAGGCAAAGATCGGAAGACCTATACCGTAGTAAGCATCTTNGATGATGCAGGTAAAACATTTTATGTGTGTAAATGCCCCATATGCCCCGCAAGTGGGACTAGTTCCTATNCTTACTCTAATGTCTTTTGCTATAATAAACGGGGAGAACTATTTAGGCGCATATGAGAGAGTTATTTCTGGATATTGAGACCTATTCGCCAGTAGATCTTAAGACTTGCGGTAACTATAAATATGTAGAGCATCCTGAGTTTGAGATCATATTGCTTGCGTATGCTTTTGGGGATGANCCAGTACAGATCATAGACCCTGAGATCGATGGTTACCCCGAAGAATTCATGCAAGGGATGAGAGATCCTAATACTAAGAAATTAGCTTTCAATGCTCAGTTTGAGCGTATTTGTTTTAGACGTATCGGTGTAGATATTCCTATAGACCAGTGGGAGTGTGTGATGGTAAAGTCTGCATATTGCGGTTACCCTCTTTCCCTGGAACAAGTATCTAAAGCCATGAGATTAGAAGAAAAGGGAAAGCTAAGTATTGGTAAAGCACTTATCCGATTATTCTGCAACCCGAATAGAAAAGGAACTCGTGTTTCTCCCTCTGACAAACCTGAAGACTGGGAGAACTTTAAACAGTATTGTATCAATGACGTTGTATCTGAACGAGAGATCTATCGTAAACTTCAATCCATAACAATCCCAGATTGGGAGAAAAAGAATTATATCTTAGACCAAGAAATGAATGATAGAGGCGTGCTTATCGACCTTCCTTTTGCACGCAATGCTATTGCTTTTGATGAACGCTCTTCTACAGAAGCTTATTTAAGGTTACAGGAGATAACAGGTCTAGAGAATCCTAATAGCGTCAGTCAACTGAAAGGATGGCTTAGTGAGCAACTTGGCAGGGAGGTTAAACAATTGACCAAAGACTCCATCAGAAAGCTTATGCCTGAAGTTGATGGCGCTATTCAGGAAGCTCTTACTTTACGACAGTTGTTAAGTAAATATTCTATCAAGAAATATATAGCTATGGAGAACTGTGCGGGATTTGATTCTCGTGCTCGAGGCATGTTCCAGTTATACGGAGCAAACCGTACAGGGAGATGGACAAGCAAACTAATACAGCTTCAGTCTCTACCACAGAATCACATGAAAGATCTAGATCTTGCTCGAAGAGTAGTAGCTGAGAATGATTATGATCTAGCACAAATGCTTTGGCCATCAATACCAGATGTTCTTTCTGAGCTTATACGAACAGCTTTTATTGCTCCTCCAGGCAAGACGTTTGCAGTTGCTGATTTCTCTGCTATTGAGGCAAGGGTTATATCGTGGATAGCTCAAGAAGAATGGAGACTTGAGGTATTCAGGACTCACGGAAAGATATATGAAGCTACAGCAGCTCTTATGTTTGGCGTGCCAATTGAGTCAGTTACCAAAGGATCTGAACTTAGACAAAGGGGCAAGACTTCTGAACTTGCATTGTGTTATGAAGGAGGACCAAATGCTCTCACCCAGATGGATCGTGAAGAACGTATACCTGACGCAGAGAAACCGGGCTTAGTTAAAAGATGGAGGAAAGCAAATCCTGCTATCGTCAAACTTTGGTCTGACGTAGAAGAGAATGCTAAACACGCTGTCACTTCAAAGAAAACATCTAAGCTCCGGGACCTCATATTTAGATACGAGAATGATACTTTAACAATAGAGCTTCCATCCCATCGGAAACTTTGCTACGTTTCGCCATCTATCGGAGCAAACAGATGGGGGATGGAGTCTATTGTTTATTATGGTATTAATCAGAATACTAAACAGTGGTTCCCTCAGGAGACCTACGGCGGTAAGCTTGTAGAGAATATAGTTCAAGCAGTAGCTCGTGATGCTCTTGCTTGGTCTTTGCAAAATATTAAAACTGAAGGGTACACCGATATGGTTATGACAATACATGATGAGATTGTTATAGAAGTACCCCAGCAAAATGCAGATAAACATCTAAAGAATATACAAAACATCATGAGCAGAGAGATCCCCTGGATGAAGGGATTACCTCTCAGAGTTGATGGATATGTTACACCTTATTATAAAAAAGACTGATGAAAATAACAGACTTAATGATTGGAGACTGGTTTGGATTTAAAATTGGCGAAGAGCTTGTCATTGATCGTATATCTTCGATATTAGGAGATAGTGTGCTTGGAGAGAGCTTGATCCGGGTGAAAGTAAGATATCTTTACCCCATATCTATATTTCCCAAAACAGAAGACAAGACCCTATACCGCATGAAGTTCGATAAATGTCTTTATAAAGGGGTTCCTGCATGGTGTAGACTCTTTGATTCAAACTATAAGGCGTCAATTTACTTAGAAGAGGAGAGATCTTTTCTCTCTATTGATAATGACCGAGATGATCGCATTATGAAGATTCCTTGCGATTATGTACATCAAATACAGCATGCACTAAAACAAATTAACATAGAACCAGATTTCATATTATGACAACTACTCAATAACCGCACGAAGCCAAGCATGTTTTATATTGCGTGTTGCGCGTAGTGCTTTAATAACCAAAACAATGAATAAAGTAATTGAATTTTTAAAAACATTACCTGAAAATTCAGGTCAAAAAGTTGAAATGGAAACATCAAACGGAAATAAGCAATTTTATTTTATGTGGTTTTATGATGAAAAAAGAATTGATTTAAAACCATGTGATAGTACTAATATTTTCACAGTACATGAGCGTTTTTGGGATAGGATTAAGCTTGTCTTTTAGCATTACGCACAACGTTTCTCTTACAAAGGATTAATTACCTTTACCTCCCATTAAAAAGAAACCACAATGAAATATGATGGTCAAATTGATATAGCAACTGGATTATCTGCTCAGGCTAAGAACTGGAAGAATACCAGAGTAACTTGGACAGAACTTGTTTCAAGACTTAAGGAAGAGCATAAGACTCAGGAAACTCTAAAAGAATTTTTAGCTGCAACTAAAGAAGAACAATCCCGTATAAAAGATGTAGGAGGATACGTCGGGGGTTATTTAGAAGGAGGCAAAAGAAGATCTGACACAATAAAATACCGCCAACTTATTACCCTAGACATAGACTTTGCTCATAGAGATCTTTGGGATGACTATCAGATGCTCTTCGGTAATGCAGCTGTGTTACATGGTACTCATAGACATTGTGACACTTCCCCTAGATTCAGATTAATTATGCCTCTATCTAGGAAGTGCACGCCAGACGAATATGTGGCAATAGCAAGAAAGGTTGCTGGAACTCTTGGTATAGGTCTTTTCGACCGCTCGACGTTTGAGACTGCCCGACTAATGTTCTGGCCCTCGAACCCCAGGGATGTAGATTATTTCTTTAGATTTCAAGATGGCCCTTGGCTTGATGCTGATGAGATACTTTCCTCTTACACTGATTGGACTGATTCATCCCTGTGGCCAACAGCTGATCGAGAGATTAAGGAAATAAAGAATGGAGCTAAGAGACAAGAAGATCCTAGCCTTAAAAAAGGTATTATCGGAGCATTCTGTAGAACTTATTCTATTACAGATGCAATCGAGACTTTCCTTTCAGATGTGTATTCACCCACAGCCTTTTCCGATAGGTATACATATACTAAAGGAACCACTTCTGCTGGTTTAATAGTCTACGACGATAAGTTTGCTTATAGCCATCCATGGCACTGATCCTTGCGGGGGTAAGCTATGTAACTCTTTTGATCTTGTTCGTATACACAAATTCGGAGATCTCGACGGAGATACTGATAAAGGATCCCTCCCTAAAAGCTTTATCGCAATGGGAGACCTTGCTCGTAAAGACAAGAAGGTTAAAAAGATAATTGCATCAGAAAATCTGCAAGATGCTAGATATGATTTCACGGAGGGGTCTGACATTATGGAAACTGAAGAAGACCTTGAGTGGATGCAGGAATTGGAGATAGATTCTAAAGGCGGATATAAGCCAATAGCACAAAATCTTAATCTCATTTTCTCCCATGACTCTCGTCTTCGGGGATTATTTAAACACAATGATTTCGACGGCAAGAAATATGTTTTTGGTACTTTACCTTGGAGGCGTGTTCCTTATCCCGAACCTGTTAAGAATGTTGATTTTGCTGGCGTTAGAAATTACATAGAGATCATATACGGCATAACTGCTGCTAATAAAATTGAAGACTCACTTGAACTAGAATTCGAAAAGAATCACTACCACCCTGTTCTTGACTATCTTAAATCCTTAGACTGGGATGGCACACCGCGAATAGATAATCTTCTTATTCGCTATTTTGGGGCTAGAGATAACACATATACTAGGGAAGCAATCAGAAAAACCCTCGTTGGTGCTGTAGCTAGAGTGTTTACTCCTGGTATCAAATTTGATCTCGTACTAACTCTTATAAGTCCTACCCAAGGAACAGGCAAAAGCTCTTTCTTTAGAGCTCTAGGAAAGAGTTGGTTTAGCGATACATTCCTATCCGTTAACGGCAAAGATTCTTTTGAACAGTTACAAGGGACATGGATAATGGAGATGGCAGAACTTGCTGGTCTTAAGAAGGCAGACATCGAATCTATTAAGCATTTTATATCTAAACAAGAAGATACATTCCGCCCTGCTTATGCTAGAGTTTCAGAGACTTTCCCAAGACAATGCGTGTTTGTAGCTACTACAAATGANAATGCTTTCCTCCGGGATCCTTCTGGCAATCGAAGGTTTATGCCCGTAGATATCTGGAACAAGAAACTTATCGANAACGAAGAACTAAAAGAGTTTTTGGCAAACGACTACGANATAGATCAAGTGTGGGCAGAAGCTGTTCACCTNTTCAGAAAAGGAGAGAAACTCTATCTTAGTTCCGAGTCAGAAAAGATCGCTACTNTAGAACAATCTATGCACAGCGAAGTTGACGAAAGGAAAGGAATTATAGAAGCTTATCTCGATCGTCTACTTCCGACCAACTGGNATGATATGGACATTTTTGAACGGAGGAATTATCTTGAAGATCCATTATCCTCGAATGGCGAAATACAAAGAGACTATGTGTGTGTTGCTGAGATATGGTGCGAGTGCTTAGGGAAAGCTAAAGAAGATATGGACCGTTATAAGACAAGGGAGATTAACGATATTCTACGAGGTCTTGATGGTTGGGAGCAAATAGGTACTACCCGTACATTCCCTTTATATGGTAAACAGAAATACTATGCAAGAAAGCTCGATTAAGAAAATAGAATCTGAGAAACTGCTCGAAAAGAAGCTAAGAGAAACTATAGAATCCCGTACAGGGGGACTCTGTGTTAAGCTTCTTCCCCAAAACAACAGAGGATTTCCCGATAGACTATGCCTTCTCCCCGGAGGGATAGTGTTTTTTGTAGAGGTAAAAACTACAGGAAAGAAACCCACTCGCATTCAGCAAATCATACATGCTCAATTACAAAGACTTGGGTTTAGGGTTTACATTCTTGANTCATCCCAGATTATCGACGACATATTAAGATTCTACGGTTATGAATGAGAGAGACCTTCACCCCTACCAAATAGAAGCAGTTGAGCATATCCTCAANCATACTCATTGNGGTTTATTCCTAGAGATGGGTCTAGGCAAGACAGTGTCTACCCTCACGGCAATCAACAAACTTATGTATGAGGATCTCGAAATAAACAAGGTTCTCATTATAGCTCCTAAACGTGTAGCTGAGAATGTGTGGGATGCTGAGATAAACAAGTGGGATCATCTTCATAATTTACGTATATCAAAAGTTACAGGGGATTATAAATCTCGCGCATACGCTCTTAAAACCGATGCCGATATATATATCATTGGGAGAGACAACGTAGCGTGGTTATGTGACACGTATGGAGGTAAAAAGATGCCTTTTGATATGTTGGTCATTGATGAGTTATCTTCTTTCAAGAACCCAAAGTCTATCCGTTTTAAATCTCTNAGGAAAATACAGCCTATCTTCTCACGAGTAGTAGGACTTACTGGTACTCCAGCTCCAAATGGATTAATCGATCTNTGGTCCCAAATATACCTTTTAGATAGNGGGGAAAGACTTGGTAAGTTTCTCACAAGGTACAGAGACGAGTATTTCAAACCAGGNAAAAGAAATGGCGCTGTTATATACTCCTATGTGCTTCGTTCTGGTTCTGAAGAACGGATCCATGATAAGATAAAAGATATTTGTATGAGCATGAAAGCTAAGGACTATCTTACTCTCCCGGAGAAAATGATAAACATAGTCCCGGTAGTCTTTGATGATAAACTTAAACAAAGTTACAGAGCATTTGAACAAGAACAGGTTTTAGCTTTAGTTAAAGACGGAGTAGAGATTACTGCTTTAAGCGCTGCAACTCTTTCAAATAAACTTCTTCAGTTTGCCAACGGTGCTATATATGATGAGAACCATATCGTCCACCANGTTCACGANTTAAAGATAGAAGCAGTAAAGGAATTATTAGATGATGCTAATGGAAANCCAGTTCTTATAGCATGGACCTATAGACATGATAGAGATCGACTCATGGATGCACTTAAGTCATATCGCCCCCGAGAGCTTAAAGATAGCAAAGATATAGAAGACTGGAATGAAGGCCTTATCCAGGTTATGCTCATGCATCCAGCATCAGGTGGGCATGGCCTAAATCTTCAAGCAGGGGGTCACATCATTATCTGGTTTGGCCAAACTTGGTCCCTTGAATTAGAACAGCAGTTTAATGCTAGACTTCATAGGCAAGGGCAAGATAAACCTGTTATCATCAATAAGATAATAGCAGTTGGGACAATGGATGAGGAAGTGGTTATGGCAATTAAAGATAAAGACAGTAGGCAAGACCGGCTCATGGAAGCAGTTCAAGCTCGCATAAAGAAGTATGCTAGNCTAGCACAGATTTAAGGAAATTATTTTCCAAGTGATTGGTTTTTGATTTATATTTGTAAGGTTAAATAATAAGGTATGAGACTTAAGAAAGGAGACGTAATAAGGGAGACAGATTCAATATCATCTCTTTATTACACGGTGAAAAAGATAAAACTTGGTGTAGCTATAGCAGAGTGTACACATGAGGGCAAGAACTATAGCACTCTTTACCACGTAAGATATAGCGATCCCAATAATATCATCCCCGTTTTAAATAGGATTCTACCAATAGAGATTAAACTTTTAACCCGTACCAATGAACATACTAAAGAAAGCAAATGAAATTGTCAACCTTCGCTCAGAAGAGAAGGCAAGACAGTATGGCCCTTTCATAGCTTGTAATGCTAAAGCAGCAAGAATAGCTACTGAATTATGTGGCAAGGAGATAACGACTGAAGACATTTATAAATTTCAGATCGCACTAAAATTGGCAAGAGAAGCTTATTCGCATAAGGAAGATAATCTCCTTGATGCTGTAGCTTACATCGGTGCTTTGAACAACTTTTATAATAACGTTGAACCCGTGTTATTCGATGAGTCAGATATACAGCCATGAATACAGAAGACTATAAACCCTTATCCCCTCTTCCGCAATGGTATGATATTTTTGCTATGCAAGAGGAGCTTAAATATAAATATGAGCCAGAGGCAAGAGAGTTATTCCAGAACTTTGATCTTGACTATTACGAAGACCAGGAGTTATTCAAGAAATACTGTTGGAGAATAACTGAAGAGGTCTCTGAGGCAGTTGAAGCAACCACTATTAGTCCAAGCAAAGAGCATGTAGAAGAGGAGCTTATCGATGCTTTGAATTTTACGATAGAGCTCATGCTTCTCAGTCGTCAGCCTTTGAACATGCTTACTTACAACCCGGATTTGAAAGTACGTGCGCTTGGCTCTCCCTCCCGTATTGCTGGGGAGGTAATAACATCTCTGGGTCTTGTAGCTAATCTTCTTAAGAACAGGCAATGGAGGAGATCCCAGTATTTAGTGGATATGTACATATTTGAAGAAAGATTCAGGGATTTTGCTCAACTATTCTATACCATCCTACTGACCGTGTTTAAATCTGATGAACATATCAGGGAGGTATGGTCGCTCAAATACCAAGTCAACTTATTTAGAATTGAAACAAACTATTAATATGGCAAGAATTTTTAAAGANTGTTTTGANATGGTGCGGGAGATAGACCGAGAACTTAAAGTCTCAGGTATAACCGTNNCGGTGAAGCATTACCAGAACAAAGAGCTGAAAGGAGATGATAAGCTTACTAAAGAATTAGTAGGAGTTAACTTCATTATCTCTAAGCCTTGGATGGGAAAAAGGGAGATGCTCGATTTTCTTTTTAAGGATGAAGCTCCTCAGATCGAAGAATACTGCAAACAAGAGATAGCAGATCGAGTAGACCGGAGAGGGCTTAATCCCGGTAACTCTTATAAAATAAGGATGGACCTCTGGCAACAGCTCATGAGCAAAAATGATGAGGGTAAATTTGACTACACTTATTCCGAACGTATCAACTATCGGCATCAACTTGATTGTGCTATAGAAGCTCTCAAAGACGACATCCACACACGAAGGGCCATGGTTATGATATATAGCCCTGATGATACAATGAGTTCAGCTGGTTTTCAGACGCGCATACCTTGTTCCGTCTCTTACCAATTCCTTATTAGGAATAATAAGCTGATGATCCTTTATTACATTCGTTCTAATGATTATTTTAAACACTTCGCTATAGACATTTGGTTAACAGAGGCTATCCAGCGCTATGTTCTCGAACAACTTCAGGATCAATACCCCGATTTAAGGGAAGGATCTTTGAACTATTATGCTGGAAGTTTGCATGCTTATCGCGGAGATATTAGCAAATGGGTGATATTCTAAGATGAGAGAACGTAAGATAAAGGGCAAGATCCTAGGTATCGAATATTTTCCGTATAAGATACTAGACGTTATGCGGGATGAAAAATACCTTGAGTTCTTCCTTTACCGTTTTAAAGTAGCAAGGGATTTAGCAATGAGCCAAGCTAAGAAATGCTCTTGGATCCCTATATATGCTAACAATCCTGAGTTAATGTACTACGATGCTCTTGATGAGATCGAGGCTATCCTGGATAAAGATAAACCATCTGCAGCTGCTATAAAACTTGGACAAAGGATAAACACAATTGTTCTNCCCGCTGTTGGGGATTGGCTCACATGGAAGTTGAACAGGACACCNCNATTCGAAGCAGCTTTTGCTAGAGCACCACACCAAAGGCCAACTGATTTACGTTTATANAGATTCAATCATGAAGAAGAAAGAAAAAGAACAGACCTCCCAGGNTATAAATATATCGATCTGGGATGTACTTCAGATGTGTAATGAGGCAGAAGACAAAAAGAAACAACAAGAAACAAATTGATATGAGCGGAATAATTATTACTCACAGAATAGAGCAAGTTGAAAAACTTAAGCACAGGGGATTGTCTCATAAGTGCGTCAAAAGGCATGGCTATCACATTGCACACCACTGGTTACCCATACAAACTCAGCCAGAACACGACGAAGCACAACCTTTTGAGTATGATGATGGCAGCCTGCTTTTATTCAACGGAGAGATTTTTAATTACCCGAGAGAGTTTAATAGCGATGCAGAATATCTCAAAGATCTTTTTGGTTTAATAAACATAATCGAAATAGCAAGAGAAGCTAACAACTGGGATGGTTTTTGGTCTATAGTTTTTATTACTCCCCGGGGTACAATGTATTGTTTCACCGATCCACTCGGGAAGAAACAGCTTTACTATAATACGCGCGGGGAGATATGCTCAGAGATAAGACCACTCATATCTGATATTTCTGAGTGGGATCCCTTATTCCGTAGTTCTGTTACTAAATGGGGATATAATAAAGATGATCGCACTCCGTATAAAGACATTAAGAGAATAGAACCAAACAAGATGTATGTATTCTCCGGGGGCAAAATCCTTAATATTTGGCCCTATGAGTATTTTGATTGGTCTATCGCGCCGGAGGCAACAGATTTAGAAGAAGCTTTATATTCTTCGGTTCAAAGGAGGCTTATATCAAAAAAGGAAGAGGTTGCAGCACTTGTTTCAGGGGGACTTGATTCCTCTATTATCTCTTATATACTCTCAGATCTTGGTCGTTCTGTTTCATACTACACTACAGACAACCTCGAAGATTTAAACTACGTCCGAAAGCTATCTGAACAGCTTAAGTTCAATCCACATATTATTCACTATAGCATGGATTCGGCTGATTTCACAGATGCGCTAGAGTGGAATGAAACCCCGATAGATCTCGGGTCTATGGTTCCTGAACACAAACTCATATCCGGTGTTAAAGAACGTATCGTTCTTACGGGGGATGGAGCTGATGAATTATTTGGCGGTTACAGAAGGATAGATCAGTATGATTCTCAATATTCAGATGTGTTTGAGGAACTTACTTACTATCATCTGCCCCGCCTTGACAGAGCATCTATGAGATATACAGTTGAGATGAGAAACCCTTTCCTCTCTCATGATATAGTTAAACTGGCTCTGTCTCTTCCTTTAGAAAAACGCACGCACAAAAAGATTCTTANAGATATATTTAGGGGGAAATTACCCGATGAGATCTTAGACAGGCCTAAGNTGCCCCTTAAAAATGATAGCATCAGGAAAGACCCAATGAAATACAGACTTAAATTAGTACAAACTTTTTATGATAAACAACTATGAATTTTATTAAAATCAGAAATGTTAAGAGTCCGCAAAGAGGAACTCCGGGCTCTGCTGGTATTGATTTATTTTATAATCAAATTTTTAAAAAGTAAAGCATATGAAAGACTGGGCAGGGGATGCAAATAGCGTGGTTCGAACTTTAGGATCAAGTGCTCATGCAAAGGAAGACAGAGAAGAACATGACTACTATGCTACAGAGCCTGTAGCAGTTGAAATGTTATGTGAGTTAGAAACATTCTCCCCCGAGATATGGGAGTGTGCTTGTGGGGAAGGGCATATCGCTAAGGTTTTAGAGTCGAAAGGCTATAGAGTGAAGAGCACAGACTTAATCGACCGGGGATTCGGCGAATCAGGAATCGACTTTCTGAAAACGAATGAATTTTTCGAGGGAGATATAGTCACCAATCCCCCGTATAAGTATGCTCAGGAATTTATTGAACATGCTTTGGATTTAATCCCTGAAGGGAACAAAGTAGCAATGTTTCTAAAGGTTCTATTCTTAGAGGGCCAAAACAGGAGAGACTTGTTTTTACTTAATCCCCCAAAAACCGTGTATGTTTCAAGTTCACGTTTGGCCTGTGCAAAGAACGGGGAATTCAAAGATGCTGCACGGGCAGTAGCATACGCCTGGTTTATATGGGAAAAAGGATTTGNCGGAGATACAACACTTAAATGGTTTAACTAAATAATAAACAANTATGAATTTTATTAAAATNAGAAATGTTAAGAGTCCGCAAAGAGGAACTCCGGGCTCTGCTGGTATTGATTTTTTTGTTCCTAATGATCTCCCCGGGGAGCAGTTTCTTACCCCGCATGAGGCTATTAATATACCCTCAGGCATCAAGGTNAAAGTTCCCNGAGGATATGCTCTCGTGTTCATGAACAAATCGGGGGTAAGCCTTAAAAAAGGCCTTCAGGTAGGTGCTTGTGTTATTGATGAAGATTACCAAGGTGAAGTTCATCTCCATCTTATAAACACCTCTGCTGAAGTCCAATCTATAATGCCTGGAGAAAAACTAGTCCAGGGGCTTTTACTCCCCATATCATTGGAGGACGTTGTAGAAATGAAAGACGAGGAAGAACTCTATAACGGGGAAAAGACTGAGAGAGGTGAAGGTGGTTTTGGTTCAACTGGTACGAAATGATGAAAGATCTTAAACTACTTACTAAGCACCTTAGTTTTACTACTAAGCTTTTGCTTATCCTCTTTGGGTTTGTAGCTTTAGGGCTATTGGTATTCCTATCCTCTCCCCTGTTGCTTATTTGGATTCCCTGGTCTATAGCATGGAGAGTAGGACTGACAGGGCTTGTGTCCTCCATCGTACTATTTATCGCATGGTGGATAATCTTTAATATGTTGCAGGCAACATTAAACCAAATAAACCAAATAAAAAATGCAAAAGACAATCAGAACTTTTAGTCACTCACAAATACGCAGTGACTTTCCGAAGAAACTAGACCCGGAAACTTTATATATCGACAAGATGTATAAAAGGATTGCTTATCTTTGTCCCTGTGGTTGCGGTAAGAGAGTAGAACAGGATGTTAGCTATGGTAATAAAGAAGATAGAAAACTTCTTATTACTGATGGTCCTAGGTTTACAATAGAGCCCCCTGCTACGTGTGGAGATCTTACCTACCAAATAAAAGACAATATTGCCATTACTATAGACAATGCTGAAGATCTACTATGACACAAGAACAACGGGGTGTAAACCCTGGAAGCACTCGCTCATAAGAGT
>JGI24712J26585_10003411_pt1 | contig 12517 bp, 9 predicted proteins | sample BioPla3DNA2_FD_26585 | JGI IMG/M metagenome (IMG submission 26585) | reverse complement strand
AACAGAAAGTACCCAAATGGCAGGCGGTGTTCTTTTGGGCCTTTATTGCCCTGGCATTTTTTATTCTTTTTGTAATGGCTTCCCCCGTATACGGAACTAATTTCGGGGGGGCCGTGACCGCAGGGGTGTCGCTTGCCGTGACCTCGGCCGGCTTGCTGGCCTTTTTGGGCCGTAAGGGAATCGTCATGCTTCCCCGTCTGATGCATGATAACACCGGGAATAAAAAGAGACATGCCGTTTCTTTTTATCCACAGAAATTATATATCTATTTAATTTTTATTCTGGCGGCAGGTGCCCTGCTTTATTATCTCAATCTTCCCCGTCCTGATGCGGCGGTATCGCACCTGGGCCGGACCCTGGAACTGGTGCGCAGCGATGGTCTTGTGGAACTTTGGGATATTGCCTGGCGCAAACTGGAGATGAACTATCGGTTGGTGCGGTATTCCCTCTGGAGCAGGATCATGTTTCTCTTTATTTTTCTGGTAATTTTTCTTTATTATTATCCGGTTGGCCTCTCCGAAAAGATATTTAACGAAAAACCGGGTTTTAAAGCGGCGATCGGTGGGATTATCGCGGGAACGATTACTGCTTTCCTGTTTAATGATTCCGGTGTTGTGGCGGCGGCAACGATTATGCTTTACGGAGGGCTGCCTTTTCTGCTGCTCTGTATTCATGAAATGTCCTCCGATCCCCTCCAGGGATAGATGGGTAACGCAACAAAAATATTGTATCTTGCAGGAGATCCGTATATAAACATGGAAATATAGTGCAGCGTTTCTAAACGCTCCTAAATGATAATAATGTAAAGGAAAAAATTTTAATTAAGAAAGGAAGAGTATCATCCCTTGATATCCCTGGAAAGCAAAACCCTGTCGAAAAAGATTAATATCCACCTTTTACCAACCCGAAAATTTAAAACCGTCCTGGTATCGGTATTTTTGCATCAAACCCTGGAAAAAGATCTTGCTTCTCAAACAGCCCTTCTCCCCGCGGTTTTGGAGCGTGGAACCCGTGAGTACCCTTCTTTTAGAGACTTGAAAATAAAACTGGAGGAGCTTTATGGTGCCGAACTCAGAGCCGATGTCCTGAAAAAGGGAGAGCGCCATATCCTCTCCTTTTCACTGGAGGTAATCAATGATAAATTTGCACCTGGAGAAAATTTGCTGCAGCAGGGGCTTTCTATGCTCAAAAACCTTATCGGCGACCCTTTTCTGGAAAACGGGGTCTTTAAAAGAGAGTATGTACAGCAGGAAAAAGAGCAGCTTGTCAAGGAAATTCAGGGATTGATCAACGACAAGGTTAACTATGCCCTGGAGTCCTGCGTTCAGGAAATGTGCTCCGGCGAAAGATTCGGGGTATTTAAATATGGGAGTATAGAAGATCTCGAGCCTATCTCCCCGGAGAGTTTATATAGCTATTACCGGGAACTTCTCAGGAATAACCCGATAGATGTCTTTGTGGTGGGGGAAATAGAGCCGGATAAAACTTTTGCCCTGGTCCAGGACATTTTTGATTTTCCCAGGGATGCGGGCAGAGGCGATCTTCCCCCGGTAGAAGTATACCGTATCCCGAAAGAAGTGCGTTTTAAAGAGGAATTCCTTCCGGTGACTCAGGGTAAACTTACGCTTGGTTACCGGATCAATACTTCCTACCGGGATGATGATTATGTTGACATGCTTCTTTATAACGGCATTCTCGGCGGTTTTCCCCACTCCAAGCTCTTCCAAAATGTCAGGGAAAAAGCCAGCCTGGCTTATTACGCTTTTTCGCGTCTGGAAAAGCATAAGGGAATACAGCTGATCGGATCCGGGATCGAAGCGGAGAATTATGAAAGAGCGCTGGAGATTATTCAAGAACAGGTAGAAGAGCTAAAAAAAGGGAATATTACCCATGAGGAGATGGAATATACCAAAAGGGGGCTTATCAGTCAGTATAGTATTATCGGCGATAGCCCATACAGCCTGGTAAGTTTCTTCCTTGACGGGCTAATCAGCCAAAGGGAAACGGATGTAGAGTATTTCATCGGAAGGATACAGGATATAAAGGAAGCTGATGTAATTGAAGCTTCCCGTAAGGTTTGCCTGGATACAATTTATTTTCTCTGCCCTGAAGATCGAAAAGGGGGTATACAATAAATGGAATTGACAATAAAAGAAAACATAGTTCTCGAGGAAAAAGTATACTCTGCCGTGCTGGATGGGGGGCCTGCGGTCTATGTTTTGCCCCGGGAGGGTTATAATAAAAAGTACGCCATTTTTTCCACTCATTTCGGATCCATAGATAATACTTTTCGTGCTGCCGGGGACGGGGAAGAGAAGATGACACTTCCTGACGGGGTGGCGCATTTTCTTGAACATAAGCTCTTTGATGACGAAGAGGGCAATATATTTGATCGCTTTGCCGCTTATGGTGCTTCGCCGAACGCTTTTACCAGCTTTACGCATACCACCTATCTTTTTTCCTGCACCGATTTTTTCCTGGAAAATTTCAGGCTCCTGCTGGATTTTGTGCAGACTCCCTATTTTACCGAAGAAAGCGTGGCCAAGGAGCAGGGGATTATCCAGCAGGAAATACGTATGTACGAAGATAATCCCGAATGGCGTGTTTTCTTTAATCTTTTAAAAGCACTGTACGAAAAACATCCGGTACGTAATGACATTGCCGGAACCGTGGAGAGCATCAGCCGGATTACAAAGGATATTCTATATCAGTGTTATAATACTTTTTACCACCCGCGCAATATGGCTCTTTTTGTTATAGGTAACGTTTCTCCGCAGGAGATAGTAAATGAGGTCGCGGAAAGCATATCAAGGCGTACATTCCCCCCCTTTAGCGAGATGAATCGCATCTATCCAAAGGAGAAAGCGGCCGTTAACGAGAAGAAGATTGTAGAAAAGCTGGCGGTTTCCCAGCCTGTGTTTAATCTGGGATTCAAAGATACGTATACTTACATGGAAGGCCAGCAGCTTCTTTTCAGGGAGCTTATTACTGAGCTTCTCCTGGAGATGATTTTTGGCAGGAGTGAGAAGCTTTATACCCGGCTCTATGAAGAAGGATTGATTGACGAACATTTCTTTTCTGAATATACGGCCGAACTATCCTACGGTTATACGCTGCTGGGGGGCAGGACGAAGGATCCGGAAAGGCTTCATGAAGAGTTGCTTGCGGGAATCAGGGGCATAAAAAAAGAAGGCCTTAAAAGGGATAGCTTTGAAAGGCATAAACGTAAGCTGAGGGGGGAATTTTTGCGCAGCTTTAACTCCCTGGAGTTTATCGCCAACAACTACCTTGCCTATCGCTTTCGCAAGATAGATTTTTTTGAAGTTATTGACGTGTTGGAAAAGATCAGGCTGGAAGACCTGCAAAAACGGCTCGATGAACATTTAATTGAAGATCTGCACGCGATCTCCATCGTATATCCCTTCCAATAATAAGTAACAATAATAAGTAACCATACGACATACGACATGGATTATACAAGGCGAATCGAAATATTCCCGGTAGCTCTTCCACCAGCACCGGGTTTTTTATCATTTCTCATTCGGCATGTTGATTAATATCTGGACTATTGTTTCAATCAATGATAAAATAGTGTGAAAAAGCCCATATTAAAGGCTAAATCGCGCTAATAAGGTGAAATAGCAAATATAAGTAATAATAATTCAGATAACATTCTTTTGCAAGTAACCTTAAAAGAAAGGAGTCCATCGAACGTTGGGCAATAATGAAAAGGAATTTGTTAAAGAAGTAACACCGCAGAATGTGGATTTTTCGCAGTGGTATCTTGATCTTGTTTTAAAGACGGAGCTGATGGACTATGCCCCTGTTAAGGGCTGTATGGCGATCAGGCCCTACGGTTATGCTATCTGGGAAAACATGCAGCATCTCCTGGATAAACGCATTAAAGCTACGGGACATAAAAACGCCTATTTTCCCGTTTTCATACCGCAATCCTTGCTGGAAAAGGAAGCGGAACATGTGGAGGGTTTTGCTCCGGAGGTGGCCCTGGTTACCCGCGGGGGAAACGAAAAGCTCGCCGAGCCGCTGGTTATTAGGCCTACTTCTGAGGCAATTATCTGCAGTATGTATGCCAAGTGGATCCAATCCTGGCGCGATCTCCCGCTGTTGATTAACCAGTGGTGCAATGTGGTAAGGTGGGAAAAGAACACGCGTCCTTTCCTGCGGACTTCGGAATTCCTCTGGCAGGAGGGCCATACGGTGCACAGCACCGCGGAGGAGGCCGAGGAGGAAGCCCGGAAGATGCTGGATGTGTATAAGGATTTTGTAGAAAATGAACTGGCCGTGCCTGTAATCAGCGGCGCAAAGACAGAACGGGAAAAATTTGCCGGTGCGCTGCGCACCTATACCATCGAAGCCCTTATGGCCGATGGAAAAGCCTTGCAGGCCGGGACGTCGCATAACCTGGGACAACATTTTGCAAAGGGTTTTGAGATTACTTTTTTAGATAAAGATAAACAGCTAAAATATGCCTGGCAGACTTCCTGGGGTGTATCCACAAGGCTTATCGGTGCGATAATCATGGTTCACGGCGATGATCGGGGGCTCAAGCTCCCCCCGCGTGTGGCTCCTGTACAGGTGGTGGTGGTTCCCATCATTACAAAGAAGAAGCGGGAAGAGGTGCTGCGAAGGTGCCGGGAGCTTTTAGGTGAACTGCCCGCAGAAGTGCGTGTTGAGCTGGATGATCGTGAAGGGTATTCCGCCGGCTGGAAATTTAACGAATGGGAAATGAAAGGGGTCCCTCTGCGCCTGGAGGTAGGCCCCCGGGATATCGAGGCTGGTGGGGCATCTGCTGTGCGCCGGGATAACGGGGAAAAGAGTTTTATCAGATCGGAGGATATCCCCGGGAAGATCCAGGTGCTGCTAAAAGATATTCAGGATAATCTTTTCCGCCAGGCGCTGGAGTTCAGGGAGAGCAATACCCACAGGGTGAACAGTTACGAGGAGTTTCAACAATTGCTGGAGGAAAAAAAGGGTTTATTCCAGGCTTTCTGGTGCGGTGACCTGCACTGTGAGGAAGAAATAAAAAATGATACCAAGGCAACCATCCGCTGCATTCCTTTTGGCAAGGAGGATGAAAACGGACCCTGCCTCTATTGCGGCAGAGAAGGAGGTAAAATGGTCTATTTGGCCCGATCCTACTAGCTGTCCCTGCCGGTGTAGATGCCGGCATACTGCTGAAGGGATATACGGGGTTACGGCCGGGCGATCATTTTTCAAGGTTGATAACTCACCTGTTAGCAGGTATATAAAAGTTGGGGGGTAATCCCTGAAGGTAAGAAAGAGCTGTAAAAAGCCTGTTTGAGCAAAATATAAGCAAGTTTTTAGCTTGCAATGCATTCTTTTGAAGAAAAAAAGAGGACTCTATATATTCAAAGGAGAATATATAATCAATTTCCTCTTTTATTTTTTGATCTTATATTTATAATAAAACAAAAGTTGCAAAAGGAGGTTATAGGCTTTGAGCGAGGAGACAGCGAAGGTTCCGGAGGAATACTTTGACTTTGACAGGGTTGAGTCGCTGTTGCAGGATTTTCTGGATAAAAAGGGAGTTACGGTACCTGTTTTACAGAGAATCCAGGCTGAGTATGGTTACCTTCCGCGCCCGGTTGTGGAATATGCGGCCAAAAGACTGCGTATTCCGCTTAGCAAGGTTTTTGGAGTAGCCACTTTTTATGCCCAGTTTCACCTTAAGCCGCGCGGCAAAAATATTATCAGGGTTTGTCGGGGAACAGCCTGCCATGTTCGCGGAGGGGCGAATGTTGCCAAAGAGATGCAGGAGATTTTGAAGGTTGGGGTCGGGGAAACGACCGGAGATATGAAATTCACTTATGAAGAAGTTGCCTGCATAGGGGCCTGTGGGCTTGCCCCGGTGATGATGATCAACGATCTGACTTATGGCAGATTGGCGCCCGATAAGCTTAAAGGTATTTTGGAGGAGTATTAATATACCATGTCCTTTTGTTCAGGAGAGGGGAGAAGATGATGAAGAGATTTATTGATCACTGTTGTGATAAGTGTTTCCATAGTAAAGAAAATCCCTGCAAGCTATTTATTGAATGCTGTCTTTCAGGCCCTCTGTGTCATGATAGTGATGAGTGCTCCGCCAAGCGTAAAGCAATTATCGAGAGGGTTGCCCACAGCCCCGGTTATCTGAACTTTTAAAGCAAGCACAAGTGGAAGGAGGGAAAAAAATGTACGAAAAACAAATTCTGATCTGCGCGGGAACAGGTTGCATATCTTCAGGTTCAATGCATGTTCAAGAATCGCTCAGTGAAGAACTAAAAAAGCACGGCTTGCAAGATAAAGTGCGTATTATTCTTTCTGGGTGCCACGGTTTTTGTGAAAAGGGGCCAATTTTTATCGTTTACCCGGAGGACATCTTCTATTGTGAAGTAAAGGTTGAAGATGTACCGGAGCTGGTAGAAGAGCATCTGGTTAAGGGTAATGTTGTCGAAAGGCTCCTTTATAAAGATCCTGTTTCAGAGAAAAGAGTTTTTTCCCATAAAGATATTCCTTTCTATAGCAAACAGAAAAGGCAGATTTTGCGTAACTGTGGCGTTATAGACCCGGAGAATATTGATGAATATATTATCCGCGGCGGTTATTCCGGGATGAAAAAGGCCCTATATATGGACCCCCTGGAGATTATCAATACAGTAAAAAGCTCCGGTTTGAGAGGCCGTGGCGGAGCCGGGTTTCCTACAGGGATGAAATGGGAATTTGGTTACCGCAGTCCGGGCGATAAAAAGTATGTGGTCTGCAACGCGGACGAGGGTGACCCGGGGGCCTTTATGGACCGCAGTGTTCTGGAAGGTGATCCTCATGCTGTTCTGGAGGGATTAATTATCGCCGGAAGGGCTATCGGCAGTGATGAGGCATATATTTACGTGCGGGCGGAATATCCTCTGGCTATACGCCGCCTGAGAAAAGCCATTGCCCAGGCCGAAGAATATGGATTTTTAGGTAATAATATTTTAGATTCAGGGACTAATTTTAAAATTAATATCAAAGAAGGGGCCGGGGCTTTTGTTTGTGGCGAAGAGACCGCTCTTTTGGCATCTATTGAAGGTGAAAGGGGGATACCCCGCCCGCGACCGCCATTTCCGGCCGTAAAAGGCCTCTGGGGGAAGCCGACCTGTATCAACAACGTGGAGACCCTTGCCAATGTACCGTTGATCCTGCGCAACGGGGCGGAATGGTATAGCGCAGTGGGGACGGAGGGAAGCAAGGGAACGAAAATCTTTGCTGTTACCGGAAAAGTAAACAATACCGGCCTCTGTGAGGTTCCCATGGGTATCAGCCTGAGGGAAATTGTCTTTGATATCGGTGGAGGTATCAGGGGAGGTAAGAAGTATAAAGCGGTGCAGATCGGAGGGCCTTCGGGTGGGTGCATCCCCGAGGAGCTGCTGGATCTTCCTGTTGACTTCGATTCTTTAACTGCTAAAGGAGCGATGATGGGCTCCGGCGGGATGGTGGTTATGGATGAGGATACCTGTATGGTTGATCTTGCCCGGTATTTTCTATCTTTTACCCAGAGCGAATCCTGTGGGAAATGTACACCCTGCCGTGAAGGGACAAAGCGCATGCTGGAGATCCTGGAGCGTATTACGCAGGGTAAGGGCGAACCTGATGATATTGAGCGCCTGGAGAAGCTGGCGTTATCCGTTAAAGACAGCGCTCTTTGCGGACTGGGGCAGACCGCTCCCAACCCGGTGCTGACTACGCTGCGCTATTTCCGGGACGAGTATGAAGCTCATATCTTTGACCGCAGGTGTCCTGCCGGGGTTTGTAAAGATCTGCTCAGCTATTATATTGACCCGGAGCTCTGTATTGGCTGCCGGGCATGTACCAAAGCTTGCCCGGCTGAAGCTATCAGCGGCGAAAAGAAAGAACCGCATGTTATTGATGAAACGAAATGCATTAGATGCGGTGCCTGTTTTGAGCGCTGCAAGAAAGGTGCCGTAAAAACACGATAATCATAGAGTAGGGGAGGGAGAAAATTGGTTTCTTTAACGATAAATGGTCAAAAAGTGGAGGTAGAACCGGAAGCAACAATTCTGCAGGCGGCGGAAAAGCTGGGAGTTTTCATTCCTACCTTCTGCTATAGCCCGCAGCTTACCCTGGTGGGTGCCTGCCGGATGTGCGTGGTTGAGGTAGAAGGTATGCGTGCCCTGGTCGCTTCTTGCTGCACTCCTGTTAGGGATGGTATGGTGGTGCATACAGATACGGAGAGGGTCCATACGGCACGTAAAATCAATTTAAACCTTCTGCTGGCCAACCATCCCCTGGATTGCCTTACCTGCGAGAAAAACGGAAACTGTCGTTTGCAGGATTACTGCTATTTATACGGTGTTTCCGAAAGCGATTTTAAAGGTGACCGTAAAGATTATGCTCTTGAAGACACAAATCCGTTCTTTATCAGGGATATGAACAAATGCATCCTTTGCGGCCTCTGTGTACGCACGTGCCACGAGATCAACGGTGCCGGGGCTATTGAAATTATGAACCGGGGCTTTGATTCTAAGGTATCGGCGGCTTTTTATGATCCGCTGGAAAACTCTCCCTGTGTTTTTTGCGGTATGTGTGTGGATGCCTGCCCTGTAGGTGCCTTAACGCCGAAACAGAGCATAGGCAAAGGCCGTTCCTATGAGCTGGAGACTGTAAAGACGGTTTGCCCCTACTGCGGTACCGGATGCGGGCTGGAACTGTATGTTAAAAATAATGAAGTGGTACGCGTTAAGGGCGACCCTTCCAACCCTGTTAGCAGGGGACAGGTCTGTGTCAAAGGGCATTTTGGGACCGATTTCCTGAAGAGCCCGGAGCGCTTGACAACGCCGTTAATTAGAAAAAACGGCGAGCTTGTGGAATCATCCTGGGATGAAGCCCTGGACCTTGTAGCTGAAAAATTAAAGGGGGTGAAGGGCACAGAGTTAGCGGGGTTTTCTTCAGCCCGGGCTACGAACGAGGAAAATTATCTTTTTCAAAAACTTTTGCGTTCACTGGGGACGAATAATATTGACCACTGTGCCCGTCTCTGACACGCCCCTACTGTAGCCGGTCTGGCTACGGCTTTTGGCAGCGGTGCGATGACAAACAGCATTGGGGAAATTGAAGATGCCGGGGCGTTGCTGGTAATTGGTTCCAATACCACAGAGACGCATCCCGTAATCGGTTACAGGATGAAGATGGCCAAAAGGAAGGGCGCAGCCCTCATTGTTGTCGATCCCAGGCGAGTTGATCTGGCCGAGCATGCGGACTTGTTTTTACAACTTCGCCCGGGGACCAACGAGGCGCTCCTGAATGGATTGATCCATGTGATCATCGAAGAAGGTCTGGCGGATGAAGAGTTCGTCAGGGAGAGAACCGAAGGTTTCGCTGAAATGGCAGCAGCAGTTAAAAAATACACTCCCGGGTATGTAGAGGAGATAACCGGCGTTGCGGCAGATGATATCCGCCGGGCAGCGCGTCTTTACGCGAAAGCTGAAAGCGCGGCCATCTTCTATACGATGGGGATTACTCAGCATAGCAGTGGGACGAATAATGTACTGGCGGTTGCTAACCTGGCTATGGTCAGCGGTAATGTTGGCAAACGTTCTGCGGGCGTCAATCCGCTGAGGGGACAGAACAATGTCCAGGGAGCATGTGATATGGGGGCTTTGCCGAACGTTGTCACAGGTTACCAGCGTGTGGACCACAGGGATACCCAGTCCAAATTTAAAAAAGACTGGGGTGTTAAGCTTCCCGTTGCCCCCGGTTTGACTGCTACAGAGATCATCGATGGTATCCTTGACGGTGGGATTAAGGTTCTTTATGTTATGGGAGAAAATCCCGCGCTGAGCGATGCCAATCTGAATCACGTCCTGGAAGCGCTGGCGAAGGTGGAGTTTCTGGTTGTGCAGGATATCTTTTTAACGGAAACGGCTGCCCAGGCCGATGTGGTTCTTCCCGCCGCTGCATTTGCCGAGAAACATGGAACCTTTACCAATACTGAGCGGCGTGTACAGCTTGTCAGGCAGGCGGTTAACCCTCCCGGCGAGGCCAGGGCTGATTGGGTTATCCTGCAGGAGCTTGCTTCCAGGCTTGGGCTGGGGTGGAGCTATGGAGGGCCGGAAGAAGTCTTCCAGGAAATTGCCCGGTTAACTCCCAGCTATGCCGGAATAAGCTATAAGCGGCTGGAGGAAGAGGGGGGGCTACAGTGGCCGTGCCCCGACGCGGAGCATCCGGGGACGCCATATCTCCACGCAAATCAGTTTGCGGGGGGGAAGGGTCACTTTACTCCTGTAGAGTATCAGCCTCCGGCTGAAGAGCCCGATGCGGAATACCCGTTGTTGCTTACCACAGGCCGCAACCTTTTTCACTATCACACCGGGACTATGACCCGGCGCAGCAGCGCTATAGGTCCCTTTAAACCGGAAGAAATGGCGCAAATTAGCAAGGAAGATGCCGAAAAACTCGGTATTGAAGAGGGAGACCTGGTAAAAATCTCTTCACGACGGGGAGAAGTAAAGGTAAAAGTGCAGGTTACGGAGATCGTGCCCCCGGGGGTTGTTTTCATGACCTTCCATTTTCATGAAGCTGCTGTTAATCTTTTGACAAATAGCAAGGTTGATCCTGTGGCCAAAATTCCGGAATATAAAGTCTGTGCTGTGAAACTGGAAAAAGCAGTGCCGTAGACAGTAAAGATATTGTAACCGAGTTGGCACTGCCGGCAAAGCCCCAGTAATTAAGATCACAGGTACGGTTCTGAATCCAGTGATATATTTTTTCAGAGAAGCCTGATCAAGATCTCCTATGGAAATCCTCTGTGGGGGAGCGGTGAAGTTTAGGAATGTTTTTGGGCTGTCCCCGTTATTCTTATGGGGACAGCTCTTTCTCATAAAGCGGCTATCTATTCTGAACAGGGAAGGTGCGATTTAATAAATGTTGAGGTAAAATATATTTAAGAAAGAAGTACTTTGTAAACAGGAGGTCCAGGACATTGAAAAGAGGGGATATACAGTATGATCTCACTGCAGAAGTGGAGATTGTGCGCGTCAGGAATTTAGAAAAAAACAAGGAAACCGATCGGGTGGTTTTAGAAACTCCGCTGACCATTTTTTTAAATGATCATGAGTTTATCACATTATTATGTTCACCTGATAATCTCGATTGCCTGGCGGTTGGTTTTTTGCGCTCAGAAGGGCTGATCGAAAGGGCGGCCGATATAGAAAAAATTGATGTAGATGTTGAAAAAGGGTTTGTTTATCTAAAAACGGCGGCTAAAGATGATCTTATTAATAAGCTCTACGGTAAAAGAATGATCACTTCCGGGTGCGGTAAGGGCTCGCTTTTTTTTAATGCTCTTGATTCCCTGCAGAGTAAGCGGATAGAATCGCCGCTGCAGGTAAAAGCCGAAGAAATACTAAAGTTGGTAGGCGCTGTGCAGGATAAAGCCCTGCTCTTTAAAAGCACCGGGGGGGTTCATAGTGCTGCACTTGCGGAAAGAGATCAGATCCTTTTCTACAGTGAGGATATTGGGAGGCACAATGCGGTAGACAAAATTGTAGGGGAGTGTATTTTAAAAGATATCAGCCTGGAGGATAAAATCCTTCTGACAAGCGGACGAATTTCATCGGAGATAGTTATTAAAGGGGCAAAGCTTGGCCTGCCCCTCATTGTATCCAGATCTGCCCCCACATCTCTAGCGGTGGAACTGGCCAGGGAAACCGGGATCACTCTTGTTGGCTTTGCGCGTGGTAAACGCCTGAATATATATTCGCATAGTGTTCGGATCGCTTAATGATTCACCAGCGGTTATATTGTCTAATAAAACCGGGAATCGGGTAAATTACTTTCAAATAATCATTATACAATCCTCCTTTAGAATTACAAAAGTAATATCCATTATTTGCAAAATGGATTGTTTTTTTGTATAATATACATAATAAGTAATGAATCAAATTGGCCTGCTTAGTATTGCAATGTTAAAGGAGTTGAAGCCTATGGAAAATAATCCGCCTTATTGTTAAATCCTTATATGGAGGGATGAAAGATGGCTTTAGATTCCGTTAAGAAAATTGCGGCTGAATTTGCTCTGGATAAAGCGATAAATTATATCACTAAAGATCCTGATAAGAATTTATTCGTACTTTTAGATTTTGTAGAGAAAGTGGCCAGAGCACCTGGGCATAAAGAAGTAGTCAAGAAACTTAAAGTTCACTTTAAAAATAACCCGCGGATTATGGAGCAAACCAGGCGCATCGCGAGCAACCCCAAGATGCTTTATAATTTAATTAATTCTTGGGTGGTTAACGGGGTTTTTTTGGGGAGAACTAAAAGGGAAAACATCGGCCGGGAGTTAGGGGTTTCCGTTCCACAACTGTTGTTAATCGATCCGACATCATCCTGCAACCTGCGCTGCGAAGGATGCTGGGCGGGCGAATACAGCAAAGTGGATCGGCTGGAACCCGAGTTATTCAGTCGGATTATTAAGGAAGCCAAGGAGCTGGGAATATAC
>JGI24712J26585_10003410_pt1 | contig 12519 bp, 13 predicted proteins | sample BioPla3DNA2_FD_26585 | JGI IMG/M metagenome (IMG submission 26585) | reverse complement strand
TCGTCCCACAAGGGAGCAAATGTCGCTTTATAGGTAAAGTCAATATTGCTCTGTTGAAATAAAAATATCTGTTCTGTATCTAAAAAATTTTCGCTTTTCAATAGAACCTTTGCAGTACACGGCTTTCCAAGAAGAGTTGCACGCACCTGTACACACTTGCTTTCAGCGGATGGGTATAGTTGAATTTCTGTAAGACGTGTTTTTGGTGCAAGCACAAGCTCAATATCACCTAAAATTCCGTTCCAGTTTGTTTGTGTATCTGCTGACGTCATATGTCCGCCCGGTACAGGATAATTTGCATTGTCAATCATCACAACGATGTCGTTTTCCCCCTTTTTTAAAAGGTGGGTGATATCATACACATGTGCCGTACAAAGGCTGTTGTGCGTCCCTGCAGACTTACCGTTAATCCATACACGACTGACACGTGTCCGCTCCATAGAAAACAGCACGTCCTGCTGCGTTGTATCAGCCTCCAAAAAAACTGACTTGGCATACCATGCAAAGCCTGCATATGCATACGGATCAGTCAAATATCCAGTGGGGCGGTCTGCCTGCAACGGTGTTTTCTTTGCCTCAGATAAGGTTGTGGGCAATGTTATGGTGTCCTCAAACACATGCGACTGATACCATTTTTGATCGATCCCAACTTGCTCCTGATCTAGCGCAAGCTTCCATTCTCCGTGTAAATTTATTTTTGTGGTCATAGATCCTCCCGCCGAATATAAGCTGGATTTTCTGCTGTGTTTTAAAACAGCAAAAAAAGATGATTTTATTAAACGTATATATACTGCTACCCTAATTAAACCTTGCACATTCTTGACGACAATTTTTCTGTACAGCTTCGTTGTCGTCCGGCGGAACAAAGTTCCGCAACTTTAAGCGAGTAAAGCTGCATCCCCCGCCTTGCTCTACAAAAAGCTTCTCACCGATTGAGGTGCAATGTTTAATTTGGAGAACAATAATAAATAGAATTTGAAACCGTTTATTTTGTTTTAAGTAATATTATAGATATTGCTATTATTATCTTTATCGCGCTCCACAAACCATATTTCATCTCTCCTAAATAACTCCTGATCCATTATAGAGGATTCATGTGTTGTAAAAATCAGCTGATTTTGTACTGGATGCATTTGATCAAATAACTCTATAAATCTTGATGTCAGTTTCGGATGCAAACTGCGTTCCATTTCATCAATCACATACACTTTGTTTTCAGATTTATTTAATAAAATATCAAGCAATTCAAATAAGCGTCTTGTTCCATCTGATTCTTCCTTAAAATTAAAATCATAAAAAGAATTTCCGTGCTTTAATTTGATGGTCGTTACTTTTAACTCTGAACCATTAATACTTTCAATATTAAAAAAGCTTTCATGTGATTGCATTGATACCTTAAAGTCTCTAATATTATCATCTTCCAATTTTCTCTTAATATTGTCCATTACTTCGTTAAAAATGGGTTCAGGTAGCTCTTTTCTCAATTCGTCTTGAGTTATTTCCTCTATACCAATTTTGGTTATTCCTGTATCAAAGGTTTTGATAAGTTCATTAATTTTTATTAATGAATCATCATCATAATAGTATTCAAAGTTATTTAAAGAAGTTTGCGGCGTACATACATCCAAACTTTCTGTTATCCATGCGAATACGTCTTTGAAGAAAGTGATTTTAAAATTTTTATCATATTTTTTTCCACGATTCATAAATGACAAAAAAAAGATATTTGACTTTTCATCAAAATCTTCAAGATATGTCTGCATCTTCAAGGTATCCAGTTTATCTAATACTATGTCGCTTCCTAATTGAGGTTCTTCTCCATTTTCTCTTTCAAATAACATCTTCGCTGAACCATTCTGATATAATTCATATAACCATTCCGACGCAATTTTGCGTTCTTGAAGAAGAACAGAAAAACCATAGGCATAAAACTTTCCGCCTAAAGTGAATTGGAGTTCAAAACTACTGTTTCTTTTTGAGCTTTCTTCCTTTGTTTTACAAAACATTGTGGCGGCTTGAGCGGGTATTGATTTCATTACACAATATTGTATAAAATTGAACGCCTCAACTAAATTAGACTTTCCTGCAGCGTTAGCTCCATAAATTACTGCATATTTTAATAGTGATGTACTTTTAATTTTTATTTTATGCTATTTTTTCTTTGTAGTCTTATTTGAAGGAATCATGGTTAACTCTGTTTCCTTTTCAAACGACATGAAATTATCTACCCTTAATTTGACTAGCATAACAACACCTCATGCATTATAGCTATTTTATTATTATATACGAAAATTCCATTCTTGTCAATCGCAATTTGCTTATTTAGAGATTTTTTCTCATTTTGGTCGTATCATAATCAATATAGAATGTTCTAATGCTAGTTTATGGAGAATATTTCGTTTTTATACAGTTTGAACTTTTATATTTATGATATTTTATTATAACATAAATAAGCTAATTTGTTAACCTGCTTAACTATGTTTTTATCTCGTATATAATAAAATTAGCACAGCCAATACCATAATATCATCGGCTGTGTTATATTTGTGTTAATTTGAATTTTGCATTAGATGAAATACTGAAGAATAGAATTAGTTTTTTGCTAACATTGTAAGCATATTTTTAGAAATTTTGAACCTAAATTAATATAAATAGCAAAACTTTCAATCTATACACAGTATTTACAAAATCTTTTCTTCCTTTTTCTCGATGCTATCTATTAATTCAACAAAAATACCATCTGAAAAATAACCAATAACAACTTTTTTAGTTTCATCTACAAAATAGTATTCCCAATATAACCCGGTTGGCGGAACTTCATCAGGCTCTCCCATGATTTCATGAACTTGCTCTTTTGTAAAATCTTTTTTCAATTTATTTAATTTTTCTCGCATTTCGCTTCCGATCTCTATTATTTCACTTTTATCAGTATATTCAATTGATGTTTCGCTATCTATATTTTTAGACGAAATATCTTCCTCACATGCAGATAAAGAGAACATTCCAATTAAGGATAAAGTAACACATATAGCTTTGAATAACTTGTTCATAGATACCTCCTAAATAGAGTTTGATCTCGAAGCATCAATCTGGCAAATGCTCAGGGCTGATTTTTAATTTAATTGGAGAGAGCTCTTCACCTAAATCACTACCATCAAAAGGGTGGACTTCAAATGAAGGATCAAGTTCAATCTCGCTCACCAAAAATTCATTGTCGATAGTTTTACGGGTAAAACTAATGCGTAGTATACCATCGTCTGTATAATGAAATGTATCAAACGATAAGATTGGATCTGTACCTATATAATCACCTTTAGGCAATGACACTGCAGTAACTGGATCAACAGCGATAACTATTTTTTAGCTTCATCTATAAAATAGTTATGTTAATTGAAACTACTTTATTCTACCTCATCCGAAATGATATTTTTCAAATCACCGTTTTTGTTGTAAATTGAGATTGATGGACATGCATTATCCAATTCTGAAGATGAAAAAATAACAATATCGCCATTTTCAAGAATATAATGAAATTGATGAAAACTGCCTCCGCCTACAGAACCGTGGGGTTCTCCTAACCTTTGATATATTTCCGCTTTCGAAGAAACCTTCAAATCGTGAATTTCTTCAATTGATATGTCATTCCTTAACATAAATTCCCTCGCATTATCTGTGATACCCTCATCAGAATTCTCAAAAACAGTTTCTTGAATGTTATGTGCTTTTTCAGGGACCAACTGAATGCCTACATCTTTTTCAGCAGCTGAGGAAATACTGTTTCTTTCAGTACCNCTTATTACCATTATCGCTAAAGTAAGAACCACCAAAATCGCTACTTTTTTCATAAAAANCTCCTTTTGTTACCTAACGGCATAAAAAACAGTTGAACTTTTATAGTAATAAAAAGATACCTCACCGCCCGATGAAGTTGGAAAGCTCAGTGCCCAAGCGTCAGATGAATTAGCCGCTGTACTCGCAGGATCAACCCAAGTGCCGCTAGCTATCTCTGAAGCAGTGCCACCATGCTTGTTATACCACTTTCCATTACTTGCTCTATATAAATAATGATAATCGTATTTATAATTAGCGTTAAAATCATTAACATACGCTTTTACGAGAGGATCACTACCGGTGTAGGATATTGTGCCTGCCCCTACCCNCATAGCAACAAGCCATTGATCGCTTGAAAGATTATAATCGTATGCATTTGGTGATGTCCATCGCGAATTGTAATACCTGTTCAACCACGTACTCATATTAGACTTATAGCTATTTAAAGCTATATTTGATACACTTTGCGTGTTTGAACTGTTCGAAGGGTAACTATTCATTATTGGCCAATTGGTTTTCCACCAATCGTTTGGATATTGATTTTTTAGCGAAGTAATCCTTGAATCATCAGTAAAGAATGCAAAACCTTGACAATTCATAGTAGTTGACGAGTTGCTTTTGACACCTCTATAACCATTAAAGAAATATGTCACACTTAGATATGGCTTTGTTGCACCCTCGGAAGTATAGAAAGACTTTGACTTTGAATAGTCAGACTCACTGGTATTGTTTTTGAGTATAATACCTTTAGCACCTTGTGTAGGGTTTATTTGCCATGACCTTACGGCGGATAAAATATTGAAACTCTTAGTTGTATTATTAGGATAATCAAACCACCAATAATCAAGATATGAGCCAACTGCATTCCATATTGTGGAACTGTAGGTTGTAGATTCACTCCAAGCAGGACCTAAATAATTATATGCATAAATGTTAGCAGTTGCACTTTTTCCTGAAATCTCTTTCATTGATAGTTTTGCTGATGTTATTGTATATTTAGAGTTCATGAAAGATTTGTTCATAAGACCTGGAAAGCGCATCAATAGCCTACCTGATCCGTATGAGGAGCTTACACGTCCTATATATAATGGAATGTATCAGATTTCAAAGGATTATAAAACAAAGGATTCTCACAGGGCTGCACCATTGTGGTAATCGGATCAACGGATATACATGCTCTATTGTCAGCCCTATTTTTTAAATAAGTTAATCAAAGGCGTTTTTATATGATTCAAAAGCAGCCCAATTGTCTTCCCCAAACGAAGAAATAATTTCCTTTAAAGAAACATAGGAATACTCGTCTTTAGCAAGAGGATCATCAATGCCGTATACCCCTTGCTTCACGTTGACGAGAGTCGGCATAGAATCCCCGTATTGATAGAGAACAAACAAGTAGGTTTGACCAATCTCTAAGTTAGGACTTCCATCCATTATTGAGATTCCCTCGCTTGCCATATCACCGAGAACAGCTATTTGTTCTTTGACGTAAACGCCTTCTAATCCACCAAGCATACGTACTTTAATTGTCTTGGTGGAAATGCCTTTATACGTAGTGATTACTTCAACAGTATAAATTATGTTTAAATAGCAGTTCTCAGTTTCAGAAGCAGACGTAGGGGGTTTGGCGGTCATACGGTCAAGTATTTCGAAGGAAATATCGGTAATTTTCCCTAAAACAATAACATTCCCTGCTCTTGTCAACTCCTTGACGTCATTGTAAACAGGCCAATCAGCAGACATTAAATTGTAGTGTATTTTTTCACCGCTGCTGTTTGATTCTTGATCGATAGAAACAGGATTTTCATTCTGTTCGTTTGTAGCAGCGATATTGTTATCCTGTGGAGCTGTAGTAGAGCAAGCCGACAATAGCAGAACTGCCGCTAAAGCCACAATTAATACTTTAGATTTCATAGTTCACAATTCCTTTCGCAAATGATAAGTGAAATTAATACTTTTTAAGCAAATGATAGATATCAATCATTTGAGGAGTATAGATTATCTCTCGATCTCTATTGTGCCGCATCAAACTAAAATCAGTTGTGCTCGGATTGTCGTTCAACCACATTAGATGTGCAAATTCGTGTGTTACTGTACTTCGCCTAAATGCTGTAGACGAGCCAATAGTACTCGTGTTGATTTCGATTTTTGCGGATACAACAACAGCACCAGAATGTGAAGTTGTTGTCAAACCATACCATCTTTCCATCGGGAATGCGGCAACTGTTAACGTGTATTTTGATGTTCCAGTCGTTGTGATTGTAATATTCGTGTTAGCAATGGAGTTATTCCATGCATTTCGAGAAGCGCTTATTATGGGTAACCATGTGGAATTTGTGGTAGTTGAACCTTTTAATTGGAGCGTTATATTTCTTGTTGTAGAACCATAAGTAAGAAATGCTTCGCTTGCATTGGAACGAGTTGTATAAGTAACACTAACGTATGGTTTCGTAGTGCCTTCTGAGGTATATAGGGCTTTGTAGTATGCTCCATCACTTTCGCTGGTTCTGTTTTTAAGAATAATTCCCTTATTGCCATATGAATGGTTGGATTGCCACAATCTTACTGCTTGGGTTATATTGAAAGACCCGGTAGTATAATTAGGGTAAGAATAGGTATATGTTGAAAGAGTTTGTTCAACCCCATTTTTCTTATAGCTTCCATTCCATATTCGTCTTTAAATTTCCATTGTATTTCAATCGCCTGACTGCTATAAACATAAATATGAGAAATCAAAGCATGAATACTTGAAGCGGCTTTGCGCATTGGTGAAAAATTTAGAACATATAAGCACAAAAAAGGCAAATATTAAAACATATTGAGCATAGGTTTTAAAGGATGTGCCACATCATCGCATTGATACAATCATACTATAAATAATTAGAATATATCTTGACGAATAACAACAAATATAGTAATATAGAAATAGATGTAAAATTGTTGGCTAATGTTTACATAATTGAAAGAATGGAATCTTATGAAAAAGAAATTAATATCTAGTGTAATTACGATTTTTGCAATAGCTATTTGTGTTGGTATTAGCTTAGTAAGTGCTAAAACTGTTTCTGCTGGTGGCGGAACATGGAGTTACGGAACAACTGGATTATTTGGTGGGGCACAGTGCATTCGTATTATTTACACAACTCAGAAGTGCACGGTTCCAGCGTTATAAATGCCAATGGTGTTAAGGATGAAGACTATAATGTAGAAGCTGGGAAACAATCCAGAGCTGATACAACTGCTGTAGCATTTAAAACAGACCACTCTTACTACTGTAAAGGATACAGATAAATTCTTTATATTAATATTTAAGTAAATTTTAGACCCGACAANTNTACATTATGTTTTAAAAGTATAAACATAATCGAAAGGATATATTTTTAATGAAAAAACTTTTATTATCCGTTTTAGTAATATACATAATATATTTTTCATTCGGAACTGTTATTGATTATTCCGCCACCTTGAGCGATGTTTCAAGCGATAAGGAAGCTATCAGCATTATGAAGCCAATGGAAATAAATAATAGCGACTTCGTAAAGGAACTTGAAGACATATCAAATAAGCTGGATGTGGATATTCTATACTCTACTAGAAGGTTGGTTAATGGCGAATATATAGGTATAAATTACATTACACAGAATAATGCCGATTTTTTAAATCTAATTTCACAAAAAAATTTTGCGAGGATAAAAAATGGGGAGTCAGTTTTTCTAAAAACATTCATTGATAAGATGTATGTTCAGCAATTTTCAGATATAAAAGAGCTGAATATCAATGAATGTAAGTATTACATAACAAAGCACAATGCCGATGAATTTATTAATGAACTAATATCAAGAGAAATTTCAGTAACAAAAATACAAGAGCAATCTTTCTCCGACCGATTTATCACTCCATTCTCCCAAGCTTACCCGCTTACAATCCTAGCGTTTACCATGATATTTTTAATTTTTAGCAGGATGAAAGAATTCACCGTCAAAAGGTTAAGTGGTTATACGACAGCAGGTTTAATAAAAGAGCAGGTTTTATCGTTCCTTGCTTACACATTAATTATATCGGCGGTAATCTTTTTAATAACTTTGACAATACATTCTTTAGTCTTCAAAAATAGTTTTACAATGTTTGCTGTATTCCTGCTAAAGCGATTAGCATTAATAAATTTGATAGTCTTATCTCTATTTACGCTTGTCAGCCTCCTTCTATTCCTGCCAACAAATCAACTACAAATTAAAGGCAAGGCACATAATAAGGAGCTGTTCAATGTTACTTATGTATTTAAAACGATAGTAGGCATTGTTATTGTAATCTACTTAAGTGGTGCAATCGGAAATGTCCTAAACATATATCGAATGTATCGTACAGTCAACTTTATTTCTGAAAAGACGAAAAACTACATCCAAGTACCTATAAATGTCACAGGAACGTATATCAATGATGATGAGTATGGGGACTATTTAGCTAAAAAAATAAAGTTATACAATCTTACGGTAGACAAATTTAATGGAATAATTATCAATACCCGTAATTATGAAAATTATAACGCAGTAAGCATGGCTGAAGAATTAGGACAAATAGATATAACGATAAATAATAATTATCTATCCTTCAACCCTATTTATGATTTAGAAGGTCAAGCAATTTCAGAGGAAAATTTGGATAGCAGAAAATATGCTTTTAATCTACTTATTCCAAAAAGCTTAGAACATGAAATTGAAAATATAAATGAGAAATATCTAAAGTGGTACTCTGATGACGGTCTAGACTTGAATTTAATAAAAAATATCATATATGACGATGAAAAAAGCAAGATATTCAGCTATAATTCTTTTATCATTAATGACGATAATGGTGAGATTAAAAGCCCGATTATCGAGATATATAATCCAACTTATTTGGAGAATCAGGTCGGGAATTATTTCGGCAGACACTATATATTAAAAATGAATAGTGACGATGTTTATTCAGAAATTTACCCCTATTTAGCGGAGGCGGGTTTGGAAAAGTTAATTCCAAATACACCATTAGTGTCAGATGGATTTGCTGAAATAATGCAAAATAATAAGATGGAACTGACTTATGCTTTAATAAACTTCATCTTAAATATATTTGGATTGATAACGCTTATCGTATATTTATCAAAACTTTATTGCACAAATAATAGAAAGAAAATTGCGTGTAAACGCATGAATGGCTATGGATTCTTTGATATTTATAAAGGATATATATTAGTTCAATTAGTAACGAGTGTTATAGTGGTGTTTCTAATGTTGTTTGTATTTAAAGCAAATTTGCTGATATTTCTAGCCTTTGCATTTGCCGAGCTAATAATATTCCTTCTTATAACTAAAAGTAATGAAAGAAATTATATTCTTAATGTCATGAAGGAGGGGTGCTAAATGTCTGTAATAAAATTAATTAATATATGCAAGAAATACGATGACAAAGTGATATTCGATAATCTTAACCTTGAAATAAACGAGGGAGAATTTGTTTCCATTGTGGGAGAAAGCGGTGCTGGAAAATCAACCCTGCTAAATATTATAGGCCTGCTTGAAACAGCAGATTCCGGAGATATAATTATACACAATGTTAAAAATCCTAAATTGCAAAAAAGAAGTGGAAGTATTCTTCTGAGAAATAATATCGCATACCTATTCCAAAATTACGGATTGATTGACAATGAAACGGTGTTGGAAAATTTAATGATTTCACTTAGGTTTAGGCAAATGACGAAAAAAGAAAAAATAAAGGAAGCACAAAAAGCCCTCGAGAATGTAGGCTTGAGCGGACTAGGCAAAAAGAAAGTTTACAAGCTTAGCGGTGGCGAGCAACAAAGAGTTGCACTAGCTAAAATAATGCTCAAGCCATGCGATATTATCTTAGCTGATGAACCGACAGGAAGCTTAGACAACGATAATAAGCACGCTGTTCTTAATATATTGAAAAAATTTAANGAGGAGGGGAAAACAGTNATCGTGGTTACCCACGATNCTGTTGTCGCCGAATGTGCAAAAAGAAGTGTAAAAATTTAAAGCTGTATATTTGTCTTGCTGCATCACTAGCTCTTTCTATATTCTTTTTACTAAACTTTAAAATTATTATCGTAGAGGGTAACTCAATGCAACCAACATTTAACAATGGCAAAATACTATTAGCCAAAAAAGGTGGAGCATTTAATAAAAATGACATTATTGTTTTCAAATATAAAGATGAACTATTAGTGAAAAGAATAATAGCCGTTGGTGAAGATATAGTAACTTTGTGTGATAGCAGTATATATATAAATGATGTAAAAATAAGCCCTTTTTCTTATGAGGGTGATAAAAAAGAATACAACCTGAAAGACGATTATTTTTTTGTTATTGGTGATAATTATCAGCAGAGTATTGATAGTAGAAGTTTCGGCCCAGTAAGTAAAGAAAATATTATAGGAAAAGTCATGTTTTATGATTAAATTAATTTCTTTATTGTTTATATTTAATAGAAAATTATATTTTGAAGCATTTATAATAATTCACCCTTACAAAAAACATAGCCAGTGATTTCATTTAACCGGCTGAGTTTATATATTTAAACTTTATTTAAGCTTAAATGCTATAAATAAAGTTTATTTTTTCTCATATTATAAATTTATTGGAAAATTCATTCCTCTAGTCATTGTGCAATATTAATAAAACCTTTTGACTTTTTGCTTTACTCCATGTGAAAATTCAACAGTAATGTTATTGACATCGATTATATATTATGATATAATCAAAGCATTATTTACATAAAACTGTATTGTTTGGAAAGCAGGTTAAAATATGACGTTTAATAATGAAGATAAAGACATTAGTATTAAAAATATTCTGTCATTGAAAATATTATCTACGTTTTAAAGCATGCTTTTAAAAATGATAAAATGCTACCTTTTCTTTTTGTAGCTAATGTTATTTTTTCTGCATCCATGTCCTTTATATGGACATTTTTCACCAAAATAATTATAGATTCTATACAAAACGGTTCACAGATTAAAGATGTTGTTTTTACAGTAATTATTTGTGCTGGTATTCAGCTTTTTTGCGTACTGCTAAATACATATACATCGAATAATTTATGGTGGCGTTTTATTAGAGCAAGGATGTTGATTTGTTATATTAGAATTAATAAGTGTCTTGAAATGGATTATGAGCTTTTAGAGACACCTAAAATGTTGGACATACATCAAAAGGCTTTAGATGCAACAGGTGGCAATGACAATGGTGTAGAAGGACTTATGCGCACTTCACGATCCACAATTATGAATATTGTTTTATTAATTGCGGCCGCCGGCGTGATGCTTGTAGCAAACCCTTTAATAATTTTAGTCATTATTGGTCTGGGAATATTAAATTTTATTTTTTTTTGATTTTTCAAAAAAATATGATAAGAAGAATGTATGGGATGCATTAGCGCCTCTTTGGAGGAAAAACGATTACTTTTACTACTCTTCAACTGATTTTTCTTGTGCTAAGGATATAAGGCTTTTCTCTTTGCAAAAATGGTTTAGCAAAAAATATGAAGATGTACAGAATATCATTCACAGCAAGATTTCTTTGTCCAAAAAAATCTGGTCACTATGTACCTGCTTTAATACTTTCTTTGCAGTAGTACAGGAAGGATGCTTATATGCATGGTTGATTTATTCCTATTTAAATGAAGGCATGAGCATCGGAAATTTTACCTTGTATCTCGGCATTGTGAGAACTTTTTTCAATGCATTAAATGAAATGCTAAAAAGCATCGCTACAATGAGGGAGCAATCCAGAGAGGTTAATGATTTTCGTACTTTTGTAGAGTATTCGCCGGAAGATGAGAATAATAAAGAATATTTACCAATTCCTAAATGTCAGCATTATGATTTTCTATTTGAAAATGTATCTTTCAAATACAAAAATTCAGATAAATTTGCTTTAAAGGATATGACCATACATATTAAGGGTGGAGAAAAGCTCGCTGTTGTAAGACTTAACGGTGCTGGAAAAACTACATTTATTAAGCTGATGATGCGACTTTATAAACCCACTTCGGGTAGAATATTGTTAAACGGCATTGATATTCAAAACTTTGATAAAAAAGAGTATTTTACATTGTTTTCCCCATTATTTCAAGAAGTTTATACCTTTGCTTTTCCTATTAGTGAAAATGTTTCCATGCAATCAGCAAAGGAAACTAGTGAAAGCTTAGCAGAGCAGAAGCTGAGAATAGCAGGATTAGGTGAAAAAATTGACAGCCTTGAAAAAGGCATAAAAACCGAGATGCTGAAAATCATGTATGATGATGGAATTGATTTTTCAGGCGGCGAAAAGCAAAAGCTTGCATTAGCTCGTGCCTTGTATAAAAATTCACCTATTGTCATTCTTGACGAACCCACTTCGGCACTAGACGCACTGGCAGAATATAATATGTATAAAAGCTTTGATAAAATTATTAGTGGTAAAACAGCAATATATATTTCACATAGACTTTCCTCTACTAGATTTTGCGATAACATTGCAATGTTTAAGGATGGAAGTATTTGCGAATATGGTAATCACTATGAGCTTTTGGAAAAGGGCGGAGAGTATTCTCAATTATTTAATGTTCAAGCTCAATATTACAAGGATAAAAAGCAAGCACAAGTCAATTTAGAGGAGGTGGGTGCAAATGGCTGAAACAAATGCTAATAAT
>JGI24712J26585_10003399_pt1 | contig 12550 bp, 10 predicted proteins | sample BioPla3DNA2_FD_26585 | JGI IMG/M metagenome (IMG submission 26585) | reverse complement strand
TACAGCCATTCAAATGGATGTTGCCGATTTTGCCGGTAATTGGTATATTAATTTATATCGAAAAGTCTGATCTTAGGAGAATGCTTCATGGTTCTGGGCGTAATCATATTGGTCATAGCCGCGTTCTATGCGTATATGGTTTTTGAAACCACATGGCTGAAGATAGAAAGGCTGGATTTTTCCAGGAAGGGAAAAGGCCTTCGCATTATGCACCTGTCCGACCTGCATATCAATATGACCAGGATCTCAGCTGAGCGCATAAAAAAAGCAGTAAAGGCTGAAAAACCTGACCTTATACTCATCACCGGAGACTATATAAACAAGCCTGTGCATGCGTCAGAATTTTTACGGTACCTGCGTACCTTCACCAGAGGCTGCAGGACCATAATGTGTCTCGGCAACCACGAGTATAAAGCTTTCAGGTCGAATAAAGAAGGCCTTCAGAACTTTATTCGTGAAATAGAGGCCCTCGGTGTGGAGGTGCTTATAAACAGGACCGTTGTAGTTGAAAAAGATGGTCAGAAATACAACATAATAGGGTTCGATGACCTGAAACGGGGCAGTCCGGACATTGAGAAAGCAATGGAGGACTGCATCCCCAATGCACCGAAAATCTCGATTACACACAACCCAGACCTGGTGCTGAGCATCCCCGGGAAAATTGTAGACTACATGTTCGCCGGCCACTTTCACGGCGGGCAGATATGGATGCCCTTCAACCTGGAGTTCATGATCCTGCGCGATGATCAGCTTTGCAGGATGGGCATCACCAGGGGGTTGAAACGCGTCAATGGCATCAGGGTATATCTGAACAGGGGGCTGGGCAACGGGGTTGTCCCGCTGCGCTTTCTGTCCCGCCCTGAAATACTCATATGCACCATACCTTAACAGCCCTGGGGCATGTGGGTATGGCAATGGTCCTGTTCCTGCAAAACAAACAGACGACTCCTGTGGACCGGTTCATGCCCGCCCTGTACCATCTTATTTCCTCAGCCGTGCTTCAAGCTTTTCTCTTTCCTTCTCATAGCCTGGCTTGCCCAGCAGTGCGAACATATTCTTCTTATATGCTTCAACGCCGGGCTGATCGAATGGGTTGACTCCCAACAGATAGCCGCTTATGCCGCANGCTTTTTCAAAGAAGTAAACCAGGTTCCCAAACCAGTAGCTGTTCATTTCAGGAATGCTGATAACAAGGTTGGGCACTCCGCCGTCGGTATGCGCCAGTACAGTCCCCTGCATCGCCATCTTGTTCACAAAATCCACATCTTTGCCAGCCAGGAAATTCAAGCCATCCAGATCGTCCTTGTCTACCTTTATCATAATGTTCTTTCTCGGCTTCTCAACATTGAGCACTGTCTCAAAGATGTTGCGGAGACCGTCCTGTATATACTGGCCCATTGAATGCAGATCCGTAGTAAAGTCCACGCCTGCAGGGAATATGCCCTTCTGGTCCTTGCCTTCGCTCTCGCCATAAAGCTGTTTCCACCATTCGGTGAAATAGTGCATCGAGGGTTCGTAATTTACCATGATCTCGATGGTTTTACCCTTCCTGTAGAGTGCATTCCTCACTGCCGCATACTGATAGCACTCATTCACTGTCACATCATCATTGTTGTACTGGTCTGCTGCATCGGNNGCACCCCTCATCATCTCATCTATATCGATGCCTGCCACTGCTATCGGCAGCAGTCCCACAGCTGTCAGCACAGAAAACCTCCCGCCTACATCGTCGGGTATCACAAAGCTCTCATATCCTTCTTCGTCCGCCAGTTTCTTCAGTGCGCCTCTGGCTTTGTCGGTGGTCGCATATATCCTTTTGGCCGCCTCTTCCTTGCCGTATTTGCTCTCGAGATATTCCCTGAACACTCTGAATGCAATGGCTGGCTCAGTGGTCGTGCCTGATTTCGATATGACATTGACAGATATATCCTTGCCGTCAAGCAGTTCGAAGAGCTCTGCCATATAAGTCGAACTGATGCTGTTTCCCACGAAATAAATTTCCGGCGTGTTCCGTTTCGACCTGGGCATCAGGTTGTGGAATGAATGTGCAAGCGCTTCTATCGCCGCTCTTGCACCCAGGTACGAGCCGCCGATCCCTATTACCACAAGGGCTTCCGAATCGGACTTTATTCTTTCAGCCGCTGCTTTGATCCTGGCAAATTCATCCCTGTCGTAGACTTTTGGCAGGTCGACCCATCCTGTGAAGTCGCTCCCCGGACCTGTTTTGTTGTGGAGCATCTCATGAGCTTTCTTTATGAATGGAGATAAACATGTTATTTCACTCTCATCGATAAAAGCTAATGCGTTTGAATAGTCCAGACCCAATTTCTTCATTTACTGTTCCTCCTGTATATTGTGTTTGATCCCGCACCGGCCTGCCTGCACTGCATTGGCTCACTGTCAGCTTCCATTCCGCCGGTCCTGCGGATATAATTAATTGTACCGTTATTTCCCACATATTATAGCAAATCGTTAAATTTTAATCAATGATAAATATCTCAGCCGGTACCGCCGCAATATCGCAAAGAATCAAGTGTGCAAAATTTCAACCAATGTCATTCGTCAATCAGCCGTATGGACAGAAATCCAACTAATGCCCTGTGCGAACAGGACGTGCAAGCGAGAATCCAGCAATGCCAGGTGCCGGAAAACTTAAAATTAAAACTTAATGAATAATATTACATCATTCTATTTATCTTACAGCTTAATATTTATTAAATCGCAGAAAATATAACTGGCTGTATTTATTGCCTGGTTGGAACACTGGCGGAACAGGAATAAAACATGCATACGAAAATTTCTCTGTACCGAAGTGTTTAGCCGCATTGTAAGTATAATTCACTGTATTGCAGAAACGAGGTGATTCTATGTCAAGACCGAAAACTCCGTTGGTCCCGGAGGCCAGAGAAGCACTGACCAGATTCAAGATCGAGTGTGCTAAGGAAATCGGTCATGAACAGTTCGTAAAGGAGAACAACGATCATTACAAAGGCAACCTGACCGCTGCGCAGAACGGACGTGAGGGCGGGCCAATCGGCGGCCAGATGGTTAAAAGGATGATCGAGTTCGCAGAGAAAAATCTTCTGAAATAGCAGACAGGATCCAAGGCTTAAACAGCAGGAAAAAACAAAGGAGACGGAGGTCCGCCTCAAACTGTTCCATACAGTAGTCGGCAATCCCCGTCTCCTTTTATAGCACTTTCTTTTTATGCCTGTTCTTCAAAAGTCCGATAGCGAAAGTAAAGTTTCAAGCCTGAGCCCAGCTTTTACGTCTGTTCTTTACAGACCCGTCTGCTTACCTTTGCCCTCTTTCCCCGCCATTTCCTTCGCTACATCCTCAGCTGTGCACCCAGCTCATTCATCAACGCCTTTGTTATCTTCTCCATGACCTTGCTCACTTCCTCATCGGTCAGCGTCCTGTCAGAAGCGCGGAATGTGATGCTGTATGCGACGCTCTTCTTTCCTTCGGGCACCTGCTTGCCCTTGTAAACATCGAAGAGCTTTACATCCTCGAAAATCCGGCCTGCTCTGTCAGTTATGACCTTTTCGATCTTCCTCACAGGTATGCCGTCATCCACGAGCACGGCTATATCCCTCGTCACCGCCGGGAACTTCGGCAACGGCTTATATTCAGGCACCATGGACGAATTCCGGATCAGAGGATCTATATCTATCAGGGCAACATAATTCCTTTGGGCCGCTTCAAAGTTTTCTGCCACATTCGGATGTATCTCGCCGAGTATGCCGCAGTTTGCGCCCCTGATCGTCAGCCGTGCTGTCCTGCCAGGATGAAATGTCGGATCATCCTTTACCGGTTCCAGTTCATAATCCCCGATGCCCAGAGCTTCCATCAGTTCAGCTATCACGCCGGAAAGGTCATAAAAATCAACGTCCCCATACATTCCAATGGTCAGGACCGGCCTTTCCTCAGGCTGCTCTGTCAGCGGCAAGCTCTTCGGAAGGTACACATACGACATCTCGAACAATTTCGCCTCTTCGACTCTTCTGTTGTAATTGGTAGCAAGGACTTTCATCATGTCCGGAATCGTCGTCGTCCTCATTATGCTGTAGTCCTCGCCAAGAGGATTCGATATGACGATGGGTTTCCTCAGTGGGCTGTCCTGGGGCAGATTTATCATATCGAATACCTTCGGGCTTGTGAACGAGTAGGTATATGTCTCGGACAGACCACATGACAGCATCGTTTGTGCAATCAAATCCATTACCTTCTGCTTCGCCGTCTTGCCTCCAATCGTAGCTGCCCTGCCTTCCAGCAATGTTGGCTTTATATTGTTGTAATCATAGAATCTCGCCACTTCCTCCGCCAGGTCCGCTTCACATTCCAGGTCACGTCTGAATGTGGGGGGTGTCACAGTCCCCGCTTCCTCATCGATCGCGATTTCAAGGCGCCTGAATATATCAAGCATCTTATCAGTGCCGATGTCGGTGCCAAGCAGGGAATTGATGGAATCCGGGTCAAACGGGAACGTCTTCCTCTCCGCTTTCTTCGGATAGCAGTCCATGACTCCCTTGCACACTGTTCCCGCACCAAGCTCTTCCACCAGCTGGGCAGCTCTGTTGAGCGCGTTGACAACATTCTCAGGATCCAGTCCTTTCTCGAACCGACTTGAAGATTCGGTCCTCATGCCCAGCTTCTTTGCAGTAAGACGCACTGATATGCCGTCGAAGTTGGCAGACTCGAACAGTATGGTCTTTGTTTCAGGTGTGATCTCACTGTTTTCGCCGCCCATCACGCCAGCTACAGCTACCGGCCTCTCAGCATCGGCGATGACAAGCATCGACTCGTCCAGCTTCCTGTCCTGCCCGTCCAGTGTACGCATGATCTCACCGGCTTCAGCCCGTCTCACTATTATGCTGTGTCCTTTGAGATTTTCCAGGTCGAAAGCATGCATGGGCTGCCCGTATTCGAGCATGACATAGTTGGTTATGTCAACTATGTTGTTGATCGGCCTGATTCCCGATGCTCTCAGCCTTTCCTGCATCCAGCGCGGTGACGGGGCTATTCTGACATTCTCAACTACCCTGGCTGCGTAACGTGCACAAAGGTCAGGCGCCTTTATCTCTACTGTTGCCTTACCTTCTACAGGACCGCCAAGCTCCTTCACAGTAACTGCAGGAATGCTGAAGGATGTCCCGAACGTGGCGGCAGATTCCCTGGCCAGACCGATAATACTAAGGCAATCAGGCCTGTTGGTGGTGATCTCAAATTCCACCACAGTGTCATTCATACCCAGGTATTCCTTAATGTCAGTCCCTGGTGCAGGCTCGCCTTCCAGGATGAATATCCCGTCTTCATCCGCATCAGGGTAATCATCTTTCGTTAGCCCCAGCTCGAAGATAGAACACATCATGCCGGCGGATTCAATGCCTCTGAGCTTTCCTTTTTTGATTTTCTTGCCTCCCGGCAGGCTCGAACCATCCAGTGCAATCGGGACCAGATCGCCCTCTTTGATATTTGTCGCACCAGTAACAATCTGGATCGGCCCGGTGCCGGCATCAACCTGGCAGACCAGCAGACGGTCCGCATCAGGGTGTTTTTCTACAGAAAGTATCCTCCCGACTACGACCTTGTCTATCTCCGAACCCTGTACCTCCCAGCCCTCTACCTTGGAACCCGACATGGTCAGTGCGTGGGCGTATTCCTTCGGGCTTACATCTATGTCTGTGTAATCTTTCAGCCATTTCAACGGTAATTTCATTTCTATGATCTCCCTTCTCTTACGCTTGGTATCTGCATTTTTCAACAAGGGCTTTCCCGACTTCCTGCAGCATTTCCCGGGATCAGCCCGGAACTCTGCCTAGAACTGCCTGAGGAAACGCATGTCGTTTTCGTACAGCAATCTCATGTCGTCGATATTGAATTTCCCCATGGCTGTCCTTTCGACTCCAAGCCCGAATGCAAAACCGCTGTATTCCTTCGGGTCTATCCCGCAGATACGCAATACATTCGGATGGACCATGCCTGCACCCAGTATCTCTATCCAGCCTTCATCCTTGCACATCCTGCATCCTTTGCCGCCGCAGGACCAGCATGATACATCGACCTCGGCACTTGGCTCGGTGAACTGGAAATGATGAGGCCTCAGCCTAATCCTGGTGTCTTCGCCGAACAGGCTCCTGGCAAACAACTGGAGCGTTCCTATCAGGTCGCCCATGGTCACGCCGCGGTCCACCACCAGCCCTTCCACCTGATAGAATATGGGAGAATGCGTCGCATCCACAGCGTCAGATCTGTAGACCCTTCCAGGGCATATGATCTTTATCGGGGGCTTCTTCTTCTCCATGACCCTTATCTGTACCGGCGATGTCTGACTCCTGAGCAGGAAATCGTCATTTATGAAAAAGGTGTCCTGCGAATCCCTTGCCGGATGACCGGGCGGGATGTTCAATGCCTCGAAATTATAATAATCGAGTTCCACCTCAGGACCCTCGGCTATTTCATAACCAAGCCCGATAAATACTTCCTTTATCTCATCCATCACTATACTCAGAGGATGTTTTTTGCCTATAAAACGCCGCTTGCCGGGTATCGTCACATCGATGGCCTCTTTTTCAAGCCTTGACAGACGTTCCTTTTCCTGCAGGCTCTTTGTCTTCGCCTCCAGTATTTTTTCGATGAAGCTCCGCACTTCGTTTGCAAGCTGGCCTATTTGGGGCCTTTCCTCAGGTGTAAGCTGTCCCATGCCTCTTAGCACCGCTGTCAGCTCACCTTTCTTGCCAAGATATTGCAGCCGGATGCTCTCCAGTTCCGCCAGTGAACCGGCCTGATTCAATCTCTTTTCCGCTTCCAGCTTTATGTTGTTCAACTGTTCCCGCATTGTGGTTCCTCCTTTATATTATTGGACACATCATCAGTTGTTTTCTTCCCGATAAATAATAAAACCTTCGCCCCCACGCAAGGGACGAAGGCTGTAACTCCGCGGTACCACCCAATTTTCCGTATGTACGGACACTCTGCTGCGACTTCCCTCACTGCACTCCCAGGCATATCGGGTAAATCGCTACCTGTCTGTTAACGGCCAGGCGCCGGCATCTCCTACTTGACCCGCCGCGCGGTTGTCAAATCAGGTTCACTCAGATATCGGAACTGATCCGCATATCATCGTCGATCCCTCACTGACACAGACCTGTATACCAGCATCGATCCGCATACTGACACAGATCTGAATATGTCGCCATACAGGCCGGGCGGTTTTCAGGATGCAGCTCCGGAGGGAACTTCGCCGGTGTGTACATTGGTGCTGCTTCCAGCCAGGGCAGCTCCTCTCTGTAAAGTCCGTTCCGGTTACTTTCCTCTTTCATTGCTTTTGAAGATCACCATATTTAATTTATTATATTTCATATTTCGTTTAAGGTATTATATACAATATGCATCTTAAAATCAAGGTGTTTGCAGGCAGCCTTATTCGAATTTGTTGTCTCGATTGAAAAAGTTATTTCAACCCCAAAATAGCCAGCAGTGGAATTAAGTTTTGCAAATCAGGTGAGATCCTGAGACAGAAGCTAGTTTTTGCAAACCATGAGAAAGACAGGGTGCATTGCATCAACCGCCACCTCNCGGCATTTGCAAATATGCGTATCAATGGTTTATAATTGTTTTGGTTCATTTGAAACCAGGCTTTCGAAATTTCTTAAGCGGAGGGTCCATATAATGAACAGCAGAGTAAAAAGTCTTATCACTGGTTTTGTTTTGCCTGTTATCGTGGTGATCATAGCTGCAATGTTCAATAAATGGCTGGGTATCGCTGCGCTGCTGGTTTATCTGTTTATAATGGTCTANAGTTCCAGGGCGATGATATATGTGATGATAGGTACCAGAAATTACGGTATGGGCAAGCTGGATGAAGCGATCAGGTGGTTTGGCCGGGCTTATGCGACAAAGCGCGCCAGTGTCAGGACAGCAGTATCCTATGCTTACCTGCTGCTGAAAAACGCCGAACTGCAGAAGGCTGAAGAGGTTCTCCAGAAGGTTATAAAGGAATACCGTGAAAAAGAGGAGCTTCCGTATATCAATTCCGTCATGGCACTCATACTGTGGAAAAAAGGCGACCTTGATCAAGCAGTAAGCATGCTGGAGGAGGTCATACAGACTTACAAAACAACATCTGTGTACGGCAGCCTCGGCTTTATGCTGATACAAAAGGGCGACCTCGAAAAAGCACTGGAATTAAATCTGCAGGCTCTCGATTTCAATCCCAGGGACAATATCATAAATGACAATCTCGGGCAGAATTATATGCTGCTGGGCGAGTACGACAAGGCTAAAGAAATATATGAAAAGCTGCTGGCCAAAGCGCCGACATTCCCGGAGCCATATTACAACTACGGGCTATTACAGGAGAAGCTGGGGAACAAAGATGAGGCGCTGGAGTCGATGAAAAAGGCTCTGAATTACAAATTCGCATTTCTGAGCACCGTTACGAGAGAAGAGGTCGAGGCTGCCATAAACCGCCTCGAAGGCGCAAACTGAACCTCTTTATGCAAACAAATTCCAGGGATAAACTGATGGCGGGTCTGAACTGTATACTACACGTTCCCTGAGCGTGGGATGGATAAAACCTATCTCCGCGGACCATAGCGCCAACTGCATCCCCGGCTTGTTCAGAGATGCACCGTATTTCTGGTCACCATACAGGGGATGGCCGATAGAAGCAAGCTGCACACGGATCTGATGAGGTCTTCCGGTGTGGAGTTTGATCTGCACAAGCGACAACCCGTCAGCGGTGTCTGTGACTTTGTAGTCCAGAACCGCCTTTTTTGCGCCAGAAATAGTGCTTACGTTTTCGCTTCCGGTGTTGCCAGTTTTTCCGGATGTTTTTCGTCTCCCTTCGATCCGGGCAGTATCCGGATGAGCACCGGAACTGTTTTTTCCTGATGATATGTCCACTGCCTTTACGGTATTGGCTGCCGCATCTTTTATGAGATAATTGACCAGCGTACCTGATGGTCTGCCAGGCAGACCGTGCACCACAGCAAGATACGTTTTTTCGAATGTTCTGTTCCTTACCTGATCTGACAGCCTGGATGCCGCTTTAGACGTTTTGGCAAAGACCATCGCTCCTCCGGCGGGGCGGTCAAGCCTGTGTACCAGTCCGAGATATACATTGCCAGGCTTGTTGTATCTCCGCCTGATATCTTCCTTCAATACTGTGAGCAGATCCTCATCTCCTGTCTGGTCGCCCTGCACAAGCATATTCGGGGGCTTTTCGACCACGAGCAGGTGATTATCCTCATATATGATTTTAANATTGTATCTGTCACTCATCGTTACCGTAATAACCTATCTGTACCCATCATCGCATTAAGATCCTATCCGTGGGTCATCATCACCGTAAAACATTGTTGTCAACCTTTTACCCATATCACTGTTTATTACAATTCTCTGCTGCGTCTCAGATCGCTTGTCCTCAGTACAATACTTTACGTCGATCCCCTGCTGCCATCTTAGACCTCTTACGTTCAGCGCATTTTACTTCAATTCCCTGCCGCCATCTCCGACCTCTGATATATAGAAGGACGGTGCCAGGCCAGTCCTGGCTGTGTACCCATTGCCAACCTCATCGATGAATCTGNCGACGGCATCCTCCCTGACGATGCTGACCGTACAGCCGCCAAATCCTGCGCCGGTCATCCTTGAACCCGCACAGCCATCCACCTTCAGCGCCTCCTCAACAAGGGTGTCAAGCTCAACGCCAGTGACTTCATACAAGTCTCTCAGCGACTCATGGGATGCGATCATATACTTGCCAAAAAGCGCAATGTCGTCATTGTTCAGGGCTTCGGCAGATCTCAGGACCCTGTCATCCTCAGCCACCACATGTTCAGCCCTTTTCCTGATGGTCTCATCCTTTATCTTGTGTTTGTNCTTATTGAAATCATCCATTGANATTTCGCCAAGGCATGTTGCCTCAGGAAGGAACTTGTTCAGTATTTCAAATGCCGCNTCGCACTGGCTCCTTCTCTCATTGTANTTGGAATCAGCCAGTCCCCTCTTCTTGTTGGTATTCGCGATAACTATGCTGTACCCTTTNAGATTCAGCGGCACATGCTTGTAGCTCAGATCTCTGCAGTTGAGGAATATGGCATGATCCTTCTTCCCCATNGCAGATGCGAACTGATCCATTATCCCGCAATTGACCCCNACGTAGTTGTTTTCTGCCTTCTGACTTATCAGGGCCATCTCGATCATATCGATGGGCCTTTCCACATTGAAAGCGGTATTACCCAGCGATACCAATGTCACAGCTGTCGCTACCTCTATGGCTGCAGATGATGAAAGCCCGGCTCCCAGCGGCACAGTATCGTGATACAGGAGATCACAGCCGATCAGCCTGTACCCCGCCTTTTGAAGTTCGTCAGCCACACCATACTGATAGTTGCCCCATTTCAACGCTTTGTACTCATCAAGCCTGTCCAGCGAACCCTCGACCTGTATGCCGAGATCGGTGGCGATCATGTTCATCATCCTGTCTGCCCTTGGTCTGGCAATTACAGTAGAACTCAGCGTCAGTGCTGCCGGGAAAACGTATCCCCCGTTATAATCGGTATGCTCGCCGATCAGATTGACACGCCCGGGCGATGTGAAGATTCTGATGCCTTCCTCCGTACCGCCGTAGATTTCGATGAACTTCTTTTTAAGATCTGCTATAGTCATAACGACACCTCTTTCCGAATCATATCCATATGTTATAGAGCTCTGTTCACGGAGTCTTCTGCTGTTGTCCGGCGCATTTGATTATTACCGCCTCTTTCGGCCGTTTATGACAGCTTTGGGCTGCTTTTCGCCTTTTCGACCATTTATAGTCGTTTTGGCTGATTCTGGCCGCCCACAGCCGCTTTCCCCCGTTCATGGTCACTATTGGCCGCTTATGAACCTCTGGTGTGCCTCTCTGAGCTCCTCCGCCTTCTCCTCAGGTTTCGTAGGATTTGCATGCGCCCATGCCCCTGTCTCACTGGAGGCGTTGAATTTTTGCTTGTTCGAAGAACGCATCGGCGGGAAAAACTCTATATGAAAATGATAATAATCGCTCACATCACCGCTGTTTACAGGGTCCTGGTGCATGCACATCATATACGGGAACGGGAACCCGAACAGTGAGTCCAGAGTCCCTGTCGTTTCCTTCAGGGCTCTCGCCAGATTCATCTTTTCTCTTTCGCTGAACTGGGTGAGATTCTGCTTGTGGTTCTTGCTTGCGATATACATGCCGTAAGGGTATTCAGTGAAAAAGGGCAGAAAGACTATAAAATCGTCGTTTTCAAAGATGATCCTGTCGCCCGCTTTGATTTCATCCTTCAGCATATCGCAGATAAGACATGTACCGTTGGCCTCATGGTGTTCCCTGCAGGCCTCCAGCTCCAATTCGAGCTTCTTTGGTAAGAAGGGATAACCATAAATCTGTCCGTGAGGGTGAGGCATCGTGACACCCACCATTTCACCCCTGTTTTCGAATATGAATATATATTTGATCCTTTCATCCTTGCGCAAGTCAACAAAACGCTCTGTCCATAAGTCGATGATTTTGACTATGTGCTCCACTGAAAACTGATGGAATGACGACGTGTGTTCCGGAGAAAAAAGTATGACCTCGCACTTGCCGTAGGCTTCAGCTGTTTTGTACAGGTCAGTGGCCACATCATCGGGAACGGGCGGCTGCAGCATCAGCGCCGGAAAGTCGTTATCATACTTGTATACTTCATAGTCATCCGGTACTCTCCCTGAACCGGGGCAAAAAGGACACCAGTCCTTCGGCATCTGAGGCCTGTTCTGTCTGTGTGATGCGATCATTACCCAGTCCTTTATAAGCGGATGCCAGCGTAATTCTGCCATATGCGTTCCTCCTTTGGCTTTGAACTAAACATGGTTTTGCAATAACATTTCCAAAATGCGTAAACTCAAGGCTATCTAAAACTAATAGAGTTGATTATGTAAATCAGCCCACTGGAATCATTTATGCCATGTAAATTCTATAACTTTATTTGTTAATAAGTTACAGTCTTGCTGAAAATCTCATCCGACTCATATCCGCCATCGCCGGATACATAGTAATATGTCTCAACCCTGTAAGTTCCACTGGATACCTGGTATGTTTCCAATATGGATGCTGACGAAGATGATGAAGATTTAGACCAGCTTTTAACATCTGTCCATGATCCGTTAGAATAACGCTGCAAAGTAGACGTAAGGTAAATGTTTTTACCGGCCGGTGTTTTTTGCACATACCCATACACAGTGGCAGTTCCACTTGCTGAAATGGTCAGCGAAGTACTTGCCTGGTTGATGTAAACATACTGAATGGACACATCTGACTCCGGCGTTGCACTTGTTTCTTCTGTGGCCAACGCTGTCGGCGTTAATGCAAAAGTGACTAGCAAAACACTCAATGCAGCAGTTAAAAGTTTTCTCATAAGCATGTTAATACCTCCTTTGATTTTTATTTCCAATAAACAAGACAAATCAAAAGAGGCTTTTGTGACAGAATAAAGAATTTTTTAGAGAATTTTTCTGAACTTTATGGACATAAGTCCGCGCC
>JGI24712J26585_10003394_pt1 | contig 12558 bp, 10 predicted proteins | sample BioPla3DNA2_FD_26585 | JGI IMG/M metagenome (IMG submission 26585) | reverse complement strand
TTGTTTCCTTAAATCAGCCATCAATTCCGGTCCGGTAGTCCCTTCAGGATATCCCGGAAAATTTTCCACCTCAGTTGTTGTCGTTAATTGCCCACCAGGCTGCATGCCTTCATACAATACCGGAGACAAATTAGCTCTTGAAGCGTAGATGGCAGCTGTATACCCTGCAGGTCCTGATCCAATAATCAAACATTTTACCCTTTCTGACATATTTTTACTTAGCAATTAGTAGTTTTTCCTTTATCTCAAATCATTCAAAATTACCCCTTCAAACTTCGATGCGTCAAAAATAAACATTTTTGCATGAATAGATGCATCTTTTTGGTAATTTGTAATAATAATTTCATATGTTACCGGAGTTTTTTCCTGGAGCCTGATGGATTGTAACATCTTGTCTTTTTTGTGAAACTTAACAATCAACTTTTCAAATTTTTCTTGTTCATTTTTAGGCAACATTTCTATCGTATGATAATGAACGTCTGCCTGATTGATCAAACGTGAATTAAATCTTGACAAGTATCCGGAAACCACCATCATAGGATTGGTTTGGGCTAATTCGTCTGCGGTCGGCGTAGAGATATTCACTTCACGAGTTTTTTTAAAATATACCCATTGTGTAGTTCCATTGAACCACAAACTTAGTTCTTCCGAATCAAAATAAAACTGATTACCCTTTACCACTACGTCACCTGAAACCTCTTGTGAAATCAGATCTTTTCCTTCAAAACTTTTAATGGTGAATTTTGCACTGATGCCCCGGGATTGAACGATTTGCATCCAACGATCTACAAGCTGTTCAGCATCAACATTACTCCGGGCACTCAACGTAAAAACGGAGCATATGGATATGCATATGGATAAAATGTATTTAATCATTGCTGCTTCAGTTTTTATTTGAACATTTTAGTTGGATGTTTTTTATTACAATTGCTTTAATATTTGTTCAAGTTGATATTCATCCATCACCAATACTTGCCGTGGCTTACTGCCTTCACTCGGACCGACAATTCCTGCAACCTCCAATTGGTCAACGATACGCCCGGCTCGATTGTACCCAATAGATAATTTACGTTGAATATTGGATGTGGAACCTTGTTGGGTGTTGACTATCAATCTGGCTGCTTCTTCGAATAGCGGATCTCTCTGGCTCAAATCAACTGCACCGGGAGCCAATCCTTCTTCATCCTCATCAGCACATTCAGGCAACGCAAAAGTAGTTGGATAGCCCGGTTGAGCACCGATGAAATTCACAATATTCTCTACTTCGGGGGTGTCTACAAATGCGCACTGCACCCGAATCAATTCGTTTCCGGAAGTAAATAGCATATCGCCTCTACCTATCAGTTGATTGGCGCCCGAACCATCGATAATGGTACGAGAATCGATCTGGGATGAAACGCGGAAAGCCACCCGGGCCGGAAAGTTCGCTTTGATAACGCCTGTAATGATGTTCACAGAAGGACGTTGTGTTGCAATAATAATGTGAATACCGATAGCACGGGCTAACTGCGCAATGCGGGCAATCGGAAGCTCAATTTCTTTTCCCGCAGTCATGATCAAATCTCCAAACTCATCAATGATAACTACGATATAAGGCAGAAACTTGTGGCCTTTAGTCGGGTTCAGTCTTCTGTTGATGAATTTTTCGTTATATTCTTTAATATTGCGGGCATGGGCTGTTTTGAGCAGTTCGTACCGCTCGTCCATTTCTTTCACAAGAGATTTCAGCGTTTTAATTACCTCTTTGGTATCGGTAACGATAGCTTCTTCTCCATCCGGTAATTTTGCTAAAAATTGCTTTTCGATGGAATTATACACATTGAACTCAACCTTTTTGGGGTCAATGAGTACTAATTTTAATACGGACGGATGTTTTTTGTATAACAAAGAAGTGATAATAGCATGCAATCCCACAGACTTCCCTTGCCCGGTAGCACCGGCAACCAACAAGTGTGGCATCTTGGTAAGATCAACCATGAAGATTTCGTTGGTGATGGTTTTTCCAAAGGCGATGGGCAAATCAAATTTCGATTCCTGAAACTTCTTCGAGGCGATGATTGAATGGATAGAAACAATTTGTGGTTCTGCATTAGGAACCTCAATACCGATGGTTCCCTTTCCGGGTATAGGTGCAATAATACGAATACCCGTTGCTGCCAGACTCAACATGATATCGTACTCCAGATTACGTATCCTCGATATCCTGATGCCCTCCTTAGGTACGATTTCATATAAAGTGATGGTGGGCCCGACTGTGGCTTTGATTGACTTAATATCTATGCCATAATTTTGAAGCGTGGTGATGATGCGCTCTTTATTGGCGGTTTGCTCCTTCATATCTATCGGAGTCTCATTGTCGGTTCCGTAAATTTTCAACAAGTCCAGTGTAGGAAATTGATATCTTGACAGATCCAGTGTAGGATCATATTTGCCCAATTTTTCTAAATTATAAAACGGATCTTCATTCTCATCCTGTTTGCCAAAAGCATTGTTAATATCAACAGGTGCACTTCCTTCTGCATCAACGGGCTGTTCGATTTCAAATGACACATCATCCCTGGTAACAGATTCTTCTTCAGGTTTTTTATCAGTTTCTTTCTCTAAGTCGACTGTATCAGTTTGATCAATCCAATCTTCTGGTACGATTTCAGTACCAACGGCGACTGTAGCCTCTTCATCTTCCAAATCAATGACATCGTCATCTGATTCATCACCCCTTTTAGATGAAAATATCTTGCCCAAATACTTGATGGTATTAGCTGATGCAATGACTGCATAGATTAAAAACAATCCTCCCAAAACCAACAAAACACCCAAATTACCTATATAAGAAATCAACCAGCTGGTAACACCAACGCCATGACTTCCTCCCAATCGAAAAAATAAAGGCGTGTCCAAATAAATATCGATTAATCCTAAACTTAACGATAGCCAGACTAACCAAAAAAAAGCATGAAAGAAAGCTTTCCAAAGAGAACAAAGTTTTTTCTTCATCAATCGGAATGATAAAATGATGGTGAAAAAGGGAATGGCAAAAGCACCGATCCCGAAGCCCTGATCAATGATTCGGTGAGCGAATAATGCACCGATGACTGAAGTGATGTTTTTGATGCCGTCTCTCTCCTTGAACAACTGATTCAGCCCAATCTCCATTTTACTCAGATCATCGGCACCTACGAAGAAATAAGAAATCATCCCGATAAGAAAATAAACGGATACGATCAAAATTGTGATACCAAGCGCAAAATGCAAGCGCTCATTTTGCAAGAAATCTACCAATTGTTTTCTCCAGGCTCCGTTAGTACTTTTACCGGCCTTTTTTTTATCTGCTTTCTTTCCTGATACTTTCAGAGGAATGGTTTTAGTTTGTCCTTTATTCTTAATACGTGTGATATTAGGTTTTCTAGGAGGCATATATATGGCTGTTTCAATTTCGTATAATTACCAATTTGCAAAAATAGTAAAAAATCATGCTTAAATCGTTATATTTGATATAATTTTACGGGAAATAATTTAGCAAATTCTTGTTTTTTTACAAAATCTTATGACCGTTTTAAAAACTAACTCACTTACAATTGGTTACATTAATCGCGGCAAGACCAAAACGGTACAATCCGATTTAAATCTTTCCGTTGACAGAGGGGAATTGGTATGTTTAATAGGACCAAACGGCAGCGGCAAAAGCACTTTGTTGCGCACTTTAGCCGGATTACAACAGCCTTTATCCGGCAAATCTTTCGTCAACAGTAGGAATGTTCAGGATATTTCGTTAAAGGAAAGGGCGCGCTTGATAGCTTTGGTACTAACCGACAGAATTGAAATTGAACATGCTACTGTCCGATCGGTCGTAGCCATGGGAAGACATCCGCATACCAATTGGTGGGGCAATGTACGTGGCGATACCTTACAGTTTGTGGAAGAAGCATTAAACATGATGCACCTGCAAGATAAAGCTGCACAACTGATGACAGAATTGTCAGACGGAGAACGTCAGCGTGTAACCATAGCTAAAGCTTTTGTACAAGACACTCCCATTGTCATTTTAGACGAACCCACTGCTCACCTTGATTTGCCAAACAGGGTAGAGATTATGCTGTTGTTGCATAAGATGGCTCACGAAACGGGAAAAACCATCATTTTGTCCACTCACGAACTGGATATGGCTTTGCAGGCTGCCGATAAAGTCTGGCTCATGACATCAGGAGGCGGAGTGGAAGTTGGCGTGCCCGAAGATTTAGTCTTGAACGGAAAATTCAACGAGGCATTTCAAAGTGATAATTTTGTTTTTAACCCGGCCAATGGCAATTTTTCCATGAATTACAAGCCACACCGACAAGTATCAGTCAAAGGCAACAAAATGAGAATGTATTGGACACTTCGTGCCCTGGCAAGAGCAGGTTATGAAGCAGTAGAAAAGACCAATCCTCTCGTCATCATAGAAGATGATTGTTGGAGAATTGGTCCTGAAAAATATGACTCTATAGAGGAATTGCTGATCGGCTTATCGAACACCGTGCATCATGCGGACTAATTTCTTGTTCAGCGCAATCAGTAATACTCCACACAATATCACAAAGAGAGCTACGTAGAGAAAAATTTTCCCTGCTCCCATAGCTTCGACGGAAGAAGCCAAAAATCCACCTATAATATTGGCAACAAAAGAGGACAACAACCAAACGCCCATCAGCAAAGAAGCATATCTCGGTGGTGAAAGTTTGGTTACTACCGATAAACCTACCGGTGACAGGCACAACTCACCCAAAGTGTGCAGCAAGTAGGTAAGTACAAGCCAAATCAGACTTGCCTTAACATTTACGTCAGTCACATCTCCTCCTCTTTCAGCTACGGCTCCTAACATGAAAAAGAATCCGAGTCCCAGTACAATCATACCGGTACCCATTTTTATGGGCGTTGTCAATTTTTTGCCAAATTTAGAAACCCAGAGCATTCCAAAAAGTGGTGCAAATGTCACGATGAATAACGGATTTACCGATTGGAACCAAGGAGTTGGAATTTCGAATCCAAAGACAGTACGATCAATATATTTATCGGTATATAAACTCAATGAAGAACCGGCTTGTTCAAAACCTGCCCAGAAGAAAATAGCAAAAACAAATATGACAAAGATCACGATGATTCTATCCTTTTCTTCTTTGGTCAAAGGTTTTTTGTTGTTAACTGCCAATTCTTCCGCAGTCATTCCATTTACCACGGAGCCTCCCGGCTTCGAACCAATATCTCCAAGGTATTTATTCCCAAGCGTATTGAATAGCATTTGACCAATAAACATACCTATAGCGGCAGCCAAAAATCCGTATCGGTAACCGTAACTCATTACTACCTCTCCAAACTCATTGACTTTGTTAGCTGCAAAAAGATTATCCGTTAAGAAACCGACTACCAGGGGTGCCATGAAAGCCCCTAAATTGATCCCCATATAAAAGATAGAGAATGCCGCATCCCTTCTGTCATCCCCATCTTCATACAAACCGCCTACTAAAGTGGAAATATTGGGTTTGAAAAATCCATTTCCTATAATGATCAGGAAAAGACCAATATATAAACCCACGTAATTATTGACGGCAAACAACATGAGTTGCCCTGCCATCATGGTAAAACCACCAATAGTTACAGCGTTCCTTTGTCCCAAATACTTATCTGCCAACCAACCACCAATGATGGGCGTAAAATATACGAATCCTGTAAAAAAGCCATATATCAAACTTGCTTGTTGTGCATCTATAGCTAATCCACCTTCTAAAAATGATTTGGTTAGATATAAAATCAGGATGCCCCGCATCCCGTAATAACTGAAACGTTCCCACATTTCAGTAAAGAATAATAAATAAAGTCCTTTCGGATGCCCTTGTTTCTTTTTGCTTGACATTATAAAAATATTTAAATGAAAAATTTTTTAGAACCGCCAAAATTAATAAACTTGTTTCAAAAAACAAGTTTATATTAGATTTAGTTAATAGGATGACTGAAGATTTTACAATTATTTTTAAATTGCATAAATGTCGAATATTTAGCCAAAAACATTAAATTTGAAAATAAATATGACATTTTTGTAGAAAAATGCTTGAAAAAACAAAATTTTATATACTTTTGCAAGCTCAACATCGTATTGAATTATTTCAATTCAATCGTACCAACTTAAATATATAGTAATATGAATATTAAGAATTTGATGTCTATGCTTGAGTCAAGACATCCCGGAGAACATGAGTATTTTCAGGCAGTAGGAGAAATGCTCATCAGTATTGAAGATGTGTACAACGAGCATCCGGAATTTGAAAAAGCCAAAATTTTTGAAAGAATAGTAGAACCTGACCGTATTTATACATTCAAAGTGCCTTGGGTGGATGATAATGGTCAAATCCACGTCAACCTTGGTTATCGCGTTCAATTCAACAACGCCATTGGTCCTTACAAAGGTGGCATACGATTTAGTCCTCATGTTACATTATCAACACTCAAATTTTTAGGTTTTGAACAAACTTTCAAAAACGCATTGACTACTTTGCCTATGGGTGGAGCAAAAGGCGGTTCTGATTTTGATCCTACCGGAAAAACTCCCAATGAAATTATGCGTTTTTGTCAGGCTTTTATGCTTGAGTTATGGCGGTTCATCGGTCCTGAAATTGACATTCCGGCCGGTGATGTTGGTGTCGGAGCACGGGAAATAGGATATATGTACGGGATGAACCGCAAGTTAACACACGAAAACACGGGTGTCTTTACTGGAAAAGGTATAGAATATGGCGGTTCTTTGATCCGACCGGAAGCAACAGGGTACGGAGCATTGTACTTCATCAGTCAAATGCTTGAAAAAATAGGTACAGACGTGAAAGGTAAAACAGTTGCCGTCTCCGGATTTGGAAACGTTGCCTGGGGCGCAGTTCTCAAAGCTACTGAGATGGGAGCTAAGGTTATCACGATTTCCGGTCCCGACGGATATGTATTGGATAGAGATGGTATATCGGGTGAAAAAATCGACTACATGCTTGAATTAAGAGCATCCAACAAGGATATTGTGAAGCCTTACGCTGACAAATACGGTGTCCCTTTTATAGCCGGTAAAAAACCCTGGGAAGTAAAAGTTGATATTGCCATGCCATGCGCAACGCAAAATGAGTTAAATGGCAATGATGCTCAACAATTGAAAAACAATGGAGTACTTTGCGTTGCTGAAGTTTCCAATATGGGTTGTACACCTGAAGCTATCGATTTATTCATAGATAATAAAATTCTCTATGGTCCGGGTAAAGCCGTTAACGCAGGTGGTGTTGCAACTTCCGGTTTAGAGATGACACAAAATGCCATGCACTTAAACTGGAGTGCCGAAGAGGTTGATACAAAGCTCAAACAGATTATGGCCAACATACACGAGCAGTGTGTAAAATATGGCACCTGTGAAGACGGCTATATCAATTACATGAAAGGTGCCAATGTGGCAAGCTTTCTCAAAGTAGCTAAAGCTATGCTCGCACAAGGTGTCGTATAATCAGTGGTTAATTTTAAGTAAATACCAACGCATCGTTAATCGAGTTTAAATGTTAAAATCAAAATGTTAAAATTGACCAAATCAAGCTGACAAATGATTTTAACGGAATAACTTTTGCATAACTTAGTCCCGGGTTCTGAAATTCGGGACTTTTTTTATTCATTAAAAATAAGATGTTTATGAAAAAGAATAGATTTTTTCAAATTGCAGGTATTGTAGTATTGGTCATATTGGTTACCGTAGGCACCAATTATGTCATCAACAGGAATAACAAAACCATCAGTCATGAAGGTTTTTCTTTTGATCGGATTCCTGCGAGTTATGCAAATTTCAAAAATGCAGCAAAAGCAGGTGATACAGATTTTACCGTGGCTGCCGAATTGACAGTTAATGCAGTGGTACACGTTAAGGTTAAATCTCAGGTGATGCAATCAAGAGGTTTTGGCGATGATCCCATATTTGAATATTTTTTCGGTCCGCAGTTTCGACAACCACAACAACCACAATACAGAATGGGCGCCGGTTCTGGAGTTATTATTTCTGCAGACGGATATATAGTCACCAACAATCATGTTATTGATAAGTCAAAAGAAATAGAAGTTGTTTTAAACAACAAAAGAAATTATACAGCTACGGTTGTAGGAGCAGATCCCAATACGGATATTGCTCTTTTAAAAATTGAAGAAAACAACCTGCCTTTCATTGTTTTTGGTAATTCCGACTCACTCAAAGTGGGTGAATGGGTGTTAGCTGTTGGCAACCCTTTCAATTTGACTTCTACGGTAACAGCCGGAATAGTTAGTGCTAAGGCCAGAAACATCAATATTTTAGACGCTGCCATGAAAATTGAATCTTTTATTCAAACAGATGCAGCTGTTAATCCGGGCAATAGTGGTGGTGCCTTGGTAAACACACGTGGAGAATTGATTGGTATCAACACTGCCATAGCCTCACAAACAGGCACTTATGCAGGTTATGCTTTTGCCGTTCCTTCTTCCATTGTACAAAAGGTAGTGGCTGATCTACGCCAATACGGCGTTGTTCAAAGAGCAATACTCGGCGTGGAAATCAGGGACATCGACGGAGAGCTTGCTAAAGAAAAAAAGATTAAAACTCTTGCCGGTGCTTATGTTGTCAATGTACTTGAAAACAGTGCAGCTGAAGAAGCCGGTGTTAAATCGGGTGATGTCATTACAAACGTTAATGGGGTGGATGTAAAATCTGTTGCTCAATTACAAGAACAAGTTGGTCGATATCGACCAGGAGACAAGGTAACCATTGATATTGTACGCAATAACAAAAAACAGACTTTGAATGTAGAATTTAAAAACCGTCAAGGTGGTATCGGGCTAGTAAAATCTGACATTGACATCAATCTGCTGGGAGCAACTTTTAAAGTAATAGACAATAAATTGAAAGATAAATTCGGTGTTGACTACGGAGTCGAAGTCAAATCAGTAAACAACAAAGGAAAATTCAATGCAGCCGGAATTAAATCCGGATATGTGATCCTGAAAATCAATAATATGAGGATGAGTTCCGAAAAAGATATTGAGATGATTATGAGGTCTGTGATGGATAATGATGATAAGAATAAAGTATTGTGGATCAGTGGATTTTATCCAAATGGCAAGACTGCTTATTATGCCGTTGATTTAAGTGAATAATTTTATAAACTAACAGTAAGCAAAAAACATTGAAATTCTCATAACAGTTCCGCTCCTCAATACGAGTGGAACTGTTGTATTTTCTTCAATTTTCCCTCTTCATAAAACATTTTCAAACTCCAAACGTTGAATAAAGAAACAGCCTCGATCCGGACTTGCTTTTATGGAAAATTTTTATTAACTTTGCCCGCTAATTTTCAAAAAATATATGAGACAACTTAAAATTACCAAATCGATAACTAACAGGGAAAGTGCTTCCCTGGACAAGTATTTACAAGAAATTGGTCGCGAGGACCTTATCACGGTAGAAGAAGAAGTTGAGTTAGCTCAACGTATCAAGGCCGGTGATAGAACAGCTTTGGAAAAACTGACCCGCGCCAATCTTCGGTTTGTTGTTTCAGTTGCAAAACAATATCAAAATCAAGGATTAAGCCTGCCTGATTTGATCAATGAAGGTAATCTTGGTTTAATCAAAGCTGCCGAAAAATTTGACGAAACCCGTGGGTTCAAATTCATCTCTTACGCAGTATGGTGGATCCGTCAATCCATTTTACAAGCTTTAGCGGAACAGTCACGTATTGTGCGTCTCCCCCTGAATCAGGTTGGTTCTTTGAATAAAATCAACAAGGCATTTGCAAAGTTTGAACAGGAGTTTGAACGCAGACCTTCACCTCAGGAACTCGCAGACCGTTTAGATATCCCCGTAGAAAAGATCACTGACACCATGAAGGTATCCGGTCGTCATATCTCTATGGATGCGCCATTTGTTGAAGGAGAAGACAATAGTCTGTTAGATGTCATGGTGAATGACGACTCTCCTGATGCTGACCGCGCGTTGATCAATGAATCTTTATCACAGGAGATAGAGCGTGTGTTGGTGCATGCTTTATCGGAGCGTGAACGGGATATTATCAAGAAATTCTTTGGTTTAGGGGTTCCTGAAATGACATTGGAAGAAATTGGTGACGAATTTGGTTTGACTCGTGAACGTGTCCGTCAAATCAAAGAAAAGGCAATTCGTAAATTAAAACCTCATTCAAAGAGTAAACTGCTGAAAAGTTATTTGGGATAATATAATCCAGATATATATAAGACCTGGAGACCTTGTCAACTCACAATCCCTCTTCATTTTTTTGTCTTGACACAAAAAAACGAAGCAAAAAAAGTCAAGACTGAGCCTGCTTCGCTCGAAAAATTCGTGCTCAAACAAGGACGATTTTTAACGTTGTTCTCACTTATTTTTCGGCTCACCAGGCACAAGGTCGGTCACAGCGTTACCAACATCATGACCTCGTAAATCATCATTATTTACTTTGAACAGCCTCGAAAATTTTGGCTTCTATTTCTGCTGCCAGTTCGGGATTGTCTTTGAACACATTTTTTGCGGCATCACGTCCTTGCGCCAACCTTGTTTCTCCGTAACTGTACCAGGAACCGCTTTTTTTAACAATACCGTATTCAACTCCCAGATCCAGGATTTCGCCCACCTTAGAAATTCCTTCGCCAAACATGATATCAAACTCAGCCTTGCGGAAAGGAGGAGCTACTTTATTTTTAACTACCCTGACACGCGTTTGGTTACCAACTACTTCATCTCCTTCTTTCAATTGAGATATTCTCCGTATATCCAGGCGAACAGATGAATAGAATTTTAAAGCATTACCACCGGTAGTAGTTTCCGGATTGCCAAACATGATACCAATTTTTTCACGCAACTGATTGATAAAGATGCAGGTCGTATTGGTTTTGTTGATGTTTGCCGTTAGCTTTCTCAGAGCTTGCGACATCAAGCGTGCTTGCAAACCCATTTTTGAATCCCCCATATCACCTTCTAACTCAGCTCTTGGAGTCAGGGCAGCAACTGAGTCAATGACTACAATGTCAACAGCCGAGGAACGAATTAACTGATCTGCAATTTCAAGAGCTTGCTCACCACTATCGGGTTGAGATATCAACAACTCATCTATATTAACTCCCAACTTTTCGGCATAAAAGCGGTCAAAAGCATGTTCGGCATCAATGAATGCCGCAATTCCTCCCGCTTTTTGAGCTTCTGCAATGGCATGAATGGCTAAGGTGGTTTTACCGGATGATTCGGGACCGAAAATTTCGATGACACGCCCGCGCGGATAACCGCCTACACCCAAAGCAAGATCAAGTCCCAGTGAACCCGAAGAAATAACCGCGACTTCCTCTACTTTGCTGTCACCCATCTTCATGATGGTACCTTTTCCATGATCCTTTTCTATTTTATCCATTGCCAATTGCAATGCTTTCAGTTTTTCTGATGTGGGTTTTTTAATTTCTTCCATTTTGTTTTCTGACATAATTTTGATTTTTTAATTGTGTAAACAAGATAAATTTTTGCAAAGCCTTACAAAGATAGAAACTTTTTTTCTGAAAAGACAGGCAAAAAATAAAAAGCTTTCGATAAGGTGAGATTTTTACGAATTGAGAACGAAGAACAAAGAGCAAAGACAAAAGAGCAAAGACAAAAGAGCAAAGACAAAAGAGCAAAGACAAAAGAACAAAGACAAAAGAACAAGGACAAAAGAATAAAGACGAAGAACTAATAACTAAGAACGAAGCCAAAAGCCAAGAGCTAAACTTGCGACCCCACACCCCGGAACACGGAACTCGTACCCCGGAACCCGCTAACTTCCCTAACTTCTTATAACTTCCTTAACTTCCTACTAACTACTTAACTTCATTAACTTCCAAAACCAACTACCATCCACCAGCCACCAATCACCAATCACCAATCACCAATCACCAACCTCCCCCCTTCACTTGTTCCAATAAATTCAGGTGCATACAAACATTGAATATCAGCTATACCGCCGGAAAAATCTCCGGATGAGTTCACATAATATTCATCTTCAAAAACATAGGTTCCCTTGGGCAAAAAGCTGAAGAAGTACTGGGTGGAGGCATCTTTGGTGGTGCGATAATAAATTACATTTTCCCTCCAAACACTTCCTGACAACTGGTTTACAGGCTCTAAGGCAGCCGATCGCTTGTCTTTCAATGCCACAAATTCTAAATTACGATCAGTAGTCACCACCATCCTGCTGACGATTTTGTCGCCTGTTTTTACCTTTTGCGCACTCAATGGCACCAAAGTTTTGGTGTTATTTACGATTTGCTGTACATAAAACTGCTTTTTAACTTGCAGAAAATCACCGCCCGATTCAACTTGATCCATGTCTTGGAAATGTTGCCAGTAAACGGCGCCCCACGCAATAGAGCCATCATTGCCTTCATCCGTCCTTGAATTTGAACATAAACCTATGCCATCGCTGACGTCAGCCACAATCAGGTTAGTTTTGAAATAACCTAATCCAGCAACTGCTTGATCCGTTTCAAACTTTTTATTTCCTGCCG
>JGI24712J26585_10003392_pt1 | contig 12563 bp, 10 predicted proteins | sample BioPla3DNA2_FD_26585 | JGI IMG/M metagenome (IMG submission 26585) | reverse complement strand
CAATGTTCTTTCGTCCTTTCCTCAAGGACAAGTATTATATTATCATATCCTTCTCTTTTTGTCAATACCTTTTTTTTATTTTTTTAAAACTTTTTTTATTACCATTACAAACACTGTAAATAATATATCACCATTATTGTATATTATGTTTATATTTACTAGTCTTTATTTTATTAATAGATACATTAAATATATGGTTCATACCTATAAATAGTAAACTCGTTAAGTTTATCTGCTTTATCCAGCATACTTATTTTGTTTAAAATTTTAAAATATTTTTTTGTATCTATTATTTTTTTATATTCTGGGAATGGGTAATAAAGGATAATATCTATTTCTCGATTTACTTTATTTAAAGAGTGTATTATATTTTCCAATACATTATTAAAAATTTCCCCTGAAAATGGATTAAAAAAGAAAAATTTATTATATTTCGGACTTATCGTATGTAATTCTGCATAATCGCATCTAAAATTAATAGAAGCTTCTATATCTGAATATTTGTCAAGGTATCTTCTTCTATTGTTTAAAGCTTCCTCATAAAGATCCTCTTGTGCTTCTATTCCTAATACGGGTATTTTAAATCTATTATGAATATAGAAAACGACTCTTCCTTTCCCACAACCAAAATCTATTAGTTTATCTTCTGGTTCAATATTATAATATTTAAATAATTGTTCAAGAGCACTATAAGATGTAGATTCATAACGATTATATTTTTTTACTGCATTATTCCATTCTTTTATACCTGTTGTTTTAATTAATAGTTTTTTGTCAAATAATATCTCATTCATTATTATCTCTCCATTTATTTTTTCTTAAATTATATCACTCTCATACTTATTTTGCAATTAAATTACTTTTTAAATATAAAGAAGTAATTTTTATTATATTTAAATATTGCATACTAGAAAAATTCATTTAAATTTATTATTGAATAAATTTCTCTTTTATGTTATTATTTTATGTAATCTATATAATATAATGAAAAATAAAAACAAGGAGTGATTCAATTTGAAAAAAAGATTATTTATTTTCCTTTTTATTCTTATAGCAAGTTTTTCGTTTGCTAACGATTTTTATGTTTCAAAGCTAATAGCCGATAAAAATGGTAGGATACTTGAAGGGGAAAATGTGGATACAGTTCATCCATTAGCCTCTGTTACAAAACTAATGTCAGTACTTGTAGCAGTGGATAAAGTTGAAAAAGGCATTGTAAACTATGATGATATGGTTACTATATCTAGAACAGCGGCATATGTAAGAGGAAGTTTTGTTGACTTCCCTATTGGCGAAAAACATTCATTAAGCGATTTATTAAAATTAATTATTGTATACTCTGGAAATGACGCAACTTATGCAGTAGCAGAATTTATATCTGGTACAGAAGAAAAATTTGTCGAAGAGATGAATAAAAAAGCACAAGAACTTGGTATGACCAACACTACTTTTTATACATCAACAGGTTTACCACCTAGTATGACTAAAAAGCCTGAAAGTCACGTTGACGTCTCTACAACAAGAGATATTGCTTTACTTGCTGCAGAAGCACTTAGACATGAAAAATATATTGAGTATGCTTCTCTACCATCTGTTAATGTTACTATTAATGGTAAAGATAGAAAATTTTTAAATAGAAACAATCTTTTAAAAGATTTTAAAGGTGTTGATGGTCTTAAAACTGGTCATCATTCACTTGCAAATTACAATATTGCTGTATCTGCTTTAAAAGATGATCTTAGATTAATTTTAGTTCTGTTTGGATTTCCTAACGAAATTACACGTGATAATGAAGGTAAAAAGATGTTAAATTATGGATATTCTAACTATAAAAATGTCAAAATAGGCTCAAAAGGTGAATTTGCAGTTAGAATACCTGTTAAAAATGCTAAAGAAAAATATACAGATTTAGTTTTTAATTCTGATTTAGATATTACAATTTATAACGACTGGGAATATGAGAAGATCGTAACTGTTCCACCATTTTTAGAAGCCCCTCTAACTGAAGGAGAAGTTGTTGGAATATACAGTATTAAATGTAATAACGAGATTATTGCAGAGACAAATATTATTTTAAATAAAAACTTAGAAAAACTGTCGTGGTTTAGAAAAATCCTTCGATTTTTAACTTTTGGTCTATTTTAAAAATATATGTAATAAAAAAAGCAGGTTCTTATAAGAACCTGCTTTTTTTATATAATCTCTTCAACTGGCATTACAACTGCTCTAAATTCTATATCAACTTCTTTTTTTAATTTCTTTAGATAATCACAGAATTCTACCGCTTTTTTATTTTCTAAGATTACTATTACCATTAAATCTAATCCCGGCCATGTACTATTGTTTAAATGTCTTAACTCTTCAGACCATTTTGTATGAATCGATGGTATTTTCGAATACCGTTCAATTTCTGCTTTCTCTAATAATTTGTCAATATAATCATCTAGTGCATTGTCGTAAGTAATTTCAATAAACTTATACATTATAACACCACCTTCAAATTTTTATTTTTCTTTCTTTTCTACAATTTTATCTACTAATCTTTCTGAAATTGATTTAGCCCTCTCTTTATTTCTAATAAATATTTTTTTAATGTTATCTGTTATACTTTCCATAAGAGATAAAACTACAGGTATGAATACAAGTGTTAATAATGTTGCAACAGATAGCCCAAATGTTACTGCTATTGCCATCCCTTTATAGAATTCTGAACCTTCACCAATTCCCATTGCAAGTGGTATCATACCAACAACTGTTGTTAAAGTTGTCATTAAAATAGGTCTTAATCTAGTTTCACCAGCTTTTACAAGTGCATTTTTAGTTTTTGCTCCTCTCTCTTTTAAGAGATTAACATAGTCAATTAGAACAATTGCATTATTTACAACTATACCGGCCAACATTATTATACCAACCATTACCATTATATCAAAAGGTGTATTTGTAATAAGCATTCCGATAAATACCCCTATTACTGCAAGAGGTACTGTTCCCATTACTATAAATGGTGTCACAAATGATTCAAACTGTACCGCAAGAATAAAGTATATTAGGAAAATCCCGATCATTAAAGCAAATCCTAATTGTCCAAATACTTTTGCACGATCTTTAAAGTCACCACCGATTTGATATGTAACTCCTGCTGGGAAATTATATTCACTAGCTATCTCGTTTATTCTTTCAACAGCTCTTCCCATATCTATGTTTTGGAAGTTGAATCCCACACTTATAACTTTTTGTTTATCTTCTTTTCTTATTTGAGATGGCCCTTCTATAGTATTTACTGTGGCAATCTCTTGCAACTTAATGAATCCAAATTTCGATGGTATTTCTAATTCAAGTATATCTTGTAATTTATTTCTTCTACTTTCTTCTAATCTTACTGTAACATCTATCTCTTTTGTACCAGTTTTTATAGCTACTGTCTCTTCTCCTCTTACTTGATATGCTACAAACATTGCTATTTCTGATACGCTTAATCCATAGTAGTCTGCTTTTATTCTGTCAATATCAATTTTAGCTTGTGGTAAACCACCATTATATGTTGAACCAATATCAACAAAATTAGGTTCTTTTAAAAATAGAGCTTTGTAATCTTCGCTTACTTTAATAAGTTCATCATAATCATCACCGAAAAGTCTAATCTCTAAAGTACCAACACTTTGTTGAGATGGACCTCTACCTATTTTTTCTTTAACTTCTATCTCCATATCTTTAATATCGACAATTTTTGGTCTAATTTGAGCTGTAATCTCATTTAAACTTGCTTTGTTAATTCTATCTGGTCTCTTTGGTACTTCTACCTGTATGGCAATCCCATCTTTTTTTACAGTTATTGAATATGATAATGTATTCTTATCATTTTTTACAATTTCTTCTATTTTTAGTGCTGCATTATTTACTTTTTCAATATTTAATCCATTTGCAGGTTTGGCAATTATACTATAATAGCTTTCGTCTTGTTCTGGCATAAATGATACTACCCCGTATTTTTTAAATAAACCTTGCGAACCAATAAATATTAATATTGTTACTATTACAACAATTATTCTATTGTCTATATATATATATGGTGCAATTTTTTTAACTTCTAGTAATTTTTTTAGACTCCTTTTATAAAAATATTTAAGCCATTTCATTATTGCGCCTTCTTTATCTATTCTAGTATTCTCATCAAAGAATTTAGATGCAGCCATTGGTACAAATGTAACTGCTATTATAAATGAAGATAGTAGTGCAAAACTTATAGAATAAGATAAATCTTGGAATATCTCTTTAGCTATACCATTTTGAAAAACAATTGGTAAAAATACAGCTACCGTTGTTGCTGTTGAAGCTAATATAGGCATCATCATCTCATTTGCACCGTCTCTTGCTGCTTGTACTCTTGTCTTTTTAAGTTCTGTCATATGTCTAAATATATTATCTATAACTACAATTGAGTTGTCTACAAGCATCCCTACCCCAAGAGCTAATCCCATAAGTGAAATAATATTTAATGTAATACCCTTTAAACCTAAAAAGAAAAATGTAAATATTATTGATACTGGTATTGCAATTGCAACTATTAATGTTGCTCTAATGTTTTTTAAGAAAATCATAAGTATAATACTTGCTAGAATTAATCCACTCACAGCATTATCCTTAACACTTCCTATTGAATTTTTAATATTTATAGATGAGTCGTACTCTACATCGATAATTAAGTTACTTGGCAATTGTTTTTTTAAATTTTCCATCTCTTCTTTAACTTTTGTTGCAATATAAACAGCATTTCCACCTTTTGCCTTTGTAGCAGCAATTTGTAGTGATTCTCTTCCATTACGTCTTGCATAACCCTCTATATCTTTTGTTGTAAGAGATATTGTTGCTACATCTTTTAATCTTAAAATATTTCCATTCTTATTTTGAATAATTATATTTTTAACATCATCTAAACTTTCTAATTCCCCATTTATACGAAGTGTATATTCTTTGTCTCCGTATTTTACGACACCTGATGGGATATTTATATTTGAAATTTTAATTAATTCTTTAATAGTATTTATATTAATATGATGTGCATTTAAAGTTTCTGGATTAATCTCTACTAAAATCTCCTCTTCAAGTCCTCCAGTTATAGTTATCTCACCNACACCNTCAATNTTTTCAAGTCTTGGTTTGATTCTTATATCTGCAACATTATATAGCTCTATTAAATCTGTACCTGTTAAAGAATAAATTATTACCGGTTCAGCATCTACGTCAACTTTTGAAACAATTGGAGGATCAGCATCATCAGGAAGATTTTTTAATATTTTATCTATCTCTGTTTGTACTTCCCGTTGTTTCACACTATTATCATAACCGTAATCAAACTTTACTACAACAAAAGAGTAGTCTTGGTTGGAATAAGCGGATACAGTATCTATCCCTTTTACAGTTGTAATCGCATCTTCTATCTCTTTTGTTACTAATTTATCCATATCTTCCGGTGAGGCCCCAACCCATGTAGTTTGTATAAGTACAACGGGTATATCAAAATCTGGTAAAAGAGCCGTGGGAAGACTTCTCATTGTCATGAATCCAGCAAATACCATGGTAATTATAATCATAAGTGCTGCTACAGGACGTTTTATTGAAAAATCAGAAATTCCTATCATATTTTCTCACCTACATGCTTTCTATTATTCTTACTTCATTTTGATCGTCTAATAAAAACTGTCCCTCAACAACCAACATTTCCCCTTCTTTTACACTGTTTGTTAAAACTTCAATTGTATCTTCTGAACTAATACCAGTTTCTACTCTTATTTTTTTTGCAACATTATTTTCAACAGTAAATATATAAGAAGCTAAATCTTTTACAACTAACGATTTTGCTGGGACAACAATTGATTCTTTTGATATTGTTGGTATTGTAACTTTTGAATACATCCCACTTTTAAGTACTCCATCGTTATCGATTTCAAATTTAACAAAAAATTTTCTAGTAGCCGGATCTGCTTTTGGGTTTATCTCTACAATTTTACCTTTATAGAATTTGTTAATACTCTCTACATAAACTTCAACCTCTTTACCTAAGTCAAGTCCTAGCAACTCTTCACCAGAAACACCGCTTTTCCCTTCCATTTTTAGATCATCCACTATAGTAAACAGATATTTTCCTTTTCCTATAATTGTATTTTCTTTAAGATCTAAGCCTGCTATTTTCCCACTAATTTCAGCTCTTACAGTTAGATCGTCTAATATTTTTTTTGCTAACTCATAATTAGCTTTTGCTATATCATGTTGTGCTTTTTTACCTGCAATTTCATATTTCCATGCTTCATCTTCAACATATTTTTTTACTAATTCATATTCTGTTTGTGCTAAATTATATGCTGCTTCTAGTTTAGCAATGTCTTCTTTATCTGTACCTCTTTGAACAATTTCAAGTTGTCTTTTTGCTCTAATATAATTACTTTCAGCATTCTTATATCCGTTTTCTACATTTAAGAATTCCATTTCTGATATAAGTTTCTTATCGTATAGAGTTTTATATTTATCATAATTAATCTTTTGAACTTCAAAATTTTTCTCTGCTGCAATTACTGATGACTCAGCTTGTTCTTGCTCCTCTTTATCAGCACCTCTTTTTGCTCTTTCAAGGGTTTCTTTCGCATTCACAAGATTCGTATTAGCTGCTGCAAAATTACTTTTAAGTCTTCTCTCTGTAAATTTTTCAGCTTCTTCATACGATGCTTTTTGAGCTTCATAGTTTGCTTTTGCTGTTTTATAAGAAGATTCAATATTAGAGTCACTTAGTTTAATTATTATGTCCCCTTTTTTTACCTCTTCACCATTTTTAAAGTATATTTTATCAATATCTCCGCCATATTTTGCTATTTGATCTATCTCATTTCTAGCAGTAAGATCTGAATTTGTTACAACCATTTTTTCAATAATTCTTCTCTCTATTTTTTGTACTTTAACTGGTTTTTTTACAACTGATACTTCAACTTTTTCTGTTTCTTTTTCTTTAGATTTTTCGTCCTTTTTAAATCCCGTAATTAAAAATAATAATATAATTAAAAATACAACTAAATATTTTTTCATTTTTCTTACCTCCCTATAATAATTTCATAGTTTTGATACGCCACATAATAATCCGACATTGTGTTTATAAGGTCAACTTTTGAATTCCTAACATGATTTTCAGCTTCTAAAAAATCTGCTGCTGTTATAAGTCTTGATTCAAATTTTTCTTTTTCAAGTTTGTAATTTTCTTCTGCACTTTTCACTGCTTCATGTTTAGCTTCAATTAATTTTTGTAATTTAACTAAATCCATATATTTTGCTCTAACTCCTATGGCAATTGCCTGTTTGGTATCTAATTCAATATCTTTAACTTTAGAAGTTTCATTTTTAGCACGTTGTAGCTTATTATAATTTTTTCCCCAATCCCACAGAGTCATTGAAACTCCAATACCTGCTGTCCAATTCATATTATCATTTTTAAAAGAATCTGCTACTTTTAATACCTCTTGTCCGTTACCGTAGTTAAAATTAAATCCAACTTTTGGTAGTAAATCTGCACGTTCTAAAACTTCAGATGATTTTTTTAATTTTGATGCTATCTCCGTCATTTGGATGTTTACATTATTGTGACTTGCATAAACTATATCATTATCAAGATCTATCTCTTCTGTCCAAGTAAATAAGTATTCTTCTGTTTTTAATTCAATCTCTTCATATACTTCAAGTCCTATCTCTTTTTTTAGATTCATTTTTAGTATATCTATATTGTTTTCAAGATCTATAATATTACTTTCTAGTTCAATCATTCTATATTTTATTTGTAGCACAGCAGTTTTAGTGATCATATCAAGCTTATACTGTTCTTCTACTAATCTATAGTTTTCAGTTAATTCTTCTAATGATTTTTTAAGTGTTTCTAAGTTTTTATCTAGTTTTAAAATATTTGAATACATTGTAAGAACATTTAATTTAATATTTTGTTTAGCGTTTTTAAGTTCTAAATATCCGTATTCATTTGATATTTTAGAGACTTTAATCCCCTCTAGTACAGCTCCCCCAACATATATAGGTTGTTCTAAGGATATATTGTTTGCACCTAATTCATCATCTACATCTTCAATTTTTAAATATTGTCCACTAAATTTAATTGTTGGAAGTCCATTTTTTATAGCTTCTTTTTTCATTAATTCATAATTTTCAATATTTTTCATTGCATTTCTAACTTCTATATTATTGTTATAAGCCATTTGAATTGTTGTTTCTACATCTAACTCAATTGCATTTATATTTAAAAATAATACCGATGCCAAAAGTATAAATAAATTCTTTTTCATTAAATACTCCTCCCTTTTAAATTTTTATCATAAAATACCGTTTAGTATAAAATCCATAACAAAGTCCGTCTCTTTTTCTATATCATTTATTGCTTTAGATTTAAACTCTAGCTGACTCAATTTCTTCCCATTTTTTTCATTTATCATTATTTCTTCATCAATAAACAGTTTTCCCATATGTACATTTACTAGACTATTTATCATATTTGCTACTTCAACTTCTTTCCCTTTAAATTTAAAGTTAACATGTTTTTCCTCTATTCCCCTCTTTACGATATCACCAATTCGTTTTGCAATATTTTTATTTTTTTCAATTAGTAAATCTCTCATGGCTACACTTACATTTGTAGAATTAAACAGAGCTCCAACCAATATTATGAAAATCTTCTCATTTTCTATAGCAAATTTTATTTTTATTTTTATTGTTTCTCTTATTAATTCTGTAAATTCTTTTTTATTGTCATTCACATTATTAAAAGTTTTTTCATATTTTAACATAGAATTTTTTACAATGTTATATATTAAGTCATCTTTACTCTTGAAATATNTATAAAAGGTTCCCTTTGCTACGCCAGCATCTTTTGTTATATCTTCAANTTTTGTATCAATATACCCTCTTTNATAAAAAAGATTAATAGCACTATTAACTATAAGTATTTTTTTATCTTTTCTCTCATTTTCCATATCTATATCACTTCTTCTATAGTGTAGCTTATACCCTTACTATTCGTCTTAAGCATTAGCTCGTTTAGAGAAAGTCTCACCCAAAATTCTATATTGTCTAAATTCTCACCGTACCAGATATTTTCTGAAATTAAATTGTTATTTTGATCCATTATTTTAACTCTTGCTCTCAATGATTTCAGCCTCCTTTCATTTATTGACTCATAAGTCACTGACTCTATATTCACATAATATCATATATTGACTTGAAAGTCAATATATTTTATAAAAAAATACAGAATAAAATTCTGTATTTTTTTAGTATATTTAATTTTATTATATTTATTTTGGAGGCGACGAGCAGATTTGAACTGCTGAATAAGAGTTTTGCAGACTCCTGCCTTACCACTTGGCCACGTCGCCATTATTTGTAAAGTGGTGCCCAGAGGCGGAATCGAACCACCGACACGGGGATTTTCAGTCCCCTGCTCTACCGACTGAGCTATCTGGGCATTTAATCTTAAAATAAAGAATAAATATTTCTAAATATACATCATATCTAAAAATATTTACTTAATTTTAAAATCTTTAATTATTTCAAAAAAACTAATATAAATGGCGGAGTCGACGAGACTCGAACTCGCGACCTCCGGCTTGACAGGCCGGCATTCTAACCAACTGAACTACGACTCCATATTATACTAATGGTGGGAACAACAGGACTTGAACCTGTGACCCTCTGCTTGTAAGGCAGATGCTCTCCCAACTGAGCTATGCTCCCATCTCTTAAGCAAACTGATTATACTATATTCAAAGTTTTTTTACAAATCTATCTATAGTCGTTTTATATCGTTTAAAGTTAAATATTGTAGTATATCATTTTTTTTGNGTTGTTTTCGCGGTATTATTTTTTGTAAAAATTTATTTCAAATGTTTACTTTTTNAAAAAAAAAGATTATACTTTAAAGTATAAGGATATTATTTATAAATTATAACTATAAAAGAAGGTGTGTTTTATGAAATCGAAACTTATTATACTAATGTTTTTTTCTATTAATATAGTATTATTTTCAAATTATATTGCAAAAAATGGTATTTTAGATTTATCTAATTTTGATTTTGAGACAAATGAATATGTTCTTTTAAATGGTGAATGGGAATTTTATTGGAACAAAGCTTATTGTCCATCGGATTTTCAAGAAAATCCTAATATTAAAGATAATTCTTTATACAAAATTGTTCCTTTTGATTGAACAAAATATAATGAAAAATTTTCCCCTTATGGTGTTGCCACATATAGACTTACTATAATAAGTAACGATATTGGTCGAAACTTTAAATTTAGTATGAAAAATCAGGGATTATATCATAAACTTTGGATTGATGGTGAATTAGTATCCTCTTATGGTGAAATTAATAGTAAAAATAAATTTAATTATTATAATTTAAATATTAAAAATAATGATTTTTATATTACAAAAAATTCTACTGAAATTATTATGCAAATTTCAAATTCACAATTTTCACATGCTGGATTTTGGGAACCTATTAAAATTGGTTTTACTTATAATATTGATCGAGATAATCTTAAAAAAAATATCTTTTATTCTGCTCTAATAGGTATTCTTTTCATAAGTTCAATATATCATATTTTTCTTTTTTTATTTAGAAAAAAAAATCCTATTACACTATGTTTTGCATTATTTTCAATTACAGTTGCTGTTCATACATTATTTACCACAGAGATAATTACCATTTTATATAATAGAGGGCTCCCGTTTGAATTCAGATATAAAGTTGAATATAGTTGTATATTTATTGGTACTTTTCTCGTTACGTTTTATTTTAAGTTTTTCTTACAAAAAAGATTTCCAGAATTACTATTAAAAGTGACAGCAATTTATTCTACATTATTTTTAATTTTAATTCTTTTTACAAATATAAAATTTTATGATAATTTTGTAATATTTTTTTTTGTATATCTACTTTTTTTAATATGTTATATTGTTTTTTTACTTTTTTTATCTCTAAAAGAAAAATATAAAAATTCTCTATTTTTATTAATAGGGTTAGTTATTATGTTTGTTGGTGTAATTATTGACTACTTAAATATACATGGTTTTTTAAATAATATGCCACCTACTTCATTCTTCTCCTTTACAATATTTACATTTATACAGTCGCTTGTTATTGCAAGAAATTTTTCAACAGCGTTTCATACTATAGAAGATATGTCTAATGAACTTTTATCTCTTGATAGATTAAAAGATGAATTTCTTGCTAATACATCACACGAATTAAAAACACCCCTTACAGGGATAATTGGTATAGCTGATTCATTATTAATAGGTGTTGCTGGTGAATTAGATGAAAATATAAAGAGGAATCTTTCTTTAATTGTATCTAGCGGCAGAAGACTAGAGAAACTAGTTAATGATATACTCGATCTATCTAAATTAAAAAATTCAACACTAATTTTAAATACAGAACCTGTGAATATTTATAATATTACAGAAAAAGTAGTTACAATTTTTAAAACATTAAAAACAAATAGTAATTTATCTATAGAAAATCTTATTCCTGCTGACTTTCCACTTGTTTTTGGTGATAAAAATAGAATTGAACAAATTTTATATAATTTAATTGGAAATGCAATTAAATTCACTGAAAAAGGGTCTGTAGTTGTTGAAATCTCTGAAAAAAACGGTGAAGCAATTATATGTATTATTGACTCTGGAATCGGAATTCCTTTAGATAAAAGAGACGGTATATTCAATTCGTTTGAACAAGCAGATGGATCAATATCCAAGACCTTTGGTGGAACAGGTCTAGGTCTGACAATTACAAAAAAATTAGTAGAGATGCAATCAGGTAAAATATGGTTTGATTCTAAATTATCTATTGGAACCACTTTCTTCTTTACTCTCCCTATCTCAATGGTGCAACTTGAAGAAAGTAGAGATGTATTAGAATTTTCCTTAAGCGAATTTAATCAATCAAATGAAGATTATGATTTTATAAAAGATTCTTCTGTTAAAAATTCTAATTTTTATAGTCAAAATAGTAATGCTAATATATTAGTTGTTGATGATGAGATAATTAACCTACAAGTTCTTTTAAACTATTTAAATTTAAAAGGCTATAATACCACAATAGTTAATTCAGGAATTGATGCTCTTCAATTATTAGAAAAAGAACATAATTTTGATTTAATTATTTTAGACGTTATGTTGCCAAAAATGTCTGGTTATGATGTATGCGAAATTATAAGAAAAACTCACAATCTATTTGATTTACCAGTTCTGATGCTTACAGCTAAGTCTCGTCCCGAGGAGATAATTAATGGTTTTTTATCTGGCGCTAACGACTATTTACAAAATCCATTAGCCGATTTGCTAGAAACACGTTGGATTGCCTTAAATACATCCGTCAGTTAAAGGATAAGAACATCGCTGTATTCTTTGAAAAAGAGAATATTAACACCATGGATTCTAAGGGCGAAATCATGCTGACCATTATGGCATCCCTTGCCCAACAGGAAAGCCAGTCCTTAAGCCAAAACGTAAAGCT
>JGI24712J26585_10003390_pt1 | contig 12565 bp, 8 predicted proteins | sample BioPla3DNA2_FD_26585 | JGI IMG/M metagenome (IMG submission 26585) | reverse complement strand
AACCAAACGAATTTACATCAACACGCTCTAGTGCAGGGATATAGTTGGCTACTTTCCCTTTACCTATTGAAGGTTTAACCTCTTGATAAATCTTTTCTATTAAATGTTGATAATTCACCGTATTTAAAATCTATATGTTGCTCCTATTTTTAAACCTGAAAACATGATCCCCACATCTAACTCCAATTGAGCAGCCCATTGATTGCTAAAATAATATCTACTACCAACGTGCAATCCTAAGTATAATCCACTACCTCTATTACCAGTGTATGACACATTTGAGTACGATTTAGTCTGTGTAAGAAGCATATATCCGGCTGAAGCTCCCGCGTATAAATCCATACACACGGGCAATTCGAGAAGTTTATCGAAATAGTAGTTACTAAAACATCCAAGAGAAATCATTGTGTGAAGATATTTGCTTCCTACATAAACTTCTCGATTAATGAGCAGTCTCGTTTCAGCTCCCATGGTAAGCTCTCTATAGATAAAATGCTCTCCTTGCAAATAAAACGGGACACCTATATTCGATGCTCCTAATCCAAAATTAAGCAGTGTATTTCCGCGCTTATTATCAATGGTTCCTTGTGGAACTTGCGAGTACAATTGTATATGAATTCCTAGAACAAGGGTAATTAAAAATATTTTTCTCATTACTTATATTAGTTAGATTACTTAATGGGATTTTGTGTTGTTTTAAAAAAATTAATTTGTTTACTCTCAACGTAATTATGCTTTAATTGTTGTAAAATTTCACCTGTAAATATGTAGTAATGATTGTGAACTATAAAACTATTTTTATCTGTTTGCAATATAAGTATTGCTTTTTCATAATAATCTGATATAAAAGTATAACTACTTTGATGTTTAAATAAAACTTCAAAGTAGTAATGTTACATAATGCTACTTAATCAATGATGTATGTTTTTTCTGTCTTCCCAGTATCCAGTTTGTTCCGAATCGGAATGATATTCTTTGACCATTTTGCGGAAAAACTGCATCAAGCAAATTGTCTGTTATTAAAAAAGTTTGCCAGCCTCCCAATCTCAAAGCAACACCTAAGCCTACATTTTTATAACTGTTTTTCATTAGCGTGTATGATACTACAGCTCCAAATCCTCTATTATTAAGATTTGCAGATAAGGTAACTGACGAATTAAATTCTTTATTCCATAAACGACCATGATAAAGAGCTCCAAAACTTATAATATCCGTGAGCTGATAACTTGTGCCTAAATACATTTTTAATGGAATGATGGTCTTATATGACTGATGTGACGGTTTGATATCAAATGTTTTAAATAAACTGTCTATATACATACTTCCCATATTATTAGTGGTATCAGTGATAAGATCATTCAAACAAACACCTATGAAATCAAACTCACCTTTTGCTCTGAGGTTTGTAACGTTATCTTTCCATCTTATAAAACCGAGGTCTATGATGCTTGCATGTAGCTTCAAATTGCTAACAGGACTGTAAGTCGCACCTAAATCTATTGCTACTCCACCATTTTTCATATTGGTAATATAGCTAACCGGGTCAAATTCTTTTTCTTTTGTTTTAAAAACCACTGAATCTCCTTCCGAGTCGTAACGAAAATCAAGAATTTCAAATATTGGTTGAGACGCATTGATATTGAAATCTGCATTAAAAATAAAGTCTCCTGTCTCTGGATTGGTTCTCCATTCTAGTTTCGATTTATCAAACTGTAAATTTCCCATTCCGAACAATACTTTAGCTTTTGCTCCGTACGAGAGAACAGTACTGTGCTCATAAGCTGCTCCAAACCCTATTTCTCGGTAGTGTAGTGCTTTAGCTCCGAATCCACTTAAATCTATATAAGGATCTGGAAAATTATCATTACCATAAACGGCTAACCTAAGCAAATCGCGTGGGAACGATACTCCTGCTTCAACTTTTTCAACCAAGGAAAAATGCCAAAAAATATCTTTTGTTCTGAAACCAAAATGGAGCAGGTCAATATATGTATGGAAATCCATTCTAACAATTGGTCTAAGTCCATCGGCAAAAGCACGCGATTTGCTAACATCGTGAAAGACGGTGGCTAAAGAGTCTCCAAATGCTCCTCCCGGTTTGTAAATAATATCACTATAACAAAAACTATTTATACTTAAGCCAATATTTAGCGGTGGTAAAATTTGACCCGAAACAGGTATTATTACTCCTCCAAAATATCCATTGTAGGTGAGAGTTGAAGATGGATTTAGTCTTACACTATTAGGAACGCTGTGCAAATAATACATTCCCATATTTTCTTGCGCTTTAACCTGTAAAGCCACAAAGAAAAAAATCAATAAAAAGACATTTCCTAATATTTTTATTTTGTATTTACTCATTTCCATTACTTTTTTATAAATGCTCTTCGATTTCTACTTCAGCTTTAGCCGTAACTTTGACATCTACACCATAGTGACGATAATACAAAACACTCTCTTGGGGTTGCGTATTTGATGAAGGTAACGTGGTGTTGTAAAATGCTCTAAGTATCATATATTTAGAACCTTTCCACTTATCAAATCTATCTTTAGTAACCTCAATAACTGTTGTTTTTTTAGTTTTACCAGTAACTACACCATTCATAACTATACCTGACTCTATTATTACTTGTTCCTCAGGGGTTCCGAAAATTGAGTCTTTATAGGTATAATTTACATCGGTAAGTATTCCTTGAAGTCTGATATCATGAGGAAAACCATTTGTAATATCAAGTGTAACTTGAATTTTTTTAAAATAATTAAAAATAGTTGTGTCTGAACCAGTATCAAAATCGACTGTATCGACAAAACATATATTAGGTGTTCTTCCCCAGAAAGGTACGTCGAGCTGCGACACAACAGAGATTTTACTATTTTTACTCATAAAGTTGCGCTGTGTTCCTGATTCTGTGGGATTCAAATTAATTTTTGCAACATATTCTATACTACTTGGCAAATCATATAAAAGTTGAGGAAGATTGGTTAGCTCTCCGAAAACCTCTACCGTATCAGTGGATTCCACTAAAGAATATGGGTATGAATTCACCGGTAGTACTAAATACTCTGGGTTTACGTCGAAAAATGGCACATTACCTGTAAGGGGATCTACTCTACCTAATCTTTTATTATGTACATTGACATAATCGAATCCATATTTAGTGGGTATTCCAAAGGAATTGGAAATAATAAAACGAATTACTGGCGCTTCTACATAAAAGGCTCCTGATGTAATTTCGTTTGTAAAACCGAGATCTATTTTTGATGGTCCTAATTCATTTTCAAATGGACCTACATATCCAAAAAGCCAACTATATTCATTGTCATTAAAATCAATCTGTATGTCAATTTTATGTTCCGGATTAAAAGGCTGTGAGCCTTCATTTCTTAAGGCAAGGGTGTAATTAATAAACAGTGAGTTAACTCCACTATGTGCTTTAGTCAAATCTAAAACATATCCCTCTAAATCGGTAAATGTATGATCATAACTGTATGAGTTGCCTTGTGGTTCGATATAAATCATCCTAACATATGAATTGCCGTTCTTTCTTAATTCGGGAAATGTCATGATTAGTTGTCCTCTGTTAGGCATATTAGAGTTTACTCTTATACGAAGTTTATTACTATCAAAAACCATACTGTCTAATAATTGACCTAAAACAACTCCAAATGGATATTCCGTTTCGTGTTTTGTCATTACAACAGTGGTAGGGGCAAAACCTCCTGCACTATCATAATCAGTCTTATTAAACTGCATAGTAAAAGTCTGATTCATTAGAGTTATTAGATCTTCAGCCGTTTGCGACATCATTGTGTCCTGAAGCCGTATAATAACCAAATTAGAGTCATTCGGCACCAAATGATTGTCAGCAACAGAGTCGGCTATTTTCGCAATGTCTTCTACTGTCATTGAGCCATATGCAATAGGAAAAATCCAACTGGATTGTAGTTGTACTTTTGTTGACAACTTGTCAAGTTCAAAGTTATCGCCTATACATGAGGGGAAAACAACTAGCATGACCATCATTACAGGCACTATTATTTTTTTTACTATACTGTTCATATCTTTATAATTTTACCAGTTAAAGATTATATTATGGAACTAACATGATAGTTTGCAACGTTTTTCAAATTTTGTCTGCATGTTTTGTTTCATAGTAATATTTTATTCTGTTTTATTATTTTTTCAAGATTTTAAATTCAACACGCCTATTTAACTGACGTCCTTCCTCTGTTGTGTTTGGAGCAATAGGTTCATTAAATCCATATCCTTTGTATGTAAGTCTCGATGTTGGGATTCCTTGATTTATCAGATAATCGACAACAGCTTTTGCACGTCCTTCTGATATTCTAATATTGCTTGCTTCTGAACCTATATTGTCTGTATGTCCCGATATCTCAATCACCAAGGATTTATATGTGTTCATCATAACCACTACCCTCTCTAATTCAGGATATGAGCTTGGATGTAAAACTGTTTTTCCAAATTCAAAGAAAATATTATTTAAAACTACTTTCGAACCAGCTTCTAATTTATTTAACATTATGTTTTTTGTAATTTCCTGATAATTAGTAGCAGCTGGTATATTAAAGTTTTCCGAATGGTGCAAATAATCAGTTGCCTTAACCATCATAGCATAGTTCCTTCCCGAAGGCAGAGTAATCATATATTCGCCTGTTTCTGGATTCCCCTCTACGGTTTGTACTATTTCGTTTTTCTCGTTGTCGACAACCTCAATAGTTGCTCCAATAGGACGTTCTGTGAATGAGTCGCTAATAACGCCTTTTACAATTGTAAGACGAATTGTTTTAATTTCAACTGTTTTTTCAATTACAGTTTCAGTTATTGGGTTGGCTAATGAAGCTAACAACATATCCTCTGAATTCTGAATTAACGGCTTTTCAGGTCCTAAGAAGGTAATCATATAAATATCCCAATCGCCATTACTACTATCCTGACCTTGTGAAGCATAATAACCAAAACGTTGATTCGCAGTTATTGAGAAAAACATATCATCATCGGGCGTATTTATGGGATGACCAAGATTCTGCGGAACTCCCCATGTTCCATCTCGTTCAATTTCGCACTTAAAAATATCAAAACCTCCCATTGATGTATGCCCATTCGAACTAAAATAAAGAGTTTGTCCATCGGGGCTTATAAAAACTGCTTCTTCATCATAGGGGGAATTAACTAGATTCCCGAGATTCAATGGTTTCCCCCAATTTTTTTTGATATCAGTTCTGCGTGATTCGTAAATATCACTACCACCTTTTGAAGTTTCAGGGTTGTTAGATGTAAGCCACATTGTTTTACCATCAAAATGCATCGATGCAGATGTTTCTCTGTGTTTTGAATTTATTTTCCCAAACGAGCGCTTAGATGGCTTACTCCATCTTGCTTTGCTTTTTGTTTTTGTTATAGATAAATCTCCATTTCTGTCTTTGCCGTCAAACAAGATTAATTCTTGACCACTCGGAGATATTCCTACTACAGCATTATTTGCTTTCGAATTAACGGGCTTAGGAAGCTGTTCAGGCTCGGTCCAAACTCCTTTTTCTTTTGTGGTTTTGTATATCTTCTCGTAATAATTTTGTGTTGACTTATATTTCGGTGTTTTTTTCTTACCCACAATAGGTCGTTGTGATGTAAAATAAAGAGTCCTGCCATCAATTGAGACAACTGGCGAATACTCTGAAAACGCTGTATTTACATTATCACCAATATTATCAATGAAAACTCGCTGAGGCTCTTTAACATATTTTTCTCCATACTCTGTTTCTTGCACGTATTTTTGGATTACCGGTGTTAGTCGTAGTAGTTCCTTTGTATCCAATGTAGCCCTGTATTTTAAGTAATATTCGCGGGCTTTCTCAAACTTATAGTTCAAATGATATCCCCTTGCCAGTTTAAATAAAATGTCTTTTGCAATATTGGGATTTTGCTTATGTGCAATCTCAAAATGTTGCAGACATCTCTTTTTATTGGTTGAGGCCAAATAACTACTCCCTAAATAATAATTTAAGGCTGCGTTGTTCGGATCAAATTCATAGGCAGCATTAAAATATTTTGCTGCTTCACGGTAATCGCCTACTTTGCCTTTTTTATAGTGTTTCAGTCCTTTCTTTGCATTTTTCTTAGCCTGTTTATAATTGGCAGGGACTTCGAAATCTGCTGAATTAATTTTTAATTTAACTTTCTGTGCTACAGCATCTTGCGACAAGGCAAATGACAATACTATAGTTATTATGAATATTATATTTCTGTACAAATTTGTCATAACTGTGGAAAAATTTATTCGGTTTCACAAAAAATCACGAAGCTTTTCGCTTGAATTTGTCCTAAGTTAATTGCCTGTTTCCAATCAAGACATGCTCCTCTAACATCACGTATCATTTCGCGTGCATTGCCGCGGTTTAAATACGCTTCTCCATAATCAGGATTTAACTCAATGGCTTTTGACAGGGCAACAATTGCTTCATTATATCTTTCTAATTTGATCAGAGATGTTCCCAAGTTATTGTACGCAAATGGATAATCGTCTCGAAGTTCAATTACATGCTCAAAATCTTCAACTGCACCTTCGTAATCGGCTAAGTTAAATCGGGCACAACCTCTATTATTCCACACAAGTGGAAGAGTCGAATCCATTTTTATTGCCAAGTTGTACTCTTCAAGTGCACCTTGATTATCGCCCTGACGACGCTTTGCACTTCCAAGATTACTATAAGCTAATGCTAAATGGGGATCAAGAGCAATGGCTTTGTTGTAATCTTCAATAGCCCCCAAATAGTTTTCTAACATGCGCTTTGCGCTTGCTCTATCGTTCCATGCATAAGCAAAATCTTCTTTACGATTAATACTTAAAGTAAAATCAGCTACAGCTGCGTCATAATTCTTTCTAAGAAACTCTATTACACCTCTGTAATAATAAGCCCTATAATCTTCAAACTTATTGTTTATAGCACTTGTATAATCTGAATATGCTGAATCCTGATTATTTAGCTGTTCATATGACCTAGCCCTGTTAAAATATGCTACCCCAAGAGTATTTGTAATTTCAATAGCTTTAGAGAAATCGGCAACTGCATTTCCATAATCTTTTAACTGCATATATGTACTCCCACGATTTAAATATGCTTTTGCAAAATTTCCATCATAAGATATCGATTTTCCAAAGCTTTCGAGAGCCTTTTCGTACTCTCCATTGCCAAACTGCGTTACACCAAGATTATAAGCCAATTCGGCTTCTTGGTTCTCGGCAGCGACTAATGTAGGATCGTCAAAAATCTGATTATCAAACTCTTGACTAAAGAGCCTTATACCGACAAAAAATGTTGAAATTAATAAAAACGTGATTTTTAATCTCATTTTGATTGATATGTTAAATGGTTTGTAATGCAAATATAATGTATTTATACATTAAAGTAAGCGTAAAATTGATGAATGGTAGATTTGAGGCGTCAAAATGCAACATCATTTATTAAAAATGAGTTTTTTCCTTAGATGTTGCGTTTTAAATATACTTTTGTCATAGGAATAAAACAATTTTTGCTTATTGTTGTAACGAAAAATTATATAATTTTGTAATTATATAAATCTGTTTTTTATGAAGAAAATTCTTTTATCATTTTTGGTTTTGAGCGTAGGGGTGAGTTCTTACGCACAAAGAAACTGTTCTATTCATCTATCTGTTGATGGACTTGGCGTTGGAGCCATTGATGGAACGAAAGAAAACCTTTGGGACATACGGCAAACTTTCGACAGCCATTCTAGTTACGAAAGTGATTATCTGACAAGTAAATCATTAATAAAATACTTGAGCATTAAGCCAGAGTTTAGATTTTCCGACAAGCTTAGTCTTTATACTGGACTACAGTACACTTATATGAGAAACTGTTTTTTAGGTGAATATGAAAACGGCTTTTTCTATGTTCGCTCTAATCAAAACGCTGAATACGAAACAAACTTATTTCGCTTAAAGAATATCGAAGAAACAGCTGGCTACCTATCTATCCCTATTGAGGTAAAATATACACCTTTGCGCTTTCAAGGTTTTAACTTCTACGGCAGATTAGGGTTAGACTTTGGAGTGAATGTCCACTCAAAAAGAAGTGCCGAGTTTTTTCAAGCCGAGATGCAACAATACGAAGCCGACGTACTTAATATAGTACCATTTTCTCCTAATAAGCTTTTGGTTACAACATACGTGGGCATTGGCATGGGTTATAAATTTACTAATGGTGTTACTTTAAGTGCAGATATGCCTACTGTAAAAAGGATTTTAACCAAGAAGCACTCATCTATTATTAAAGTTGACTTTCTTACTGGCATACAACTATCACTTAGTATTCCGTTAATAAACAAAGAATCAAAAGAATAAAACATTAATAACTACAAACGTATGAAAACATATATTCATCTTACATTAATCGTAATCTTATCTTTTCTCCTTTTTGGATGCTATAATGAAAAGGATTTTGAACTTAACCAAAGCGTTTTTATCGAAGATTCGCTCTATCCCGAACTTCCAATATACTCCGAATGGGGTTACAACACTTTCGGGGTTTATATTGACAGAAAGCCTTTTGTCTCTCGTGAATACATAACGCCTGTAAAGGTCATTGTAAAGTCCGACACACTACATTTTAACTTAAATGGTACATTTAATGGCAAACAAACCTCTCTAAAATTTAGTATTAAAGGTTATTCCCCAAACAATCATGATGAGCTTTCAGTGTTGAACGATGTACGTATAAACCTGAGCGGAGAAAACGTAGAGACCTATTTTACAAATGGCGACACAACGTACCATCTCGACATTCTTGACGGTGAAATTCATTTTAAGAAATTTCAAAAACTCATGGTTGATAAAGAATTTATGAAATCGATACTTTCCGGCACCTTTAAGTTTAGGACGGTCCTAAACAACGAACCAACAGCATTTGCTAACGGTCGGTTTGACTTAGGCATTGGATATGATAATTTCTTCAAATTCAATAATTAGTGAAGATAATAAAACAGGTAATAGGTGCAAGGTAAAACATAACAACTCATTAGACACAAAACAGCCAATGAGTTGAAAATAAAGATATTATAAGCATATTGCATTATAGTATCTTTTATGTATTATGCGCCAAATTTAAAAAATATTTCTACCTTAATATTATAATTGCCTTTTTTGCGATACGTCATTATTTCATCTGTTAAAAGATTTTGTTACCTTTGTAGATATTGTAAAACACATAGTTTATGAACTAATGTGGAAATTTGATGTGACGTTAAATTAAAAATTATAATAATCATGAAAACTACAAGAATTTTTATTTTTACACTGTTAGTGGGACTATTTCTACTCTTTGCAAATGGTTGTGAAAAAGTTGAAGGAGACGGAATAAACGGCAATAACATGAGCATACCCACATTATCAACAACGGAAATTACCAACATTACTCAAACCTCTGCAAATAGCGGTGGTAGCATTACTTCAGATGGTGGATCAGATGTAACAGCTCGTGGAGTGTGTTGGAGCACAAATCAAACTCCAACAATATCAGACAACATTACCACAGATGGAACAGGAGTAGGTATGTTTTCTAGTATATTAACTGATTTGTCGCCCAATACAACATACTACGTACGAGCATACGCAACAAATAGCAAGGGTACAGGTTATGGCAATACCTTAACTTTTACTACACAAGAACAAGATGAGAACAGTTTTACGGATCCCCGCGATGGTAACGTTTATAAATTCGTAACCATTGGTGAACAGATTTGGATGGCAGAGAACTTAAAATATTTACCAAATGTAGTTGGTCCTGAGACATGGTCAGAAACAGAGCCATATTATTATGTTTATGACTATGAAGGCACAGATGTAACAGCAGCCAAAGTAACAGCCAATTATAACACCTACGGTGTATTGTATAATTGGATAGCAGCAGTCGACGGAACGACAGGTAGCGAAACTAATCCAAGCGGAATTCAAGGTATTTGTCCCGCAGGTTGGCACTTGCCAAGTGATGCAGAGTGGACGCAATTAATCGATTATCTAGGTGGAGATTGGATCGCCGGCGATAANCTTAAAGAGGCAGGGACTACTCACTGGGAAAGTCCAAACGAAGGTGCAACCAATGAATCTGGCTTTACAGCCCTGCCAGGTGGGTACTATGTAAACGGATTCGGTGCTATTGGAAGATTTGGTAATTGGTGGAGTGCTACAGAAGATCCTACTACGAATTCTGCATGGTACCGTGACATGCGCTGCTTCGAAAGCTCAGTCTATAGGAGCAACGTCGATAGAAGCTGGGGAATGTCTGTTCGTTGTATAAAGGATTAAAAACTATTAAAAGGAGAAAGAGAAAAGTAACAAGATAAAAGTTAAACAATCAAGTTTTAATGATATGATTAGCAAAAAAGAACTTAAAAGTCGTTGCTATTTATACAACAATCACCCCATTAATTGCTAATGGCTAATAGCCAAAAGTCAATTATTTTTAACTTTATAAACTTTTAACTTTCAACTTATATTTTCTATCTTTGCACCATTGAAATTTTGGTGTCGTTAATTCCATTTGCACCGGAATGCACGATGAAAAGGGAATCAGGTGAAAATCCTGAACAGACCCGCTGCTGTAATAGCTTCTTCTTTGCACACAAAAAGAGGAGAACTGCAAAAATACTCAATAACCACTGTTCAATGGAGAATGGGAAGGGTTTGCGGTTTACAAGCTTAAGTCAGAAGACCTGCCAAAATTCAGACATTGTTAAAATAGCTTTCGGGGATAAGAGCTTGAAAACGACACGCAAACTTTCATTTTTACTAACGTGCCCAATTTTCAACTTCTTTACCGACCTTGATAAATTCGGTAATGATGAATTTTTTAAAGATTACATTTTTTATCTCTTTGCTTTTTGTGAGCAATGGCTTCCTTCTAGCACAAAATGTTGTTGATAGCATAAACCTGCCGGTTGTTATTGTTACCGCCGATTACCTTGACGCGGAAATCCGCTCTACTGCACCACTGCAAATTCTTAGCAAAGAAAAACTCGAGAAGCTTAACGCATTGCAAATATCCGATGCTGTAAAGTTTTTTTCTGGCGTAACAATCAAAGATTACGGTGGAATAGGCGGATTAAAGACTGTGTCTGTGCGCAGTCTCGGAGCTAATCATACAGCAGTAAGTTATGACGGAGTACGTGTAAATGATTGTCAAACAGGGCAAATTGATATAGGTCGCTTTTCATTGGACAATGTTGATGTGGTTTCTCTTAGCAGCGGACAAAGTGACGACATATTTCAACCAGCACAGATGTTTGCAGCTGGGGCAACGCTGAATATAAAAACACAACGTCCTGTATTCAAGAAAGATAGAGGCACTAACGGTAAAATAACCTTAAAAGGTGGTTCTTTTGGATTGATAAATCCATCTGCCAAGATATCGCAAAAAATTGGCAACCGCTTCGCTTTTTCAGCCTCAGGCGAATTTATGACAGCACACGGACAGTATCCATACACTCTTGACTATGGCTTTAGTGGCATAGACAGCATCTCTCAAGAGATGAGAAAAAATACCGATGTGAAAAACATGCGTTTTGAGGGTGCTTTATTCGGCGATTTCTCTGAAAATGAAAATTTAGAAGCAAGCTTTTACTATTATCAATCGGAAAGAGGACTGCCAGGAGCAACTATTTTCTACAATACGGAAAACTTCTCGTCACAACGCCTGTGGGATAGAACTTTTTTTACAAGAGCAAATTATAGAAAAAAACTATCAAATTTATGGGCAATACAAGCAAATGCCAAGTACAACTTGGGTACTTTGCGATATCTTGACCCTACTTATTTAAATGAAATTGGAAAAGATGAGAGCAACTATCTGCAACAAGAGTGGTACGGTTCGGCTTCGGTGCTGTTTAGAGCATTTAATAATATTTCATTTTCTGCATCTAACGATGTTTCGTTCACAAATTTAGATGCCGATTCATATCAATTTTCATATCCCACACGACTTACATGGCTATCTATACTAGCAGCTAAATACGTAGATAATTACTTTTTAGTAACCGCTAATATACTATCTACCGTAGTAAACGAGAAAGTAAAAACAGGGATATCGGCAAAAAACTTTAGCCAGTTATCTCCTTTCGCAAGTATATCTATAAAACCATTTGCTGAAAAAGACCTGCGATTTAGATTCTTCTACAAACACATTTTCCGTATGCCAACTTTTAACGATTTATACTACTCGCGCATAGGAAATCCTAAACTTGTCCCGGAAAAAACAAATCAGTTTAACGCCGGTATCACTTATTCTGCCAAAGTTGCCAAGTGGTTCCCCACTCTAGCCATCATAGTAGATGCATATCATAACGATGTTATAGACAAAATTGTAGCACATCCTACAAAAAATATATTTGTTTGGACAATGCTCAACTATGGAAGAGTTTCGATAGATGGTTTGGATATCAATGTGGAAACAAGCTTTAAACTACACGATAAAACAGCTCTGTCTCTCGGTTGGAATCACTCCTACCAAAGAGCTTTGAATGTCACAAACAAAT
>JGI24712J26585_10003388_pt1 | contig 12571 bp, 15 predicted proteins | sample BioPla3DNA2_FD_26585 | JGI IMG/M metagenome (IMG submission 26585) | reverse complement strand
GTCTTTGAAGTGAAGCTGGAGAAAAAGGCGGGGTGAAAAGTGAATAGATCTGGCACAGAGCCACAAAGGGAGCGAATGACTCACCTATAGAGCCTGGCAGATAGTCTTAAAAACTATTTGTCGGGCTCTATTTATTTTCCCGGCAACACAGGTGGTGAGAAAAGAAATGAATCAATATAAAAACATTCCAGAGGAACTGAAGCAATTACCACAGTGGGTATGCCATAGAAATAAAATACCCTTTAATCCAGTGACGAGAGTAGCAGCAAAGGCAGGACAGCCGGATACATGGGCAAGGTTTGATGATGCAATAAAAGCTGTAGTCAGTTATGACGGTATCGGCTTTGAATTTAATAATAACGGTATTGTGGGTATAGACCTTGATAAGGTGATTGCAGCAGACGGAGTTATAACTGCCGAAGCTGTTGAAATTGTTGAGATGATGGACAGCTACACTGAGGTATCTCCCAGCGGTCGAGGGTTACATATCTTCGTAAAGGGTGATATCCCTGTGGACGGTAGGAAAAAAGGCTTTATTGAAATGTACAAAGCCAAAAGGTATTTTACCGTAACAGGCAATGCCTATGGTGCTGTAAAGCCTATAAACGAGCGTACAGAGCAAGTTCTGCAGATATTCAATAAATATTTCTCCGATTCCAAATCGGTAAATTCAGCAGTAAACATTGTAAATAATAATCCAGCTACTGAGACAACCAAGGACTACCTTTCAATCGGACTTGCCAAGGATGCTGTGTTCAAGGCTCTCTGGGACGGTGAATATCAGAGCGAAAAATGCACCAGCGAGAGTGAAGCTGACCTTGCACTAATGGGTAAGCTGCTCTATTGGTGCTCTGGGAATACAGATGCCGCCATTGAAGCTTTTATAAACTCACTCTATGCAGCAGGCAAGGATGACAAACACACAACCAAGCTGGAACGGTCAGATTATCTACAAAGAACCGCTATGAAAGCTATGCAGGGGTTAACCTCCACTGCTGCCGGGGATGATGAAAAATTTATAAAGAGATTTGCCAAGGGTACTGCTGAAATGCAGGAAACGCTTAAAACTCTACAGCCACATATCAAATATGCCTGTGATGACAAGGGCAACGGTGAATTATTCGCAGATATGTTTAGTGGTGTTGCCAGATTCAATGTTACCGCCAATGAGTGGTATGTCTACGATGGCAGGGTATGGCTCAAGGATGTAGGAGCCATGTTGGTGTCAAGAATGGCAAAGCAACTGAAAGATGAACTATTAATGTTCAGTGTTTCAATAGATAACGAAACCCAGAAAACAGCCTACCAGAAGCACATCCTTAAAATGGGCAGCAGGGCGGTCAGGGAGACTATGGTCAAGGATGCAAGAGATAAATACTGCATTAGCAATGCAGACCTCGACAAAGACCTGTCCCTGCTTAATTTACAAAATGGCACACTGAACCTCAAAACCTTTGAATTCAGAGAACACAGGGCAGTAGACCTTCTCAGTAAAATTTCCAATGTGAGCTATGACCCGACCGTTAAAAGTGAATTATGGCTTCGCTTCATAGATGAAGTAATGCAGGGTGATGCAGAAAAGCTTGAATACCTGCAAAAGGCTATCGGTTATGGCATAACAGCAGATACCTCCCTTGAAACCTGCTTTATCCTCTATGGTGCTACTACCAGAAATGGTAAATCCACATTAGTAGAAACCATCATGCACATGCTTGGCGGCAGCAGCGGTTATGCCATGCAGATGAAGCCGGAGAGCCTTGCCCAAAAGCAGAATAATGACAGCAGACAGGCGAATGGAGACATTGCGAGGCTGGCAGGAGCAAGATTCTTAAATGTATCAGAACCGCCTAAGAAAATGATATTTGATGCAGCACTCCTTAAAACCTTATTAGGCAGAGATAGCATTGTAGCAAGGCATCTGCATGAGAGGGAGTTTGAGTTTGTTCCAGTATTTAAGTTATTTATGAATACAAACTATTTGCCTCTTATACAGGATGATACCTTGTTTTCAAGCGGAAGGATAAATGTTATCAGCTTTGAAAGGCACTTTGAAGAACATGAGCAGGACAAAGGCTTGAAGAACAAGCTGCGGACATCTGAGAACCTAAGTGGCATTTTGAACTGGTGCCTTGATGGGTTGAAGAAATTCCACACAGTGGGGCTAAAGCCTACAACAGCAATTATTGAAGCAACAGCAGATTACAGACAGGAAAGTGATAAGGTCGGCAAATTTCTTACAGAATGCCTTGAACCAGCAAATGAAAATATGATGGCTGGTACTGCTTATGAAGTCTATGAGCAATGGTGCAGAGCCTGTGGTTATGGCTGTGAGAACAGAGGGAACTTCTTTGCTGAACTGAGGGCAAAGAACCTTATCAGCAAGTCAGGCACTGTCAAAGGAGTAACCAAACCAAGAGTTATCAAGGGTTATAAGGTAGTGCAGGAATGGTGCCATGCACTACCGTTGATATGATTTTTGCACCACTGTTACTTTTGTTACTTTTTTATGTGAGCAATTTTTAAATGAATTTCTATATATAAGACCCATAAAAAAGTAACATTCGTAACATTTTGAATTGGAAAAGGCGGTGGATTGTGTGAAAGTGTTGGAGATAAAGGGTTTGATGGGTAGGGGTGGTCAAATCTCTACCATAAAAATACAGGACAGCGGGTGGGCAGTCTCGTGTAAAAAATCGCATAATCAAAAAGGGTATATAGGTAAAAATCAAAATACCTTGAAATGCTTGATATATAAAGCTTGTAGAGAATATTGCAGCAGGTTTGAAAAAATGAAAAACATCTTGAAATCACACAATAAACCGCCTTAAAACCAGTGATACCAGGCAATGCAGCGTATTTTGGAAAACATGATTAATTTTGATTAAAATACACCCGGCACAGCACTTGGAGCATAGCCTGTGCCAATAAAAAAGGAGGCATTCAAAATGAGAACTATAGCAGAAATGGTGGATACCAAAAAGCAGTTAGTGAAAAAGGCAGAAGCAATATTAAACGAAGTGGAAAAAGGAGGCAGTACAATGACAAAAGAGCAGAGAAAGCAATTTGACCAGTATACAGAGGAAATCAAGCAAATCAATGACAGCATTGACGAAGAAGTACTGAGTTTGCCGACAAGTAAGCCAATCCTACACAAACCATATAATCCTATGGCTTGTGAGGATGAACCAAAGGCTCCAGTAACAAGGGCAACATCAAAATCCTTCAGAGGTATGTTCTATGGAAAAGAAAACGCAAAACTCAGCAACAGTGGCTTTCATTCCATGGATGAATTCCTGAAAACCCTGCACCTGGGCAGAGCAGACCAAAGACTTCTGAACTCAAGTATGGTAGAAGGTATTCCCGAATTCGGCGGTTATTCTGTGCCGGAGGAGTACGGAGCATTCCTCATGGACAAGTCCTTAGAATCTGAAATCATAAGACCAAGAGCCACTGTTTGGGGCATGGGAAGTGAAACCAAGAAAGTACCAGCCTTTGATGGAGCAGACAGAACCAATAATCTTTTCGGTGGCATCTCTGGCGAATGGCTGGAGGAAGGGCAGACAGGCACACGCAAGACAGCAAAATTAAGGCTCATTCAGCTTAAAGCTAAGAAGCTGGCTTGCTTTAGTCAGGCATCCAATGAACTCATAGCAGACGGAATGTCCTTTGAAGAAATGCTTGCAGGAGCACTTATTAAAGGCTTGGGATGGTATATGGACTATGCCTTTATAAATGGAACAGGAGAAGGACAGCCGCTTGGTATCCTTAATGATCCTGCACTGATTACAGTTACAAAAGAGGCTTCACAAACCACAGGAACAATTAATTACAGCAATGTGGTCAATATGTTTTCAAGGTTGGCTCCGTCCTGCTTCGCTAATGCAGTATGGCTTGCTAATCCATCAGTCATACCACAATTGCTTACAATGACAATAACTATAGGTACTGGTGGTGCTCAGATTCCTGTATTTAAGGAAGAAGCAAGCAGATTCACCCTTCTTGGCAAGGAAATCATCTTCACCGAGAAATGCCCAGCATTAGGCTCAAAAGGGGATTTAATCCTCGCAGACCTCTCCCAGTATGCCATTGGAATGAGAAAAGAGATTGCTCTTGACCGCTCCAATGTACCCGGCTGGATGGAAGATATGACCGACTACAGGGTGATAGTGCGTGTAGATGGACAAGGTACTTGGGATAAGCCTGTAAAGCCTAAGAATGGGACTACGCTCTCGTGGGCGGTGGCTCTTGAAACAAGATAGTTTTACTCAAATTTGAGTAAAAGCCACTGAACCCAATTTTGGGCTGAGTGTAGCTCACTTCATTGCCACTGAGCACAATTTGAGGCTAAGTAATACTTAGGGCGAAACCGCTCAAAAATGAGCAAATGGGAAGTACTGCTCCTGCTGAAACATATCCATCAGCAGGGGCGGTGCTCCACCAACTGAAACCCTTAAAAATACTGGATTCAAGCGCAGAAATGACTTGATGTATTAGCGGTTCAGAGTGATTAATGTTACTACGGAATAAAGGCTTTCAAGGCTTTAACCGTAGGAAGGGGTGATAGTGTGAGAACAAAGATTACCACAACCATAGAGGAAGCCATATTGAATAAAGCCAAGGCACTTGCCAAGCAGGAAGGCTTGGAGGGTGCAAATGCAATTATTGAAAGGGCGCTGGAGTTGTATTTTACCAGTATTCAGAATGAAGTATGGGAAAAATCGTTGTCCAGTGGCTGGATTAAGAAACTGGTTCTCAAAGGGGATTCTATCCTGTATGAAAACATTAAGTGCAGAAAAACCTTGGAGAACTACAAGCAAGAGGATTATACACAGGAAAGTTTACAAACAAAAGGCTGGAAAAAGGTTTAGCAGCCAGTAAAAAGACTTCTGTACTGCTCCATGAAACGTAAAAGCATAGGTCACAGCCGTAAGCTTTATAGAAACAGTAGGGGCAAGTAAAGAGGGATTTGTAAGGGCTGCAGCAGTTATTAACACAGTTATATCGGTTAGAAACATTAAAGAATTTATGTCCAAGCGAAGCAGTAAACGAACTTTGAAAGCAAATGAACCAAGGCTCGTGATGCCTGAAATCACGTAATTTGTCACATTATGAGTAGATAGGTTGGCGTTCCCTTGCGAGGTCGAGAGACTAACGCTCTTAAATTGAGGTTGCCGGTATGAGTAGTGGAGACATTGAAAAAGGAGAGGATAAATATTTATCATAAAAGAAATACCTGCTTTATTGGAATCGACATGCACAAAGACACGCATTGTGCAGTGATTATTGATTGTTGGATGAATAAACTCGGAGAGGTCAATTTCGAGAACAGACCTTCCAAATTTCCTGCATTCGTTGAGGATGTGAGGAAGATATGCGGTACAAAGGAATTTGTATTCGGACTTGAGGATACCAGAGGCTTTGGCAGAAACCTTGCTGCCTATCTGGTCGGCAGGAAGTTTGAAGTCAAGCATGTTAATCCGGCTTATACCAGTGCTGTAAGGCTTGCAAATCCTATTATTTACAAGGATGATGCCTATGACGCTTATTGTGTGGCAAGGGTACTCCGGGATATGGTAGACACACTGCAGGATGCCAAGCATGAGGATATATTCTGGACTATCCGGCAGATCGTAAAAAGGCGAGATTTGGTTGTAAAGAGCAATGTCATGAACAAGAACCAGCTACACAGCCAGCTTTCTTACAGCTATCCGTCCTACAGGAAATTCTTTGCCCTGATTGATGCCAAGAGTGCCATGTGCTTTTGGGAGAACTACCCTTCGCCGGAACATGTGAAAGCTACCACTCCCGAAAAGATATATGAAACCATAAAGCCAGTCCATCAGGCATTGAAAATACAGCGTATTCATGAAATTATATCCATGATTGAAAAGGACGGAGACACAAGGAAGGATTATCAGCCGGAAAGGGATTTTATCGTAAAAAACATCGTAAAGGAAATCAGGCACAACAAGGAACTGATTGCGGAAATAGACGATGAACTGCGGAAATTACTGCCCTTAACAGGCTATAAGCTGCAAACAATGCCGAGTATTGACCTTGCAACAGAGGCACAGCTGATATCTGAAATCGGAGATATTAACCGTTTCCCCGATTCTGACAAGCTGGCTCGGTTCATGGGCTTGGCTCCTGTGCAATTCAGCTCTGCCGGAAAGGGCAAAGACCAAAGGTGTAGGAATGGCAACAGGGCATTGAATGCGATATTTCACTTCCTTGCAATACAGATGGTGGCAATTTCACCGTCAGGAAAGCCAAGACACCCGGTATTCAGGGAGTACTTTGAACACAAGGTAAAAGAGGGCAAGAATAAGCCACAGGCGCTTGTATGCGTGGCAAGACGGCTTGTGAGGATTATCTACGGTATGATGAAGACCAAGACAGAATACAGGCCATTTGAGAAGGCTCAATAAAGGAATTTTGAGCTTTGTGTGGAATATATACTATTGGATGATAGTGGATTTTTTAATAAAGGGAACTCAGTACAGGATAATACCATTAGCTATAGTCCTTGTAGTGAGGGAACGGGTAAGACTGGGGCATATAATCCTAACCTTAGTATGGATATTGGTAATGGATTAGGTAAGCTAAATGGAAAATCGATAAATGTAAGTGAAAAGGGATTAAATTTAGTTAAAAAACATATATCTCAGTTTGGAGACATTCCTGAAAATCAAGCAATGATAAACAGGATTGAGAGTGCATTAAAAAATGGGAAACCCATAACTGGCGCAGACGCAAGTTTTTATATGCATGAAGCGGCAGAAGCAACAATGATGCAGAAGGGTATATCTTATGAAGTAGCACATGAGGCAGTATTGCAGAAGTATAATGTATCACCATATAGTGTCTATCATCCTGAAGTAATTCAACAGTTTTCAGAATGGTTTAACCAAGGCTTTAAAAATTTTTGGGGGTTACAATAATGATAAAGATTGATAACATAGGAAATTTAAAAAAATGTAGAATTTGGTTGGAAGAATTACCTTCAACAAAATGTAAGGTTATTGAAGTGCTAAGTTCAATATTGGAAACCTCTAATAGTATGAACAGAAACAACCAAAGCATTGCAGTTGAACTGTTTGTGGCTCCAAGATATTATGCTCTTTTGGGAATTGAATACATATATAAAGGCACTAACAACTTGGAGATTTGTATAAATATTACTGAAGACACTGAAAAGATTACCGATTCATTAGCACTTCCTTCCGACAATGTTCATTCGGGAATCTCAAATGAGTATGCTCAAACCATTCTAAATGCGTCAATAAAAGTGTTTGGAAATTTGAACAATGTGCCTTCGGGTGTTTTAACCTTTAATATTGGTGGTTATGGTGATTACGGTTCTAATCAAGTTATATTTGCAAAGGCTACCAGTATTCTAATTAGATTGCTTGTTGGTACACAAGGTAATATTGATCTTGAAGAATTAAAAAATATTGTTAGGAATGAATTGGACAAAACATTAACAGATATTTAATTTGTTGCAGGTTTTATTATTTTAAAATATTAAAAGCCCGATTCAGTGAGCCGCCCCCTGTCAAGTAGACAGTCGAAATAATTAAAATCTTTTCAAAGCACCAATCATTAGGTTGGTGCTTTGTTTACGTTGTTATTAAGTAAGCGGTAAAACGAATGTACATATTCAGTAATATATCATTTTTGAGATAATGTGAAAAGCGAAGAAATTTAGATCAAAAAACAACATTAATGCAGACAGGCAAAAGATATAGTTTGATTTTTTTATCAAAAATCCAGCTTTACAAAAAAGTCGGGGTATGCAGGTAACAGAGCGTATTCAACATAAAAATAATTTGGTTAATGAAATAACAAGTAAAGGTGATGGATTAACAGGACATGAATTATTGCAAAATGCTTGGCTAGAAGCTAATGGATATGGCCCAAGAGGAAGTGAGTGGTCTAAACTAAATCGGGCTATTGCTTTAAAGGAAAACCTAAGTGTAAGTATTAGTTTTTTACAGAGAAAGATCAATTTCCAGAAATGTTTAAATTTGTGCTATGAACTTGCAGATATTATTGAAGCTGCATATGGGGAAATTGTTAATTGTAGCTTCCCTAAATGGTGTGAACCGATAGACCTTAATTTAAGAACACCAGAATTACATTGGGGTCATACTTGGTAAACCATATATTGATATGTTCGGTAAGGATAAACTACTGAATACACCATGTTATAAGGTTGAAGAAATCAATGATAATACAATAGTTTTATATTTGTCAAAGAGTGTATTTGAACCAATATTCAGTAATGTAAGAGCAGAAGTAAAAGAGTATCTGGGAAGGGACTGTTTTGTTGAAGAGGGTAAGACATCACATAATTACAAGAATGGAAAAGTATCGGAATTTTATTTTTTCAAAAGTTATGTTTGAAGTTGAATTATCTGATAAAGCTGAAAGGTAGTGAAGATATATGAGAAGAAGTAAAATAGTAAGTAGGATAGCTGAAAAAACTAATATTGGACAAGAGAATGTTGAAGTGATTATTCAATCGCTTCAAGATATTATTAAGGAATCCTTACTAACTGGAGAACCAATTTTTTTAGATGGATTTGGTGTATTTGAGCCAAGATTATTGCCGGAGAGGATAGGTGAACATCCTGTTAATGGAAATAAAGTGGTTGTTCAGCCCATGAGGGAAGTTGTATTTAAAGCATCTGGAGACTTAAAAAGATCAATAAATATTCGTTAATCGTTATTCTTAAAGTGAAAGTAAAGGGGTTGATTAGCTAATATAACTCGAAAAGTGGACAAAATTAACACTGACGGTTATCACTATCTACAAAAAGGGTAACCGTCTTTTCTTTTTGAAACAAAAAATAATCTGTTATATAAATTATATAATATGCTTAAATTGATTCGCAGGCTGCATGGAAGTATTAAGAAATAGGCGGATACTTTGGTAAATAAGAACCATAATAGGAAGCTTGATATAATTGAAAAGAATGAGTATTGTTATATTTATAAATCACCCAACAGGATTGGAGGATATAAAATGTCAAAGCACATTTTCTTTTTTGCAACTAGGAAGGATCTCGGGAACAACCAAAACTACGACGTATACATATGACTCAATGAACCGTTTGAAGACTGTAACCGAGCAAACCAAAACTACAGAATATACATTTGATTTGAAAGGAAACAGGGAAACCGTAACGGTTACAGAGGGAAGCGATGTAACATACCTTATACGAGTATACCAATAACAACAGGCTCAAATATGAAACAAAAAGAAATGACGGTCCTACAGGAACAATCCTACAGAAGAAACAGTATGCTTATGACAACAACGGTAACCTGACTTCAATAACAGACATAACTGGAACGCCAAGCGTAATAACAACAAATACATATACCCTTATAAATCAATTGGAGAATTCCACAACAGCAGGTAATACGATGAAAAATACGTACAATGCTGAAGGAAAAAGGGTATCAAAAGCTTTGAACACAGGTTCACCTACAAGGTATTTCTATGAAGGCAATAAGGCAGTATTTGAGTATGCAAATGGCGGAACAGTAACGGCATTTAATGTTATAGGTGCAAATCTCATATCCAGAAAGATAGGAACAAACAAGGTATACTATTCCTATAACGGACATGGGGATGTAACAGCCCTTTTGGATGCGGCTACAAAGAATAAAAGAGCCCAGTACGCATACGATGCATTTGGGAATGTAACCGATGAAAAGTATTATGACAGCAACGGAAATATAACAACAAATCCTGCAAACACTATAAAAAGTCCTATAAGGTATGGAGAATACCAGTATGACAGTGAGACTGAATACACCGATGCCCAAGGGAACTTTGTTACAGGACTGTATTACCTAAATGCAAGGCATTACGACCCGGGAACTGCAAGGTTTTTAGAGGTGGATACCTACTCAGGTAATATAGCAGACCCATTGAGTTTAAATCTCTATAGTTATTGCAGGAATGAGCCAATAATGTACACTGACCCGACGGGGCATTATACACAAGGAAATCTATTAAGTTATGAACCGGGACAACAGCAGAATTATGACCCTGATGCGTGGGAGCTTCAACAAGACTTGATAAAGCTTGGATATATGAATAGAGAAGATATTCCGTCAGGGCAGGAAGGATATTATGGTCCAAGGACTGTCAGTGCAGTAAATGCATTTAAAAACACGTATTTACCCGGTGGAAATACGGGCAACAATGCGGGAAAAGTAGGAGATACAACATGGCTGTACATAAAGAGAGAGGTTAAGCTAAAGAACTTAGAAGGAATAGGGAAAAATGAATATTATGCCAGAGAAACAGCAACGATTTGGGATAATTTTTATAGTTCTTACGATAAACTGATAGCCAAACCTAAATCATCAAGCAGTACATCCGGTAATACATTTGATTATGGGAAAAGTATTCCTTCAAATCAGGCGACGGGTAATGTTAATGATACTTTGTTTAAAAATATTGAAGCATTAGGTTCACTTGCAAACAAATATACAAATAATAAATCATTAACTAACTTGCTTGTATTTATGTATATTAGGCAGTTTAATAGTTCGTATATTGGTAGTACATGGGATCAAATTGGTGGAAAAATTGATGTGGAATTTGTTGATTATGTTAAAAATAGTAACCCTGAGTTAGCCGAATATTTTGCATCTGGTTCTGATGGTAAAAGTTTGTTTGTAATTGACCCAGATACAGGTGGAAATATTGAAATTACACATTTGGCTGCGACAATGACAGGGCTGTTATATGCTACATCAATGAAAGATGGGTCTGGATTAGAGGGTAAAGCCAAAACAACGCTTATGCGTGAGCACCATTTGGATAATTTGTCAGGATGGGCTGGAGACTTACAAACCTTTGTTAGGTATATTAAGAAAGTCACAAATGATTCTGATGACTACAGTACCGTTTATTCTATGGCAAGCAAGAGGCTTGGTACCCCTAATACAACTTTTGATATGTCCGATATGCTAGCTGACGTTGATGCTGTAAATATCAGAAAACTCTTAGGAGGCTCTTTATCCATAGGAGATGTATTTATAGACTATTATAAATCTGGATATAAAACAAGATATTCTTCATTTGTTAAATCTATAGTTGGAAAAAATGCAAGTAAAAAAGGCTTAAATGGTTGGGTTGATGATTATACTAGTGATAAATATCTTGGGGCTATAAAGTGGCCATTATACAAAGGGGATCCGGATAAAGATATACCAGAAATAACTGTTATAAAGAATCAAGGCAATGCTATAAGAGATGCGTTTACTGATTTCATATGGAGTAGAGTTGAAAGTGAAAAGTAAAAAATCGTAAAGGGGAAATTATTAGCTATGAAAAAAATGAAAAAGGCAATTGTTGGAGCACTAATTATTATATTTGCTGTAATTGTAGCATTAATGGCTATTAAATACAGCGGTGACAGAAAGAGGAAAAATTTTACTCCGGCAATAGAAAGGGTTACTACCGAGCTTGGGGATGAATTCGGCGTAATTGTTGAAAGGATAAGTTTCCCTGATATGGATAATTTCATTAGCATTTTGGACACTAAGAGTAATGAAAGAATAGCTTTTTTCGTTGTTGAAGGTGAGTTTATTAAGCCCCAATTTGTGACTTTGTTGAATACTCAGGAAATTAGGTGCTATCAGTATTCTACAGAGTTGATATACAGGATAGCAGATGGTAAGTTTGAATCAATTGATATTGAAGAGGTAAGTGAAATAAAGCCTGAAGAAAAGCTATCTTTCATCAAAGTTGCACAAGCTTTGATTGCTAAAAAAGAATGGGTATGGATAAAGACTTGTGGAAGATTCCTTTTTGAAGCTGGCGATAATGATATGAAACAAGTTCTTGAAAGGTATGCTGCAGATAAATTTACGTCGGAGGAACTTATGATCAATGAGGATAGTGAAATAAAAAAAGAAGATATAATAACTTTTTCAAAACAGATAATTGAACAAGAATAAAGTAGTTAGCATACGCAGAAGACGGTTATCTAACAATAACCGTCTTTCTCATGTGTACCCAACATGTACGCTTTCTTGTTTATTAGGGAATTGCTCCTTAAGTGAGAAGAGATATTACAAGAAAATATGAAAATATGGAAGAAACAATCAAATTGTATATAAATATGATATAATGGGAAGGGTTGAGGAAGTCTATGATTCAACGGTATTAAAGTCTAAATATACCTATTACATAGATGGTACGCTAAAGGAACAAAAGATAGGTAATGCTACAACAAACTATGTAACAACTTATACATATAACCCGTTCGGAATGGTTGAAAGTATAACGGATCCGACGGAAACAGGAGTTCCAACAACTACAGAGACTTATGAGTATTATCCGACAGGAGCAGTCAAATCCAAGATAGATAGAAATGGAAAAACAACTACATATGAGTACGATTGCCATGACAGGATGCTGAAGCAGACAACAGGAGATTCGAATAATTCAATAGTATAGGAATTTGCATTTTAGCCTTTGGTCTTAGTAGGTAAAAAATACATGTCAGAGAAATAAAATTGTTGATTGGATTGCAAAATTTGT
>JGI24712J26585_10003387_pt1 | contig 12572 bp, 8 predicted proteins | sample BioPla3DNA2_FD_26585 | JGI IMG/M metagenome (IMG submission 26585) | reverse complement strand
GTCAAGTCTGTCAAAAAAAACATGCTTAACGCAAGAATCGCCAAAGACATATACAAGGAAAAGCACAAGGTGCCTTAGTCTTGTGCTTTCAAAAATACCAGACTAAAGGTTTAGGACACGAATACTTCGTGTCTCCATATCAATTAAATTTGTTGAATTATATAAGTGTTGAAACTACTGGGGTTGAAGTATTTGTTGCAGAACAAAATTGTACTTTTTTGTATTAAATCTGCAATAAATCTGCAACCCCTAATTTTTATATAGCAGGTGTAGTATGATAAACAGCTAATGTTTCTTCTATTTTATTTTCCTTTTCAATTTCTACATCAGCAGGAAACATGTCATTAAGCTTAGAGATGGCGTTTGCCTTGGAGTCGTCAGATACGTGAGAGTAAATATCAAGAGTTGTCCTAATGGAGCTGTGTCCTAAAAGGTATTGTATGGTTTTTATATTTATTCCCCTTTCTAGTAATTGTGTTGCAAAGCTATGTCGTATGCAATGAAATTTAAGATAATCAACCCCAGCTCTTTTTAATAATAAACTCCATTGTCTCAATAAATTAGAAGCAATAATTTTTGTACCTGCCTCGGTTGGAAAGACAAGGCTGTTTTCGTTGTTTGGTATCCCATGTTTTAGGTTGATTTCTGCTGTCCTAAGTTTGTGTTTTTTAAGTACTGGAATTATATTTTTAGGGAGAGGTACCATACGATTGCTCGTTTCAGTCTTTGGTCGCTTAATAATTATTTTTTGTTTATTTATATTTTCATCTTTTATTGCATTACCTTGAGCATCTCTTACCTTAACTTGGCTAAATGCCTTATTTACTGTTAAGCATTCATTTTCAAAATCAATATCTTTCCATGTTAATGCCAATATTTCGCCTTGTCGGAGACCAGTAGCAAAATCAAGCATGATTAAAACCTCATAGCTGTTTTTATAATTAATTACCTTCATTATTTTTGATATTTCCTCAGTAGTAAAAGCTTTGTATTTTGTATCCTGTTTTTCTTTTGGTAGTGTACAATATTTTGCAGGATTTTTGTTAATATAATTTAGCTCAAGAGCTTTTTCGAGGCTTTGTTTTAAGGTTATGTTAATGCTTTTAATTCTTGATACTGACAAACCATTACCATTATCATATAATTCATTATACATATTTTGAATTTGTATTGTATCTAATTTTTGAAGCTTTACAGCTCCTAATTTTGGCTTAAGATGAACATTAATAATGTCATCGTAAAAATCAGATGTTGATGCTTCTACTTTTCCGTATTTAAATCCTTTAAACCAAGTATCAAGCCACACACCTAATGTTATTTTGTTGGATTCAATATAAGTTCCGTTCTGTACCGAAGCATGGTATTCCCGTTCTTTTGCCTTGACCTCTTTTTGTGTCTTCGCACTGAAAGATTTCCTCTTTAATTTACCTGTAATTGGGTCTGTGCCAATAGTTATTTGCAATTCATAGCTACCATTTTCTTTTTTTATTAATGTACCTTCGCCATTTGCCTTTTTTCTTCCCATATTATAATTATCCTCCAAATTTATTTTAAATTATCTATATGAACCGCTTATGCGGATTGTTTTCTATGTAGTTTTTGTTTATAAAAAATATTATTGTTAAATCATGATAATTCAAACTTCACCCCTTTCAATTCTTATTGTTGTTGCGATCATTTTCCTTGGCTATTTAGCCATTCTAAGAAATCCGCTTTAGTAACTCTTAATTGTCTTCCCAGGTAAAATGATGGAAAATCATTACTTCTAAAAAGTTCGTAAGCTTTGCTTCTGCCTACTTGTAGCATTTTAGCTACATCTTCAACTTTAAATACGTTAATATTTCCTTGCTCCATATGGAACCTCCTACTTAATTATTCTGTTTCACACTATCGCCCCTTTCGTTTATATTGAGTTCTTAGAAACTACTATTTTTAGATGTTCAACACATTATTTTAGATATACAATCTTCTCTTTTAGATGTTCTTAGCTTTCTTTTAGATGTCAAACTATTCTACTCCCAAGTAACCCTAATGCTTGGGATGCATTTTCTTGAAATGTTCTTCTTTAAAAACAAGGTGTCAATCTGGCTTAAGTTATTCATTATAATTCCGCTTGAAGCAGCTACTCCAAATGATAGAAACATATTGTCAATGTCTCCGTTATTGCCTCTACAGTTAAATTCCACAGCCATTTTTACATTGCCTTCGAGAGGTCTACCTTTATACTTACTACGTATATTTTCTGCCATTTTATCATCATAGTAGTTGTTTACTTGCGTCGCTTCTCCCACCATGCCATCAGAGGGCATCATTAAATATGAGTCTACAAGAAAGGTTTCAGTTTCCATGCTGTATAGAATGTTATTATATGATTGGGATGTGTCATCAATGCTCATAATTGGCTGGGCATCCATGATAGCAATTTTAATCATTTCTTTTTCAACTCCATTGTCAATGTGTCTTCTTACCAGCACGGTTTTAATCATGCGATCATCGCTAAATAAAATACGATTCATTGCATCTAACGTATTTTTCAACACACCTATAGCTGTTAATTCCGTTCTGCTTGTATAGAAATCAACAAATATACTGACTTCGCTGCATAGGGGGAATCTTCTTAAATCTTTCTTTCGAAGATCATTTCTTATAATTTTTCTTAGTTCCTTCTGAAAGTCATCAGCTATAAGGTTCTTCCATGGCTTGCCATTAATATATTCTTCTTTTTCACGGGGTAGAGGATCCTTGTTTATTATTATTTCATTCATCAGCTATTCTCCCAGTCACATGTCCAGGTGGGAATAGCTACATCAATTTCAAATGTTTCCGTATTTGTTGAATCTCCAACTCTTATGCGTCTTTCGGTTCCAAATTGTTCATAATAGGCTTTAACAGTTTTCCAACTGAATAATCCTGTTTCTTCTAACCTCCTTAAATAGTGTTTAGCTTGCTCCTCATTAATTGAAAGGTCATATAGAATTCTTGGGGAAATGTAGATTTTGTTGTTGTTTCGGTTGAGAACCTCTGAATAAATTGAACTGTCCGAAATATAGTACCTATACAGACGTATCATAAGCTTTATTTCTGTAGTTGATAGTCCATTTTCATATTTCAGCATTTTATCCAATGCTTTTAATGGCACTGCAATAAAATTGATTTTATGACGCCTCATATTTTTACCGGTCCTTATGTCCTCACACAATTGATAAATGCTTCCGTCTAAATCGTCTACCATAGGAACTAACAGCAGACTAACAATTGTCTTATTTCCTCCTATTGGTTCTGTCGAAATTAATTTCTTTGCTTCTAAGCTGGCAATTACTCGTTTGTAATTCTTTGGGGCTATTTTGTAGTAGCCGCCATTTCTCAACGCTTTATGCCCGTACCATGATGAACCGTATTCAACATTGTTTTTTAAATAGTAGTACATCAGTATCTTGAATTCAGCATCATCAAGAATGCCTTCATATTCCTTTGATACTATGTCTACGGGAATCATTGTAAATATTTCTCTTTCCATTTTTAATAATCCTCCAATAATAATATTATTCTTCGTTGTATTTTACATTTCTACTTCACCCGCATTTTAAGTAATACGACATGAGTGTCACCTCCATTCAATTTAAAAGTCCCTTTACCCTAGTAATACCTGTTTTTGAAGGGTGTTTGCACAATTTTAAATGTTAATTAATATTAATATATATTATTTGATAGCTCTCAATAACTTTAACTATTTGTTGACAAATCAATCATTACATCAACGTTGAATTTTAAAAAACCATAAAGATAATTATTGCATTTATGTAACAAAATAATATTAAGAATTATGTGGTACCCCCACATCGACATGGTAATATACAAAACCTGGCGGGATTATGTATTATTACATGGATTTATTATTCGAAGCATTGCAATTACAGACTATTTACAAACACTTTATGTATTTTTATGCTTATAATGTGCATAACTTACAAATTGTATGGTATTAATACAAATGGAATGGAGGCAGGCAAAAACCAACCTCCAATTCTAATTTTTAAATCAAGCCATCTTCCTTGAAGCTAAAGTATGAATCTCCGATTATTATGTGATCAAGTACTTTTACTCCTAAGATTTTTCCCGCTTCATCAAGTCTGTTAGTCAATAAAATATCTTCGTGAGAAGGTTCTGGTTCACCAGATGGATGGTTATGCAGTAATATGATAGAACTTGCACATTTCTTAACACAAATCTTGAAAACTTCTCTCGGATGGACGATGCTGGAGCTAAGGCTCCCGATGCTTATATTTTCAATACTTCTAACATTATTTTTTGTATCCAAAATTAATATTTTAAAATATTCAACCAGCTCAAATCTCATACTTGGTGCCATAAGGTTGTATGCATCTGAAGGGGAAGAAATTTTATAAGGTTTTTCTAAACGCACTTCATATAGTCTCTTTGCCAATTCTCTGACAGCATATATTTGAGAAATCCGTTTAGGACCAAATCCAAAAACAGTTGCCAACTCTTCTTCTGAAGAACGCAAAATCAACTCATGCAAATCATCAAATTTTTCCATTAGTTCTTTAACTGTCCGGCTGTCGCTGTTTTCGTTAATCAATAATCCCAATAAATCTTTGTTCTCTAAAGCTTTATAGTTTTTCATCATAAATTCTCCTATTCTTTTTTTGAATTAAAAAAGAGAGTATCTCAATAAAGAGTGCTCTCAAATTTTTGCTGCAAATATTTGCAACATTACTTGAACAAATCTGCTTATTTTAACTTATAGTAAAGATATGCAGCCATTAGCAGTACAAGGAATAAATTCAAACTTTCCACCTCACTTTCGGTTATAATTTTCTTATCATTTTTATAGCTTTTTATCACCTCCTGAATCAATACATTGTTGTGTAGGAATGGGTGGGCTCCGTAACATTTCATCTTTTAAAGGATGATTTCACTAAGTACCCTCAAAATTATTAATGTTTTCAATCTATAGAAGGGGGATTATGCTTTACGTGAAGGGGATTACAAATGAGCCGTTAAATTGCTCTTAAAAAATAGGTGATATATTTGGTCTATATCAAAAATAACTTTGTTTAAATGAGCGATTTCAAGAATAAATTATTACAATTATGCCTGTAGACGTTCAATTTTTAACGTTTTTAAGCAAATTTCATAAAAGTGCTGCAAATGTTCAAATTTCAATACCTTAAGCGGTTATTATAAAACATATGAAAACATATATGTATTCAAATTTTATAGAATTGGAGGCATAAAAAAACAACCCCTAATTTCTTATTAGAAGTTGTATACTAAGTGCCTTTTAAATTGAATTTAATATGACCATTTGCTGCTGTCAAAGGTCAAACCGTTAAGTTCATCCCTAATGTTTTTACAGTTGGGAAGGAATTTGTCCATATAGGCTTTGAATTTTTCATCGTGATGTCCCTTTGTGAGTCATAGGACAATTTGCAGCCATTTAAAAGTATATTTCAAGACAAAATAATTAAATATTCAACTACTATCTCTTTTAGTTAAACTTCTGTTTCATATCAGCGAACCATTCCGGCAGTACTTTGTTTAATAAAAGCATCGTATGAGCTAGCTGATTACCTGCTTCTTGGTTTTCTGCTTTATCAAAATCAATACTTGCTTGAAGTTCGTCAATATAGGGTATTAAATCCTTTTTTGATGGGTTAAAATGCTCTAATGATTTATATAGTATTGAGCTATCTACGCCCCAAGTTTTAGCAAAATCAGCTGTTTCTTTTTCTACCCTTTCTAGTTTCCAGTTATCAAAAGCTTGGTCAAAATCCAATTCGGCTCTTAAATGACCCGTTATTAACTCGGATTCTACAAACTCTTTTAGTAGCTTAGCCTGTTCAGCTTGCCCCATATCGCTTAATTCCTGTATCTCCTCATAGATTAGCCTTAAGGTTTCATCGTCTACGGTCTTAAAACCTTTCTCATTTTTTATCTTTGAGCCTATAAGACTTAGTATGTGTTTATCATCTATAACTTGGGTAGCAGTTATTCTGGTCTTTCCGCTTAAAGGGGTTACAGGTATATCATCAACTGTATCTCTTTCTTTATAGGTTAAATTTTTAAAAGCTCCTACATATTTTAGCCATGAATGCTCGTCGATTTTAAACATCTCATTATCCCATTTGTATTCATAGTATTGCATAACCGTACCTAATTGCTTGCTTGCGTCTATAAAAGATAAAATAAATAGCTCTTTTGCTTCTGCAACGGGTTTTAAACTCTCCCATTCGGTAGGGTCTTCTAGGGATTTCACCATCTCTTCAACCTTTATTGAAAGCTTTTCTACTGCAGTATTATAATCTTCAACGATAGCCCTAGAGCTTGAACCACCGCTACCATAGAGCTTTAAGGCAATATTAACCTGTTCTTCTGTTATCTTTGGAAACTGAAAATTGACAATAGACCCAAACTCCTTATCCCTGTTATAGATTCTGTTGGTTCTAGAGTAAGCCTGTATTAAACCTTGTAACGCCAACTGCCTATCTACATATAGTGAATTAATGAATTTAGAATCATAGCCTGTAAGCAGTTGGTCGGCTACTATAATAAGGTCAATGTTTTTCTTGTTTCTTCCGCTACCGCCACGGGTACCTCTTGCTACTATATCTTCAAAATAAGCTTCTTCTCCTTTTTTTATATCACCACTTACAAACTCAATACCTGTAAAACTAGCATAGTCCTTAAACATCATCTCGATTATCTCTGGCGTTACACTTTCTTCATCGTTTTCACTGCCGAAGCTAAAGGTTAGGGCAATATTTATACAATCCTCTTTTCCATTAAGTTGTTTTTTAAACTCTTTATAGTAGTCTATGGCCCTTTTTTTGTAAGCTACGGTTAAAATAGCATTGAAAAACCTGCTCTTGGATTGTTCTTCCCAATTATCTAAAATTCTTTCAACAACCCTTGGAATATGTGTTTCATCCTGATAAATAAGAATATCCCTTTTTGCTGCTTCCTTTTCAACTTCAAGGTCGCTCCAGCCGTATACCATACGTTCTAATTCGAGTTTTGGCATATCAGGCTTTTCTTCTTCAATTTGTTCTTTTACTTGCTCTCGCAGGTCTTCGTAGCTTATAAACTCTCCTGTGTTAATATAATCAACATTAAATCCTAATACATTCCCATCAGCTATTGCTTGGTCTATGGTATATTTATGTAGCTCCGGTCCAAATAGTTTTTCTGTGGTATCGATAACCTCACTTTTATGGTTAATCATACCTTTGACTTGATTTTCATCGAATAAAGGTGTTCCTGTATAGCCATAGAATAGACCGTTTTTCTTAAAAAAGGTCTTGATGTTAACCATCATCCCACCCATAGTAGTCCTATGGGCTTCGTCAATGATAAAAACAATTTTCTTGTTCGATAATCCGTAATCTTCACCCTGTATTAGCTCTTTAACTAGGTTGTTTAGCTTAAAGGTTGTGGTTACAACGATACCTCTTTTTTTTGATAATAGTTGTTTCTTTAATTGGTAGGTATGTTTAGTATCATCCACCGACACGGCTTCATAGGTGGAGTAGGCTTTAAAGTTTTCACTAGTCTTTTTGTCCAGTTCCTTTCTATCAACTAAGAATATAACCTTATCAAAGCCACCACGGGTGGAGAGGAATAGGGCTGTTTTAAAGCTTGTGATTGTCTTGCCTGAGCCTGTAGTATGCCAAACATAGCCACCGTGGGGGATTCTATCTTCATTATCCCAGCCAAAGGCTGCACCTTCTACAGCTTGTAATGCATATACCTGATATGGCCTCATTATCATATGTCTTCTGTTTTCTTCTTCCTCAGCTTCATCTATAATCAAATAATCGCCGACTAATTGATGAGCCATAGGTATCATTAAAAGACTGGCTACAACCTCTTTCCAATCGTTAATGGGATTATTGTCCTTGTCAGCCCAGCCAAAAACAAACTTTAGGTTAAAGTCATTAATGATTTTGGGTGTTGCAAAGTATCTTGTGGCCACCTCTGATGTAATAACCATCATTTGCGAAAAGGCCATAAAATTATTGGTGTACTCACCATCACCATAATACCTTTTAAACTGGTAAAAGGCTTCTGTTAACGACTTGTCCGTTCGTTTTTGCTCAATATTAATCAATGGTAAACCATTAATGAGAAGGACTATATCAAATCTGTTGTTGTTAGGAGTAGATACTTCCCGTGCTATGGTATAACTGGAGTCTCCACCACTAACCTGTGCCTTTTTAAATATTGTTAGGGTTATTTGTTTACGGGTAACTTTAGGATTGTCGTCTCTGTAAATACCGTCAATTTTACCGATAGAACCTTCCATAGCAAGTACTTTAGCCGCTTCAAAGCTGTTGGATATTTGGTTTACTTTCGCCAGTACTTGTAGAAACTCTGTATCAGTTAGTGGTACACCTTCAAGCATGTCCACATTGATTCGGTTAAGCTCACTTCGCCAGTAGGTTATTAAATCTTCTACTGTGACCTTTTGTTTATTCCCGTCCAGTTCATCTGGTGCTATCCATCTATATTTTTCAAGCTCACGAACAAATCGTTCTTGAAAGTTCCGTTCAGCTGCATCTTTTTTATAATCAGTCACAAATAAGCCTCCTTTCCTTGCTTTATATAAACATCTCCGATAAATAAGCCTGTTTAAGAGCTTCTAGCTTTTCTAGTTTACGCTGGTGAAGGGTGATAAGATTATCGAGGTTAGAGAAGAAGTTGCCGATTTTTTCTTGTTCTTCATACTCTGGTAATGAAACTACGAAATTAGTTAGAGCTTCTTTTGTTATTGTTTTAATTGTACCGCCTGGAGCTTTTCTCTTTTCAATATCGAATTTTAATTGTATTATATAAGCCCAGAGTACCTCATGTATAGCTTCTTTGAAGCTTTCAAAAATTAATAAAGTTCTATCTACAAAACAATCATACTGTGTAATTGCAACACGCCCAATACTCCCTTGAAGAGTTACAATCACTTTCCCTTTAGGAACAAATATACTCTTTGGTTGTGCAAGTCTACTAATACTCTGTTTTGTTTTATCTACTAGCATTAGGTTATCAGCTACATCAACCACTTGTACAAATGGCATTGCTCCTTCCCCATCATACCATTCTTTTTTCCCATACGGTTGCGGGAATGAACCACGCCTATAATCAGCAACTTCTCCCAACTTACGCTGCTCCCAAGGGTCAGTAAAACCTGCAAACCTTCGTTTCGGATAAAGCTCTCCATCTTTAGGAAACATCTCTGAAAGATAGGCTGATTTTATGTTCTTTAGTTTTTTAAGCTTACTCTGATGAAGGGTGATAAGGTTGTCAATGGCAGCTAAAAACTCTCCGATCCGAGCTTGTTCTGCCCTGTCAGGTAGCATTATTGCTTTGTTTTTTACTAGGTCTGAATTGAGATTCACCTGACTTCCAGGCTGCCCATATTTAGACCATTTCGGGCGGAACATCTCCAACCATTGGAACATAAATTCTCGTTCGAAAACGGGATTCTGAAAGATTAAAAACCCATCGTGTACACCAGTCGAAACATAGTTAATTAAAGGTTTCCCGACGGTTGCAGCTATACTCAAAAGCAGATGTGGTTCAGTCAGAACTCGAGTCTTTTCTTGACCCGCAACTGATATACGCTGTTCAAGAAAATGAATGCGTCCATCCTGCTCTGTAACGTCAGAAATTCGAAGCCAGCCAATGTCTGATTCGATATCAAACCATTTCGGATCGTTGATCGGTCTCGGGCTTGCACCACGGACTATGTCTGCTAAATCCCCCAACTTACGCTGTTCCCAAGTTTCACTATCCTTAAATTCCTTAAATCTTCTTTTAGGTACTAATTTTTTCATTCTACCACCACCAATTCGCTCATCATACTCTCAAAACTTGATTCTAGCTCTCTGTATTCTATATCTAAATCATTGAGGGTGGAGCTGTAACGCTCATTAAGCAGCTTTAATGTATCAAGCTCTTTTTCCAGTGGTTTCCTTATTAAGTTCACCATATCCTCTATAAGTTTACCGAACCACTTTTCATAGGATAGTGAATCTACTTCATCATCTGTTAGGCTTAGGATTCGTTCTTCTACTATCTCCTTTAGCTCCTTTTCGTTTTCTCTTATCTCTTTACCATATTTGGCCTTATCCTCCATGAGCTTTTCAACTTTTTTGAGAAGCTCATATTCCTCTGAGTCCTTTTTATGCTTTTTGATTTCATCCTTTATTGTCTTTGTTGTAAAGGAGTTTCCAGCTTCTCCTTCTTTATTCTTTGTTATGCAATCAAATAAAACTTCATACTCGTAAGAGTCTTCAACCTTGGCAGCTTCAACTAGTTCATCTAGCTCTGATTCTGTATCTGATAGACTTTGTTTTAAGCTATCTATTTTGGCAGCTTGGTCTGAGAATAGCTGTTTAATAATAAGTTCGTTTGGAATTAAGCTACTTATCCAGCCGTCCTGTTCCTCTCTTTTATTGTTACCGGTGCCTTTTACGACCATATTGGGTATCCTAGTACGAGCAGCTGTATAAAAATCACTTTGTTCAATAAGCTCCATATCTACTAATAGGGAATCCTTCCAAATCTCCGCTATAATCTGATAGCCATCATAAGCATTGACAAAGCTAAAGCCAGATAAAAGTACTTTAATATCCATAAGCATCTCGTCCATTATGTCTTTGATATTTATATCTGCCTTAGCATTTGTTATGATAGCCCAGTATTTAGTGATATAGTCCCTTATGGCGGTTGTCACTTCTTCGGATAGGGCAGTGACCTTATCGCTTAGAAAAACTTCTTCTTTTAGTTCTTCTATATCCTTAATGAGTTCAAAATACTCTGGCCTTAATTCTATAAGGCTGGCCTTTAAAATGTCTGCCACCATAGTATTAAGTAGAGTTAATTCTTTTATATTCTTTCTCGGGATGCCTCCTAATAAATGGGCATCAACATCGTGGTCTATGTCTTCTGACTTAGCTATAACATATCTTGGTATATTAAGGTTATAATCATTTTCTAAAATATCTTCCCTATATATTAAAGCGCTATAACCTTCTTGGGGTTTTCTTTCCAAATATGTATCCACAAGCCTAGCAATATGCTTTTCTTGTAGGACATTCTGCTTACCTTCTTTTTTAAATTCCTTGGAAGCATCAATAATAAGTATCGGATCATCCAGCTTCCTATCTTTCTTTAATATAAGCACCACAACAGGTATGCCTGTGTTAGTAAAAAGATTGCTGGGTAAACCTAGTATTGCATCTATATGGTTCTTATCTATTAGTCTTTTTCTTATCTCGCCCTCTGCACCACCTCTAAATAATACACCATGAGGTAGAACAATAGCCATCGTACCGCCTTTTCTTAAGTGATATAGCCCGTGTAAAAGAAAAGCAAAATCCCCCTTTGAATCAGGCGGTAGAGTTCCAGCTATTTCAAACCTTGGGTCGCTTACCTTAAGTCCTATTCTGTTCCAGTTTTTAACGGAATAGGGTGGATTCATGACCACTGCATCAAATAAAACCCCTTCATTTGGTTTTTCTGGGTCTTCTGGCCAGTCATAGGCGAGGGTATCTGCATTCCTCATAGTCATTTTTTCAGGGCGTATGCCGTGCAAAAGTAAATTCATACGGACTAGGTTATAAGTGGCCGTGTTTTTTTCTTGCCCATAGTAGTGAAGGTCTTTTTGAGCATCAGCATCCAAGTGCCTACCAACTGTTAATAAGAGGGAGCCCGAACCTACTGTTGGGTCATATATTTGGCTTATCTTTGATGATTTATATACTATTTGGGCCATAACTTCGCTAACTTGGCGTGGAGTGTAGAACTCACCAGCCTTCTTCCCTGATTCCATAGCAAATTGACCTATCAGGTATTCGTAGGCATCTCCTAATATGTCACTTTTTTGCAGGGATACCATGTTTAGGTCTGCAAACAGCATAATTAGAGCCTGTATATTCTTGCTTCGCTCGTTTAGGTTGCTTCCTAAAGCCGTATCTGTTAAATCTAAGGTAGAGCTTGAAAAAATTCCCTTGAAGTCACCGGCTCCTTCTTCTACAGAAATGGAGCGCTCAAAATCATGAAGACTATCGGTTACTTTTTGTAGTTCAAAGTCTCCAGAGTTAATATCATTTATCCATACTTGATAGAGATATTCCGGTTTAATACAGTAATGTAATACTTTCTGTATGGTGGCGTCTAAGCCCTCTCCATATTTTTCGTAAGCTTTTTTATACGTTTCCAATAAATCCTTTTCGCTCGTTTGTCCAATGCGGGCAGATATTTTAAAAGTTTCCAAGGTTTTATCACTTAAAAACTTATAAAACATTAAGCCTAACATATAATCCTTATACCTGCTAGCATCCATTGAGCCTCTTAATTCATTAGCTCCATCCCATAAACGCCTTTTAATTTCTTCTGACGTTATCATTTTGACCTCCTTATATGTCGACTAGGCATTTATTTCTGCCTGGAGTCAATTTTTTGTAAATGGTAAACTAAAATCCATAGATTTAGGCAAATAAAAATCCATAGTTTTTGGCAAATAATTTTCCATAGTTATTCAAATCCANAAT
>JGI24712J26585_10003386_pt1 | contig 12572 bp, 7 predicted proteins | sample BioPla3DNA2_FD_26585 | JGI IMG/M metagenome (IMG submission 26585) | reverse complement strand
TTACAGGATAGGGAGTTGGGACAGAAGATATGAACCCCGTCCTGGTAGAGCTCACTGTGGCAGGCGGGACAATGGGTTGGTTTTTCGATTTCGTAGGTCTCTATATCCTCCTCTAGGGTACCCAAGATCTCAGGTATAACATCATTGGACCTTCTTATTAGGACCCTTGAGTTGATCTTGACACCCTTTCTTAGGACATCATCGTAGTTGTTTAAGGTGGCCCTTCTTACCGTAACTCCACCTATCTCCACTGGTTCTAGGATGGCTGTAGGGGTTACCTTAGAAGTTCGCCCNACATTCCACTCTACCCCTATCAGGCGGGTACTGGTCTCCTCAGCCTCAAACTTGTATGCCATGGCCCACCTGGGAAACCTGTTGGTAAAACCCAGGACCTCCCTGGTCCTGATATCATCTATCTTAATCACCAGGCCATCGGTTAATACATCCAAGGTCTGTCTTTCAAACTCCAGCCTATTTATCTCTTCAATCAAATCCCTTATATCATCAAAGGACTTGGCATAGTCAAATACAGGCAGCCTATTCTCCTTAATAAAATCTAGGACCTCCCTGTGGCTTGAAAAGGTCCTTCCCTCTATATATCCAACATTATAGAAGTAGGCCTTGAGTCTTCTCTCCGCCGTTATCTTGGTGTCCAAGTTTCTTAGGGCACCTGCAGCTGCATTCCTGGCATTTTTGAGGGGCTCTGCTGCAGTCTTATTATACTCCTCTAGGGCTGACAAAGGCATGACCCCTTCACCTTGAACCTCCATGGTCCCCTTAAAGGGAATGGTCATGGGGATAGACTTTATGGTCTTTAGCTGCTCTAGGATGGCCTCACCCTCTAGNCCATTACCCCTGGTGGCTCCTTGTACCAGGTGCCCATCCCGATAGGTCAGGTTGATGGTGAGCCCGTCAAACTTATATTCCAAGATATAGGTAGGTTCAGGTAATTTTTCCCCATGGTTGNAATTATATTCATTTATTAGCCTTCTTACCCGCTTATCCCAGTTTTCAAGCTCCTCAAAGGTTTGGCATTTGTCCAGGCTCCAAAGTCTACCCAGATGGGTGTGCTTTTCAAACCCCTCTAGGATAGGACCCCCTACCCTTTGAGTAGGAGAGTAGTCCCTAATTATCCCCGTTTCTTCCTCCAAGGCTACCAGCTCATCATAAAGCTGGTCATATTCCCTATCGCTAACCTTGGGGTTATCCAAGGTATAGTAATAGTAGTTAAGTTCATTGATAATCTCTATAAGTTCATCAATCCTTTTCTCCTTATCCAAATTACTACCTCCTATAAGAATTCTATGGGGGCTAGGGACAAGAGCAACCTCTTGAGGCCCTCCTTATCAAAAACTATCACCAATTCTTTGTCATTTTCTTGTTCAGCAACCTGTACTACGGTACCCACACCCCACTTTTTGTGTTGGACCTTGTCGCCCACCTTTACCTCCCTATCAGAGGAGTTTTTTTGTTTAATAGGGGTCTTATGCTTAATTGGTGATGTAAAGTCCCAAACCTTCACAAGTTCCTCTTCGGGCCTTTTTTTCACCCTGACCCTCTCCGCCCCCTTCTTCTCTATGGTGTCTCCCATTTCACTTATAAACCTAGATGGTAGGGTGTAATTGGTATTCCCATAAAGGGTTCTTTTCTGGGCATTGGTTATATATAGGACTTCTTCTGCCCTGGTAATGGCTACATAACAGAGCCTACGCTCCTCCTCCAGATTCTCTTCACTATCCATGGCCCTGGCAATGGGGAAGAGCCCATCCTCCATGCCTACTAGGAAGACAACTGGAAACTCTAGACCCTTAGCACTGTGGACCGTCATCAGGGTAATCAGATTATCATCATCCAGGGTCTTATCCACATCTGAAAGGAGGGACACATTGGCTAGGAAGTCCTCCAGTTTATCCCCTTCATTCTTATCTTCAAAGTCCTTGGCCACAGAAAGGAACTCCATAATATTCTCGATTCTGGTTTTGGATTCTATGGTCTTGTCTCTTTCCAAATCCTCTATATAACCACTAGTGGCAATTAGTTCCTCAATTAGGTCCTTTAGTCCCATTATCTCCTTTTTAGCCATGAGGGTATTCATCATTTCAACAAAGCCCTTCAAACTATTTTTTGCCCTGGTGCTCAAACCATCAATATTGTCAATATCTAGGAGGGCTGCATACATGGATTCATCCTCTTGGTTGGCATAAGCCTCTATCTTGTCTATGCTGGCATTACCTATCCCCCTCCTTGGGGTATTTATAATCCTCTTCAGGGAAATATTATCATCAGGATTTTCCAAAACCTTTAAATAGGCTATTATGTCCTTGATTTCCTTCCTATCGTAGAACTTCAGCCCCCCAACTATCTTATAGGGTAGGGCCTGGTTTAAAAAGGCTTCCTCAAATACCCGGGATTGGGCATTGGTCCTGTAGAGGACGGCAAAGTCCGATAGTTTGTATCCTTTATCTAGTAGTTGGCGGATCTTCCTGGCCACAAAGCTACCTTCCTCGTTGGAATGCTCCACCTGTTCATAGATAACATCAGCCCCATCCTCCTTGTCTGTCCAAAGCTTCTTGGGGTACTTGTCATGGTTGTACTTGATGACCTCATTGGCAACCTTTAAAATCTTCTTNGTGGAGCGGTAGTTTTGCTCCAGAAAGATTACCTTGGCCCCTTCAAAATCCTTCTCAAAGTCTAAGATATTGCTGATATCTGCCCCCCTCCAGGAATATATGGATTGGTCAGAGTCACCAACCACACAGATATTCCTATGCAGGGCTGACAGGAGTTTTACTAGATGGTACTGGATCTTATTTGTATCCTGGTACTCGTCAACGAATACATATTCGAACTTATTTTGATAATAGGAGAGAATTTTNTTCTCCTGATTTAACAGTTCAACTGCCTTTATCAAAAGATCATCAAAATCCAAGGCATTGTACTGTTTTAATTTCTTCTCATACAGTTGGTAAAGCTCTCCCAACTTTCTTTCTCTATAGTCGCCATAATTTTCAATAATGTATTCCTCAGGGTCCACTTGTAAGTCCTTGAGGCTACTGATCCTGGCAAGGACACTGGACTCCTTGTACATATCCTTATTAAGATCTAATTCTTTGATACACTCCCTAATCAGGGTAATCTGGTCATCCCTATCATAAATGGTAAAGGAGTTTGTATATCCAATCTTATCTATGTCCCTTCTAAGGATTCTAACACATATGGAGTGGAAGGTCCCTATCCACATCCTATCTACATTTGTATCTAAAAGGTCTGCGACCCTTTCCTTCATCTCATTGGCAGCCTTGTTGGTAAAGGTAATGGCAAGAATATTTCCTGGGAAAACATTCTTTTCCTCTATTAAGTATGCAATCTTCTGGGTTACCACCCTAGTCTTACCTGAACCAGCTCCTGCCATTATTAGCAGGGGGCCTTCTGTATGTAGGACTGCCTCTCTTTGTCTGTCATTAAGTCCTTCTAAGTAATCCATCTTCTCACCTTCCTAGTTTACGTTACCTTACAATTATATAGTATTGAAGATAAGATTTCTATCTTGACCTATATCTTCTCATCTTCAGTTAAGCAAGCTTTAATAAAAATCCTAACTGGATAATAAATAGATACCAATGTTTCCATGGGCTAATCATATAAACCCACTACTTAATAGCGGTATAATTATACCATATTTAAGGAAAATATTTGTTCAACCATAAAAAATAATATGTTATCCTATTATCAGGGGGAGTGATTTTTATGAATATCAAAATTATTACTGATAGCTGTTCTGATTTACCTGAAGAAATAGTTGAGAAGTATAAGATCACTGTGATTCCTTTGGAAATTAGATTTAAAGATGAGACCTACATAGACGGGATAGACTTAAAAAGTGATGATTTTTTTGACATGTTAAAGAAATCCGATGAGCTACCTAAAACAGCCAGCCCATCTCCCGAACAGTTCCTAGATGCCTTTGCTGGTCCTGAGGAAGATATTATAGTGGTTACCATATCATCTAAGCTAAGTAGTACTTATAATAGTGCCTTAATTGCAAAAGGACTCTATGAACAAGATAATGATGATAAAAAAATCCATATCTTGGATTCAAAAAATGCCTCTGTGGGAGAGGGTTTAGTGGTTATGAGAATTGCCCAGCTGATAGAGNCCGGAACTGGGATAAGAGAAGTATTAGAAGCTGCAGATAGCTTCATTCAAGAGACTCAGATTTTCTTCCTACTGGATACCCTAGAAAACATTGTAAAAGGTGGTAGAATAGGAAAAGTAGCTGGTCAAATTGCATCCATCTTATCAATTAAACTTATTATGAAGAGTGATGGAAATGGTGTTGTGGACCTTGCTGAAAAGGTAAGAGGTTCTAAAAGGGCCTTGCGTAGATTAGTTGAAATTGTGGGAGAAAATGCAAACAATATAGAAAATAGAATCCTGGGTATAGCCCATGCCAATTGTTATGAAAAAGCCTTGGAATACAAGAAAATGATTGAGGAANGATATAATTTCAAGGATATCATCATATCCAAGATAGGAGCTACCATTGGTACCTATTCAGGTGAAGGTGGACTCCTAGTTGCCTTCTTATAATTACTGACCCCCTTTTAAAAGGGGGTTATTTCATTTTGTTTACATATTAGTTACATTGTGGATATGGAGCTTGTTGGCGAGAATTACAGGTGATATACTTGATTTGAATTCAGAATTGTTGGAAACTTTCCGTGCAATTAGAATCTAAGAGGAGGTTAAGTATGAAAAAGAGGATTATAGGAACTCTTCTATCCATCATTATAATCTTGCCCGTGATTTTCTCCCTGACAGGCTGCAGTCCTACACCTAAGGTCAAGGCAGAGGACATGATGGCAGAAGTTGAGCCCAATCAACCTAATGTAACTATGGATATCTCCCAAGAAGATCTAGACCCGATCAAGGATTTTTCCATAGCACTATTTAAGGAAAGTCTTGATAATGAAAAGAATACCCTTGTATCACCTCTATCCGTCATCTATGCCCTGGGTATGACAGCCAATGGAGCTGCCAATAAGACCCTGGCCCAGATGGAGGAAGTATTTGGCCTATCCATAGAGGAATTAAATGAGGTCTTATACGCCTATGACCAGATGATGCCTTCAGGTGAGAAATACAAGTTTTCCATAGCCAACTCAATTTGGTTCAGGGATAATGATAGCCTGATAGTAGAGAAGGACTTTCTCCAGACCAATGCCAACTGGTATGGCGCTACCATCTATAAGGCCCCTTTCGATGATTCAACTGTTGTGGATATCAACACCTGGGTCAAGGATAAGACAGATGGTATGATAGAAGAGATAGTTGGCGAAATCCCCGATTACTCCATGCTCTATCTCATCAATGCCCTCACCTTTGATGCAGAGTGGGAAGATATCTACCAGGAAAGTCAAATCCACAAAGAAGTGTTTACCAAGGAGGATGGCACCAGACAGGAAGTGGATTTTATGTACTCAGATGAATCAAAGTATCTAGAAGATGATATGGCAACAGGCTTTCTTAAACCCTATGCCGATGGAAAGTATGCCTTTGTGGCCCTCCTGCCTAATGAAGGAGTTAAGGTTGCAGACTATGTGTCCTCATTAACCAGTAATAATGTCAGCCGACTTCTTAATAGTATGGAAGATGTCACAGTCATGACAGCTATTCCAAAGTTCAAAACTGAGTACGATATAGAAATGAGTGAAATCCTAGAATCCATGGGGATGCCTGATGCCTTTGACGAGGGATTGGCTGACTTTTCTAAAATGGCCTCTCTCCAGGAGGGTAAGCTCTTCATCAGCCAGGTAAAACACAAGACCTTCCTAGCTTTAGATGAAAAGGGAACCAGGGCTGGAGCAGTTACATCTGTAGAAATGGCTGGCACATCAGCCCCTGTAGACATTAAGCAGGTTTACCTTGATAGGCCCTTTGTCTATATGATAATAGACAGTGAATTGAATATGCCCATCTTTATAGGTACTACCATGGAGATTTAACACCAGAAGGCAATATAAAAGAGATTACCAGCTTTGGTAATCTCTTTTCTTATGATATGTTGTCCTCATCATACCTTATTGGCTTATGGTTTTGAGCTAGGACAGCATTATAGTATCTAATTAAGTCGCCTTGGATAATATTATTGGATAGGAGGATGATCTCTTCTGCCTCCTCATTGATGGCTAAATATGCCTCATTATCCTCTATGAGCTCCCTGGTTTCAAGGGAAAAAAGCTCAGCTGAGTCTGCCAAATAATAGACCTTATCATTTATCCAGTCCCCATCAGGGAAGAAGACAGTATTGCTATCAGCAGACATGATATCCGTGCCCAATTGATAAGGGTTAGATACCCCTAACATGTTTGAGAGGGTTGGTAGGGCATCCACCATACCCATGGGTGTATCTATTTCCATATTAAAGTCGTGGCCCTTTGCCCAGATTATGAAGGGTGTCCTCTTCAATTCTTTGGCAAGTACCTTGTCTATTCTTATATATTCAGGGTCTTCTTCACTATAGTATTCCCCTGTTTCTTCATTGTAGTTTAATAGGGCCCTATAGTCAGCCCTAGGTATACTAGCATGATGGTCCCCATACAAGACTAGAACTGCATTGTCTAGCAGGCCTTCCTCATCCATCCTAGTAACGAAATACTCCAAAGCCCTATCTGCATAGTGATAGGATTTTAGATAGTTTCCTATACTAGTACCCTCAAGATGACCCACATCGAAGTCCCCAAACTTTTCCACATCATCGAAGGGGTAGTGGTGGGTCAGGGTAATCAAGGTGGCCATTAGGGGCGAATCAGACAGCTCCTTAAGCTCCTTAATCTTGTCTATGGATTGCCTGAAGAAGGACATGTCACTTAAGCCCAAGCCTATTTCTTCGTCTATTTCATAGTCAAATTCACTGTAAAATCTATCATAACCCAGGGTCCTGTGCATGATATTCCTATTCCAGAAGTCTCCATTATTACCATGCATGGAGATAGCCCTATATCCTTCCTCCTTCAACATCTTAGGTAGGGTCACATACTCCCTGTTGGCATGGGTGATAAAAACCGTTCCATCATTTATAGGTAGAAGTGATGTATTAAAGGTAAACTCACTATCACTACTTGTCCCAACTGAATGCTGAGGATAGAAGTTGTTAAAGAAGATACCTTCTTCAGCCAGCCTGTTCAAGAAGGGAGTCACTGGTCCATCAGGTGTCTCATAGTCCATNGCAAAGTTCTGGGCACTTTCATAGTGGATTACATAGACGTCCTTGCCCTTGAAGATCTCCTTAAATTCATTTTCCTCCTGCTCCTTGGTGTTTTCCTCGACCAAATCATTCAAGACATGGTCCACCTCTTCTTCTGGCAGGGTCTTGATTTTCTGTGAAAAGGCGTTCTTAATAAAGTCTGCTAGGGTATAAGAATAAATGCCCAGCTGCTCTACCAAATATGGCCTGTTCCATTGTTTTACCAGACGGCTTAGGTCAGTAGTTGTCAGACTGGTAAATACTATGCCCAAAAGGACACAACCTATGCCCAAACCCCTTGCAATTTCCAAACCTACCCTACGGGGTTTGGCCTCTTCAAAGTAATCATTCTTCTTAAGCTTTCTTATGGCTACTATTAGAACAATAGTTGGTATTATAAACAAGAGCATCCTGGCGTCCATGACGGACTTGGTTACATCGTTACCCATGGCCTTAAAATGCTCCAACTGGTCCAAAAGTGACAGGGACAGGAAGGAACTATAATGATTATAATACATCAAGTTCACCGAATTAATAAGAGCAAAGAAAATTGACAAAATTACATAAACCGTGTTCCTCCTCTTGTGGGGCAGAAGCAAGGCCAGGACACTAGTTAAAATTATTATGGATATACTTGTTACGATAGGCTTCCAATATAGAGTAAAGCCAGTAGTCATAGCCCTCAATAGTAAGTCGTTAGCAATACCACCTGCTATCAAGAAAATAAGTACCAAGTTTTTCTTACAAATATTTATTATGAAATTTTTAATTTTACTGATTAAGTTGTTACACATACCTATTCCTCCTAACTGATGTTATATACTTACCAGTCTGAATAGCTTAAGTTAAAAACCCCTTAACTCCATTGTATAGACTTAAGGTGGTATTCTGTCTACATTATAGCAGAGATACCTAGTCCACTATTTACAAATTATTTACAAATCCCTTACAAGACATACTTGAACATGATACCACCTTGTCCATCATTTTTCAATGGTAGTCTATATAAAAGGTGGATTATATTACCAACCCATAAATTTAAATGACTTAAATAGGGACAACTGGTATAATTATTCCTATATATAGAAAGTTAGGAGGGTAATATGACTACAAGTAAAAAATTAACCGACATTATAACCTACATAGCAATAATTCTTTTTTCATTGGGCTTTATATTTTTTGGACATAGNATAACCTCTTCTGGGCAAGACCAAGAGGTNGCTGGCGATTTATATAAGGCCAAGGTCCTATCAATTGAAAGTATAGAAACCGAGGAGTTTTCCTTTGACGATATAAGCTATGCCGAGAACAAGATAATCCGCTTTAGGGCAGAAATTACTAGCGGTCCAAGTAAGGGTGAGATAGTAGAAGTTGTTCAAAACCTTAGCTCCATGTATGCCATCCAGCCTGTGGAAATACAGGAGGGCCACAAGGTGCTAATTTCATATATGGGGGATGAGGTCTATGGGGATCAATGGGTCTTTGTAGAGTTCAATAGGTCNGATACCCTAGCCTGGCTAGCAGTAATCTTCCTCTTACTTATCCTACTCTTAGGCAGGAGTAAGGGGATTTCCACAATTATCTCCCTTATCTTTACCGTTCTGGCCATCTTCCTGGTCTTTGTACCATCCATACTTAAGGGCTACAATATCTACCTATCAAGTACAATTGTTACCATCTATATAATCTTCATGAGCCTGCTTATAATAAATGGTCCTAGNAAGAAGACCCTTTGTGCCATTATAGGTAATATAGGTGGAGTAGCCATAGCAGCCCTGGTAGCCATCATCATGAGCAAAATCTTAAACCTAACAGGCTTTATAGATGAAGACTATGTCTTCCTNAACTATTTGGAGCTGGATAAGCCCATCGACCTAGTAGCCATCATATGGAGCGGAATCCTTATAGGCTCTCTAGGTGCTGTCATGGACGTGGCTATGTCCATCGCCTCAGCTATGAATGAGCTGGCAGAAAACATGGATAAGAAGACCTTCTCTAGGCTGCTTAGATCCGGTATGAATATTGGTAGAGACGCTATCGGAACCATGACCAATACCTTGATTTTGGCCTATGTGGGAGGATCTTTAGCCACAGTCCTCCTCCTTATCGCCTACAATAGGAACCTCCTCTACCTCTTCAGTCTTGAGATGATAGTAGTCGAGGTCCTTCAGGCCATCGTAGGCAGTATGGGTATTCTCTTTGCTGTTCCCGTTACGGCCATCTTCTCAGCCTATATCTTTACCAGGGATACCAGGGAATCAGGCTTGGAATAAGCAAGCCTTCCTTGTTATTAAAATTTAGGGGTGCTATAATAAACGTAAAATAATATCTAGGGGGTAAATGGATGAAACTTAACTACAGACGAACCATTTTAATTGGACTAGCCTTTATGTCCATATCTGCATTTTGGCAATTATACGATAATATCATACCCTTGATCCTGCAGAATAACTTTGGGCTCGGGGAGACCCTGACAGGAGGCATCATGGCCTTGGACAATATCCTGGCCCTCTTCATGTTGCCCTTGTTTGGTTCCCTGTCCGATAGGACCAGGACCAGGTTGGGAAAAAGAACTCCTTTCATAATTGGGGGAACAGCCTTAGCTGTTGCCTTTATGATGGTAATTCCCTACTCTGCGAGAATCAAAAGCTTTCCCTTGTTCTTTGTCTCCCTGGGAGTGGTCTTGTTTGCCATGGGAACCTACCGCTCACCAGCAGTGGCCCTGATGCCAGACTTAACACCCAAACCCTATAGGAGCTCGGCCAATGCTGTAATTAACCTTATGGGGGCAGTTGGAGGTATAACCACCCTCTTACTTATTAGGCTCCTGGTTCCAAAAGTGGACTTGCCCGACTATAGGGACGTTTTTCTAGCAGTTTCATCCTTAATGGTTATAGCCGTTATCATCCTGGTCCTGACCATAAAGGAGAACAAACTATCCAAACAGTTGGCAGGAACGCCTGGCTTTGAAGAAGATGAAGAAGATTTAGAAGGTAGCTCATCATCCCATGAAATGCCCAAGGAAGTCAAGAGGAGTCTATATTTTATACTGGCCTCCATTTTCCTTTGGTTTACAGCCTATAATGCTGTAATCACGGCCTTTTCAAGATATGCTACCAATGTCTGGGGTCTCAAGGGAGGAAGCTTTGTGGATGCCCTCATGGTGGCTACTGGAGCAGCCATACTAAGCTTTATTCCTATAGGTATCATATCCAGCAAGATTGGAAGAAAAAAGACCATCATAATAGGTATAGTCACCATGAGCCTGTCCTACCTTAGTGGATTCTTCTTCTTAGAATACAGCCCCATAATCAACGTGGTCTTTGCCTTTACAGGATTTGGTTGGGCAGCTATAAATGTTAACTCCTATCCCATGGTGGTGGAGATGAGCAAGAGTGGTGATATCGGGAAATACACAGGTCTTTACTATACCTTCTCCATGGCAGCCCAGATCTTTACACCGGTATTTTCTGGCTTCCTCTTGGAGAATATATCCTATAGGACCCTATTNCCCTACTCAGTAACCTTCTCCCTTCTATCCCTCTGTACCATGCTCATGGTTAAGCATGGGGATTCTAAACCACCCAAGAAGGCGAGTAAGCTAGAGAACTTTGATGTCGAAGATTAAAAAGGATGTAGCGAATGGTTAAGCTTTTGATAGCCCTGATACTCATAATAGCCCTATACATCTTGGCCATCATGCCCAAGATGCTAAATAGGCCTGANTTATCTAAGTTTACTGGAAGATACTATGCCCATAGGGGGCTTCACCAAGATAAGGCAAGAGTCCCTGAAAACTCCCTAGCAGCCTTCAAGCTGGCAGTGGAGAAAAATTATGGAATTGAATTGGATGTTCATTTAACCAGAGATGGAGAACCGGTAGTTTTCCATGATTATAACCTGATGAGGGTCTGTGGCTTGGATAGGAAGATTAGGGATTTGACTTTCAAGGAACTGAGAAGGTTGAGCTTGTTTGATTCGGACCAATATATTCCTCACCTACAGGAAGTCTTGGACCTGGTCCAAGGAAGGGTGCCCTTGATTGTAGAATTTAAGATTTACCAAGAGGTAGCTGAGGCTTGTAGGATTATTGCTCCTTATCTGGATAGTTACCAGGGACCCTATTGTATCGAATCCTTCAATCCTATGGTGGTTTATTGGTACAAAAAAAATAGACCCAAGGTCATAAGGGGGCAATTAGCCACCAAGGATATCTACAAGGAAGTCGATTACAGGAAGGGAATCATGAACTTTGTCTTGAGGAATCTCCTCTTTAACTTCATTACTAGGCCGGATTTCATAGCCTACGACCAGAGATTTAGCCAACAATTTTCATATAGATTATGTAAAAATCTTTACAAGCCCCTAACCATTGCCTATACAATCCAGTCTAAGGAAGCCTTGAAGAAAAAATATAAGGANTTTGATCTATTTATTTTTGATAGCTTTATACCAAAAGAGCAGGAGATTATTTAATCCCTGCTCTTTTCGCCTCCTTGGCCTGGTACATCTTCTTATCANCCCTATGGATTAACTCTTCAGGAGTAAGTTTTTCACCCTCCATGGTGTAGATTCCCATAGATACTCCTATCTTAAAAGACTCATCCTCTTTAATGGAGATTTTTTCGATCTCCTCCCTGATCCTACTTCCTACTTTTTCAGCTTCCTCTAGCCTGGTATTNTTTAGGCAGATTAAAAACTCATCCCCTCCATACCTAGCTGCCCAATCCAGCTTATCCCGAATACAGCCACATAAGACCTTGCCAACTTCCTTGAGGACGGAGTCTCCCAGCTGATGACCGTAAGAGTCATTGATAAGCTTTAAATCATCAATATCCATGAAGATAATAGATAAGGGCTTTTCCTCTATAGCAGCCTTGACTATCTCCACTGGCAAGCGCTCATCTATATACCTTCTATTCTTGAGGCAGGTTAAGCTATCCTCAACCACCTTGAGGTTAAGGTCATCAACAAGAGTCCTTATCATCTCTCCCTCATTATAGTCCCCTTCACCTATCAACATACTATCCGTGGCATTCTTTAACAATTCTATAACCACAGGCTCCTCCGCCTCAATAGGAATTGCAGTAACCAGCATGGTGACTGAATCTGTTTGCTCCAGCTTAAAGTAGGTCTTATCATTAAGATGGGCCCGGATGGAGATACAGTTTTCGCATATCTCCCCTCGCTCCCAGTACTTATAACATATATCATCAGTAGGCTCGATGTATGAATTCTTCCATTCTATCACCCTCTTATACAGTGGGTTTACAATCCTAACATCATCATACATCTTCTTGAATAATTCCATATTCTCTTCAATCTT
>JGI24712J26585_10003385_pt1 | contig 12575 bp, 7 predicted proteins | sample BioPla3DNA2_FD_26585 | JGI IMG/M metagenome (IMG submission 26585) | reverse complement strand
ATTTTAACACTTGTGCTATATTTAATTATTCAGGCTCTATGGAAAAAACCAATTAAGCCTACACTTTATCTAAACTCCATCCCATTTAGAGATTGGTGGCCCGCCCCTCTATTGGGTATAACTTTAAATGTTTTCATATCTTTTTTTATGACCTTACTGCCAATACCTGAGAATATTATGGAGGACTACTCAGAATTTGTAGGTTACAGTGATGAAATCACCTTAATGCTAATTATTTCGGTAGCAATAGTTGTTCCGATTTTTGAGGAAATAATGTTCAGGGGACTTGTAATGCGAAGTTTCAACAGAGGCATGCCCCTAGCCGTAGCCATCATCCTGCAGGCTATTGTCTTCGGCATACTCCACGGACATATAATCTCAATCTTTTATACTACCTTCTTAGGCATTATTCTTGGAGTATTAAGGGCCCGATACGACTCACTCTATCCTTGTATTTTGATCCACATGCTGTTTAACGGTGCAAATTTTATCATGCTGCCAATCTATAATATTCTCCCAGACACGAATCTGACATATATTATTATAACAGTTGTCTCCCTTGTTCTGTCGATTTTATTATTCAGAATAGCACTTAACAAGAGTAAAAACTACCTAATTATTAATAACATGAATGATAGCAAAACTTTAGAGCACGATGATAATCTGCATGAACAGGATATAGTCTCTTATAAATAAAGCATACGCTATGACAGAGATTTGGAAATTAAGGCATTTGTTGTTTTTTGAATTTATGTNTTCTTAATCTTTCATTAGTGCAAGATTCTTTTATAAAATACAAAACAGCAAATGCTTTAAAAATCCCGTTTGCCTCTTGATTGCTAAGTATATGTTCAATAATAGATACCCTCTTCTAAAAAGTAAATATGAAATTTTTAATTATTTCTCTTTCAATAATATTTCTTGTATTGTATAATAGGAATAATCACATTAATATGGATAAGTTTTCGATTTTATTATGAAAATAAGCTAAATAACTTATTAATATTTCAACTGAAGGGAGAATGATTGATGAACAAAAAACTAGATGCTTGGATAAAAGAAATGGTTGACCTATGTAAGCCTGATAAAGTTTACTGGTGTGATGGTTCTGAAGAAGAGAACAATCGCCTCTTAAAAGAAATGGTTGACTCCGGTATGGCAACTGAACTGCCAAAGCGCCCTGGAAGCTATCTTTTCCGCAGTGATCCATCTGACGTTGCACGTGTTGAGGGTAGAACCTACATTGCCTCAAAAAAAGAGGAAGATGCAGGCCCAACAAACAATTGGATTGATCCTGAAGAACTGAAGAAGACAATGACCGGGCTTTATGACGGATGTATGAAAGGTCGTACAATGTATGTTATTCCTTTCTCCATGGGACCTGTAGGTTCACCTGCATCCAAAATTGGTATTGAGCTCACTGACAGCCCATATGTTGTTGTTAATATGCGTATTATGACTCGCATGGGCAAAGATGTATTAGATGTTTTGGGTGATGACGGAGAATTCGTACCATGCCTACATTCTATCGGTGCTCCATTAGAAGAGGGCCAGAAGGATGTTCCATGGCCTTGTGCTCCTATCGAGGAAAAATACATCAGCCACTTCCCTGAGGATAGAGCCATCTGGTCATACGGTTCAGGATACGGCGGAAACGCTCTTCTTGGAAAGAAATGCTTCGCTCTTCGTATTGCCTCTGTATTGGCTCGCGACGAGGGTTGGATGGCTGAACACATGCTTATACTAAAAATTACAAGTCCTGAAGGCAAGGTAAACTATGTCTGCGGTGCTTTCCCGAGTGCTTGTGGAAAAACCAATCTGGCTATGCTTGTTCCAACAATTCCTGGCTGGAAGGTTGAGACTATCGGTGACGATATTGCATGGTTAAGATTCGGAGAAGACGGAAGACTTTACGCAATTAACCCTGAGGCAGGATTCTTTGGCGTTGCTCCCGGTACTTCAATGGATTCTAATCCAAATGCTATGCACAGCATTGAGAAAAATACNATNTTCACAAACGTTGCNTTAACCGATGACGGAAATGTTTGGTGGGAAGGAATTGGCCATCCCGCTCCTGAACACGCTATTGATTGGCAAGGCAACGATTGGACTCCTGAGTCCGATACTAAGGCTGCACATCCAAATGCACGCTTTACAGCTCCTGCTAGTCAGTGTCCTGTTATCGCACCTGAATGGGAAGATCCAAAAGGTGTGCCCATTTCAGCAATTCTTGTTGGCGGTCGCCGTCCAAGCACAATTCCTCTGGTACATGAAAGCTTCGATTGGAATCACGGAGTATTCTTAGGATCCATCATGGGTTCAGAGATTACTGCTGCTGCAATTTCAGATAAAATTGGTCAGGTTCGCCGTGATCCGTTTGCAATGCTTCCATTCATAGGCTATCATGTAGGCGATTATCTGCAACATTGGCTTGATATCGGTGCAAATTCTGCTGACCAGAGCAAGCTTCCTAAGATTTTCTATGTCAACTGGTTCCGTAAGGACGAGAATGACAAGTTCATATGGCCTGGATATGGCGAGAACAGCCGTGTCCTCAAGTGGATCTGCGAAAGAGTATCTGGTGAAGGCGACGCTGTTAAGACAGCTATCGGTTATATGCCTTCAGCTGATGCAATCGATACAGAAGGCCTTGATATTAGCAAAGAAGCTTTAGAGGGAATTCTTGATGTTAACCACGATGAGTGGCTAAGAGAGGTTGAATCAGTTAAAGATCATTATAATAACTATGGTCCTAAGCTTCCGAAGGAGCTTTGGAATCAGCTTGCTGCTCTTGAAGAAAGACTGAAAAATGCTTAATTAAGCAAAATATACCAGACCACCTTAAAGCCAAACGCTTGGGGTGGTCTTTTTATATCAAAAATGCACAACGAAAAAACTCCCCCACACAGAGCCCTGACACATTTATGGCGAAAGGCTAGACCTCACTAATAAGTGCCTCGACTTCATCACAAAACCCTGACACATTTTAATGGTGAAGACAAAGCCGTTTAATGATATAATCTGACTGAATTTAGATATCAGCAACTAGCCATAAAAAATTAAAATCACTACTAAAAAGTGGGTATAATAATATAATTGTAATGATACTAATACCATAAACCACCGTTTTCTGGAGGAGATTATGCTTAAAATATACTATTATCGCTATGATCAGGATTACTTCGGCTGGGAGCTTTGGATCTGGCAGAAGGGTCGTGAGGGATCTTTATTTATGTTCAATTCACAGGAGTATCTTAACTCCGATATTGAAAAGGCTGCTATGGTAGCTGAGATAGATGTCTCCGCCTTTGNAAACAACGAAATAGGTATTATTGTGCGCCGTGGGGGCTGGCATGAGAGAGATTATTATCTGGACAGATACTTCCTCATGTCCGAAACAGCAAAGACCGATACCGAGTGCATCTATATAGTTCAGGACACTGCTGAAATATTCAATTCATTAGACGAATTAAGGCTCACACCGGGATTCGAAAACGCAATCTTCAATAATTTCCGGGAAATATATGTGCGCCTTCAGGCTCCTGCTTTGCGTAGCCTGGAAAACGATCCCTTTGAAGTATATCAGGATGGTCAAAGTGTGCCTATAAGGCATGTTACACCAATACGCGGGTCAAGAGAATTTATTATATCCCTTAAAAAGGATATGAAACTCGGTTCGACCTATTCAGTTCATAAACCCGGATTCAGAATAGGCTATGTTGATTATGGAGTAATATATGATACTCAGGAATTTTCAAATCAATTTACCTATGATCAGGATGATTTAGGCGCTACATGGTCTCCTGACTTAACGGTCTTTAAGGCATGGGCTCCCATTGCATCCTCCATGTTTTTAAATTTATATTCAACAGGCTCAGGGGAAAGCTTTATAAAGACTATAGAGATGACACGCCAAAAATATGGGGTATGGGAGACACAGGTTATGGGTGACTTGTCGGGGGTTTATTATACCTTTAGCGCCACCAACCTGGGTAAGACTTATGAGGCAGCCGATCCTTACGCAGTATCTTCAGGTGTGAACGGCAGACGAAGTATGGTTGTAAACCCTGGATTAACTAATCCTGAGGGCTGGGAAAACATTCATCATAAGCTTCTTATAAATCCCACCGATGCCGTACTTTACGAAGTTCATATAAGAGATATTACTATCCATCCAAGCTCAGGTGTACAATATCCCGGTAAGTTCCTGGGCTTAGCTCAGAAGGATAGCCAATCATCCGAAGCTCTTCCCACTGGACTATCACATTTAGTAGATTTGGGCATAACCCATGTTCATCTCATGCCCATTTTCGACTATTTTACAGTCGATGAAACCAAACCCTTGGAAAGCCAGTACAACTGGGGTTATGACCCAACCAATTATAATGTACCCGAGGGCTCCTATTCTACTGACCAGCATGATGGTTACAACCGGGTCAAAGAGCTTAAAGAAATGATTAAAGCAATAAAAGAGTGTGACATCGGAGTTGTTATGGATGTTGTCTATAATCATACCTACAAAACCATGGATTCTGATTTTAATAAGCTTGTTCCCGGCTATTATTACCGCAGAGATCAGCAGGGTACATTTTCAAATGGCTCCGGTTGCGGAAATGAGATTGCTTCTGAGCGTTCCATGGTAAGAAACTTTATCCTGATTTCTGTTCAAAGATGGGCTTCTGAGTATAAAATAGACGGTTTCAGATTTGACCTAATGGGCCTTANCGATATTGATACAATGAACGATGTGAGATTGGCTTTAGACAGAATAAGTCCATCAATCATTCTTTACGGGGAGGGCTGGACTGGGGGAGCTTCACAATTAAAGGGTTATGAGGCAGCCACAAAGACAAATGCACCAAAGCTCAACAGAGTTGGCTTTTTCAATGATAATTCCAGAGATGCNATAAAGGGTGACAATTTTCATCCGCACGATACCGGCTTCATCACAGGAAACTACAAATATAAGGAAGGCGTAAAATTTGGTGTGTCGGGTGCTGTTTTCCATCCTGCAATTGATTACACAAAGGTTAACTACTCAGGTCATCCCTGGGCAAGCTATCCCTGGCATTGCGTGAATTATGTGGCATCTCATGATAATCTTACTTTGTATGACAAGCTGATGGCAAGCCGTCCTGATTTAAGCTACAGCGAGCATTGTAGGCTTGTTAATCTGGCAAACGCTATTGTATTGACCTCTCAGGGCATCCCCTTTTTAATGCTTGGAATTGATATGATGAGATCCAAAAAAGGGGAGCATAATTCCTACAATTTGCCTGATGATATCAATCAGATTGATTGGTCTGCAAAGTTTAAAAATCAGCAGGTGTTTAATTATCACAAAGGNCTGATTTCACTTAGAAAGGCTCACCCTGCTTTTCGCATGATATCCAGCGAAGAGGTAAGAAGAAATATCACCTTTTATCCTACCCCCGATTGGCTTATCTCCTTCTCTATTAATAATTTTGCAAATAATGACTCCTGGAAAACCATATTCGTTGCCTATAATGCCGGAATATACAATGAGACAATTGATCTTCCCAAATACGGTGAATGGGTGGTTGTAGCAGAGGATCAGCAGGCTGGAACAGAACCTATAAGATCCTTTACAGGCAATAAGGTGGAAGTCAGATACAGAAGNGCTACTGTACTTTATCTTGACGAAAGATAGAAAAAATTTTCATATTATGTTATATCATGCACGCAGGTATGATAGAATAATTTTTAGCATGCTGAATGGTTTGACCGAATGACGAATGTAAAGGTTCTAAACCTAGTTTACTAAGAAAGAACAGGAGAAGAATACATGAAGAAGAAAAACAATAATCTGATCCTCTATATTACCTCATTTCTATCAGGCATGACCGTTATGGCCGTTGAACTATCTTGTTCAAGGCTCTTAGCTCCTTATTTCAGTTCCTCACAGATAGTTTGGTCAGTAATCATCGGCCTTATTATGATTTGTATGAGTGTAGGTAATATTTTAGGAGGAAGAAGCGCAGACAAACACGGAAGCTTAAATCGCCTTTATGTCTATATCTGGATTGCTTCGATCTGGGTTGCCCTTATCCCTTTTATTGCGAAATACCTAATCGCTCTAGTTGCAGGCGGTCTTATTCTATTGTTTCCAAGCAGCAACTTGGTTGTTGCAGGTTCGGCCCTATCCTGCCTGATCATTTTCTCTCTTCCAATGATTCTTTTAGGCATGGTTTCACCATATCTTGTGAAGCTCGGAGTTGAGGATACCGAAAACAGTGGCAAGATCACAGGGCAAATATATGCTATGGGTACTATAGGAAGCATTATTGGAACCTTTATCCCCACCTTCCTTACTATCCCGTACATAGGCACAAGCAAAACATTTTTATTGTTCGCACTGCTTCTCAATATTGTATGCGCACTTTATTTCATACTCTCCCGTAAAAACGGGCTACGAAACACTATAACAGCCATCCTAGTATTTGTATTATTACTTATTCCAATAAACGATTCCTATGCATTCTGGAAATCCGATATAGTGTATGAAGGGGAATCCCTGTACAACTATTTACAGGTGGAAGAAACCGATGATTCGGTTATTCTTTCTACTAATGTAGCCTTTGGCGTACAATCCATCTATAAAAAGGATGGTTCCCTTTCAGGCTACTACTATGAATATGCCCTTATGGCGCCTTNTTTTATTGAAGATATGTCTCCTGAAAAAGAGCTTGATGTATTGGTCTTAGGCCTTGGAACAGGCACATACCCAAAGCAGATGAAAAAATATATTCCTAATGTAAGTATTGATGCCGTAGAAATAGACCAGAAAATTGCTGACTTGGCCTATGAATATTTTAACCTTCAGGAAGATGAGGCTAATGTATTCGTTAATGACGGACGCAGCTTTCTTTCAACACCAGATGCCAGACAGTATGATATAATCCTGGCCGACGCCTATCAGGACATCACTGTCCCCTTTCATATGTCAACAGTAGAGTTTTTCCAAGAGGTAAAGGATCACCTTAAGCCTGGAGGTGTCTTAATAGTCAATGTCAATATAAAATCGGGAAGTTTTACAGGAGTTCCTGAGTATCTGGCCAATACAGTAAAAAGCCTTTTTAATAAGGTTTACAGGGCAGACCTCAGACAGGTCACAAACTCCCTNTTATTTGTAAGTGATGATGTAAACATGATTGAAAACTATAAGACCAATGCAAAGGCTCAAATAGACGAAAACAATGATCTTTATTATATTTCAAGATATATCGAAGATAATTTAGTTGAAATGACCGAGGACACTCTGTTATTAACTGATGATTTAGCTCCTGTCGAAATTCTGGGGCAAAGAGCCTTGGCTGAGATTGTTTCATCAGAGGTAGCGAGTTTCAGAAGTAATGTGGAAGGAAAGAGTATTTCTGAAATATTTGATTATCTTACAAACTGATGGACTCAATAACATTATTTATTGCCCGCTTTATTATTCTGGTTGTCATGGTATTCTTGATAAATTACAAATAAATCGATTAAGTCACCTATCACAACCAAGATAGCACTTATCACTGTCAGCTTAGTAATGTTGAATCTTCGGTTATTAAGTCCCATAGAACACTCCGGGTAAAGCCATTAATCAATATATTATATTCTACAGGATAAAAGACGGTTCTGCGTCCTAATTAGACACAGAACCGTCCACTGTCTTATTCAACTAAAACTAATGGTTTACTTAATAGTCCATCTTTTCTGGCACGAATTTTTAGAGGCTCGCCTTTTTTCATGGTGAGCGTAAGAGCATTTGTCACTACCTGTCCCTTTTCATCAGTTGTCCAGAATGCATAGGATATATCATTAATATAAATCCCCGCTCCCTCAACTGGATTACCGTCTTTATCGGTAACTGTTATGGTGCTAGTATCTCCCTGGTTCAGGTTTTTTGCCTCGAGTATCAGAGGATAATCAACAGTAACATTCATTTTCGGAAGACTAAACCTTTGACTTCTAGGATTACCCTCTACAATCATAGCTCCTACAGTCAGTTCTATAGATGTACTGTCTGTCATGGTTTCCTTAGCTTTAAAGGTTATGGTAGCAAGCTTAGCTAATTCGCCATTTGATAAATTTGTCANATTATCAATTTCATATATAATTCTGCCNTTTTGGGCGTCAACTCTGTGACCAATTATTTTACCCTTTTTAGCCCAGGGCTCCAATAAAGTCTGAATGCCCACCGTATTGCCGTCCTGATCAACAGGAGCAACCTTATCAGGATCATACTTGATGTCTATATATACCTTTTTGAGATTTTTCGGATTCTTAATCTCAATAGTTGTATCAAAGTTTCCGCCTTCAAAAACAGTTGGGTGAGTTGTTGCCCAAACCTGCGGTGCTCCGGTATCTACAGTAAATCTTACGGTCTTAACCCCTTTATTTCCTGCTAAATCGGCATATTCCAATGTAAGTGTATGATAGCCATCGGCCAGCGGTAAAGCTGAACCTAGCTCTCCTTTTATAGCCAGATTGGAATCTCCCTCGATAATGAGATCTTCTAATTGCAGACCATCCAGCATAGCTTTTATGCTGCTTTGATCAAGTCCGGTTACATTTGAACCCTTGATGATCTCGGCATTAAATGCTACTGTGCCGGTTTTAAGGCTGGCACCATCCTGAGGCGAGGTAATTTTGGCAGTAGTTTGCCTGTCAGATGACCCCTCTCCGTAAATGGCCCGAATCTGGTCAAAATACAAGGTTCCCTTTGTGCGCATCTCGTCTCTGGAACACATAACCCTTATGGGAGTTTCAAGGACAAAGGGACCTTTTCTATTATCAGGAATCTTTGCCTCGACATAATTCCATCCTGTCCAGTTTATACCACCGGTTCCACTGACTGGATTGTANTCGGGAGTAAAGTCAATATAAAAGGTCTGACCGCTCGAATCTCTTACATTAGCTCTTAACCAGGCCTTACTATTGTCTCCGTAAACCCACATTCCTATAGCACTTGGATTTCCGGGAACGGGTGTTTCTATTTTAGCATTTGAACCCGGAGCTGTCATATAGGCATAGACACCTGCTACACCGGCTTCAACACCTGAATCCAATGTGAAATCATAATCCAGCTTTAACAATCCCTTACCCGATCTTGCTAAATCTGCGTCTTCTATAAGTGATACATTGCCTGACCTAGATCTGACCGTAGAAGCTCCCCATTTCATATTGCCTTCGAAGTCTTCAATGGCATCTAGGTTTGCAGANGGAACAACCACATTTATATATGAAGCTGTATNTCCATACTGAACCTTAATTCGGCCCTGACTGGCATCTGTTGCGGTTAATGTGAATACTCCCTCAGGCGTTATTGANCCAATATTTCCTTCAACCTGCCAGGTAAAGGAAGTGTCATGGGAGTTGACCTTAATCCCTTTATAATAAGCTTCGCAGCTTAAATCAACCTTGTCTCCCGGTAACATTGTCAACATTGTTTTTGAAGGAGCAATTGATGTAACTTGGTCTAGGACNTTTACTGTGGCAGAAGNTCCANTAAGACCGCTTACAGCCAGCACTGAATAGTTGCCTGTCTTATCACCTATTGATAGATTGCCCTTTGAATCAATGGTGCCGGTTCCGGTAGCCCAATTAATTTGCTCAGGCACCTTCGCAGGAAGATAGTGCTCATCGGTTGCTAAAACTGATAGCTTGACCGATGATCCGGGCAGAGCATATACCACTTTTGGATATATATGTAGTTTCTCAGCTTTATCACTCTTTACTGCGGTACCTTCTTTTATAGCCACACTTTGTTTAGAGATCAGAATAAGACCGTTTGAGTTAGCACGCTCTCTTCCATCGGAAGGACTGTTCAATAATTGGGGGCTATTATATCCCGGCATCCTGCCAATAATCGCAGAAGAACCGCCGCCATCAAGTTTTAAGGCCTTAACACATCCAAGCTTATGCAGGAATTGGGCCATTTCGGCACTTGATAAACCCTGGCTGGCTGTACTTCTTCCATCAACCTGAAAGAANACAACTTCGCCGTTTGNCTTAACCCCAACAGCCGAGTAGGGAGCATAATCAGATGTGGATAACCCACTTGCAATTGCACCATTATTAATTAATATGGTGTCTCCGCCAACAGCCTGCTGAACATCATCCCATTTATTCTCAACATCCTTGAAGTTGAAGACCAGCTCATCTCCCATTCTGAAATTCCCAAGGACACTATATCCGCTCTTATGATTCCGAGCAGACAGAACCAGCTGATTCGGGCCAATGGGAGTAGATTGAGCATTTAGCTTAATGCCCGAAACTACGGCCTTAACTTGTTCTCCNATCCTTAAATCACCTTCTGTTATATCCAGCACTATTTCAAGACTGGGCACCTTGCTGCCTGTATTTGGTCCAAAATCGCTGGTGTAAAGATATGGGCCCCAATCGTTCTGGGATTTGTTTAGATTCCTAAAAACATGAGTATTGCCCCCTGTGGTAAANCTCATCTCTATATTAGGNTTGTCAATAACTACAGANCCGTCTGCNTTGAAACCGACAGCNTTCCAGTCAGTGTTACTGTAGCTGATCAAACGTCGATTTTGTACTANAAGACCTATCGGAATACCCGTGTCAACATAATAAAAATCACCATTTATGCCGCCTATTATAGATAACCCCTGTTCTTCCTCTCTTTTGGATAAATTACTTAAGGTTACCCGGCTAGCCACACTGTTTCCATATGCAGCATAAATCATTGCATCAGAACTGGCGGGATTAAAAGTAATGGTTTTACCCACCTTGTTTTTCCCGCCGCTGTTGGCACCAATCCATTGGTTAAGGACTACACCTTCCGCTATCTCCCTTTCGTCATTATGAAAAATCTGTGTGGAAGAAAAATCATTGATGAAGGCAAGTGCAATATTCTCTGGCAAGTATGATAAAACTAATGCTATCGCGAGAAATACTGCGACTGTTGGCTTAAGTATTCTAAGTAGTTTTTTTCTCATGTAGAACCCCCTGATAATAATAATCCTTTCCAAATAAAAGCTTACCATATCTGTTATTCAGAGGACAGATTATTTCTGTTAATTCTGTGTTTCTGTTTTGTTACGAAACTTAATCATAATAGAAGTCATAAACTTTTGCAGAAATAGTTGTTAAATATCACCAAATTTTTATATGTCTATTGTTCTAGGGAAATAATTACAATATAATAGTTTTATAAAGATATTGGATGGATTTTATGCTAAATATCAGAAGCTTGGCATATTATTATCCGAAATGAATAATTGTTTTTTATGGAGGAGGCAAATTATGAGATATGAAATCCTTGGCGAGCCACTACCAGTAGTCACTTGCTTTGTTAACGAAGGAGAAACCTTAATTACTGAAAGAGGTTCCATGTGTTGGATGAGTCCTAACATGAAGATGGAAACATCAACAAATGGCGGCATCGGCAAAGCTTTCGGAAGAATGTTTTCTGGAGACTCCTTTTTTCAAAACAGATACACCGCAGTTGGTGGTGAAGGAATGATTGCATTTGCATCAAGCTTCCCCGGATCTATCAGGGCATTTGAAATCAGCCCGGGAAATAATATCATCGTACAAAAGTCAGCATTTCTTGCATCAGAAGCTGGAGTAGAACTATCTCTTCATTTCCGCAAGAAACTTGGATCAGGATTGTTCGGCGGAGAAGGCTTTATTATGCAAAGACTTTCTGGCAACGGCACAGCCTTTATAGAAATCGACGGTCATGCTGTTGAGTATGATTTGAAAGCAGGTCAAAGCATTATAGTTGATACAGGATACTTGGCTGCAATGTCTGAGAGCTGCACAATGGATATTAAAACTGTACCTGGCGTGAAAAATATGTTCTTCGGAGGCGAAGGAATATTTAACACCGTGGTTACAGGCCCCGGCAAGGTTCTGCTTCAGACCATGCCAATCAGCAATGTAGCGGCATCCATCAGGCCATTTATACCTTCAGCTAAGTAATAACTTGTTACATAAATCTTCTATATCAAATTGCGCTATCTAGATGTGCTTTTGGACATAATTATGTCGGGGAATGTAGGATTAATTTCGTACCTCCCCGACATTTGTTTTAGAACCTTTTTATAGAGCAATTATTTTAGCCTTTCAATGCCCTTAATTTGTCTAAGAGCTCAAGGCCATCCCCTGCCATTCCATACTGTCCCATAGATATTGAAGGCTTTGTTTTTCCGTGGAAATCGCTTCCCCCTGTAACAACAAGAGAAAATTCCTCTGCCTTCTGCAAAAAGTATTGGTTCTCCTGAAGAGTATGATAACTGCTGTAGGCCTCTATCCCCTTTACTCCCTGCTTAACTATGCTATCAAGAAGATGCAGCCTGCCCTTCAGATTGTTTCCCGGATGAGCTAATACGGGTACTCCGCCTGTTTCTGTGACTAAAGAAACAGCTTCCTCCATGGAAATATAATTAATATGAACATAGGCTGGCTTTCCCTGAGAACAATAATCCCAGTAAAAGTTATATAATAAATGTATCATACAAATCATACATTTACATTAATGTATAGGGAAAGGGGTAAATAATTTATGAAGCCTACAAAGAAAGCAAGCGAAATGACAG
>JGI24712J26585_10003382_pt1 | contig 12577 bp, 15 predicted proteins | sample BioPla3DNA2_FD_26585 | JGI IMG/M metagenome (IMG submission 26585) | reverse complement strand
TTAAACGTAACGTTTACTGCTATGAGTAAAGAAGACTTTGAAAAATTAGACACTGTTGAAATATTCTATGGCTCTGGAAGCTCTGTAGACCTTTCTACAATGAGGGCTGAAGGAGAAGAGCTTACACCTGANGANAAAATGAAGGAGAAACTTAACAAATGAGTAACAGAANAANTCAGATAAACAATATGTTTGACCTTCTAAATAGAGAATGTCATAAAACATTGAATGCNACTAAAAATGCGAGCAAAGGTTCTTTCTCATCTGATATAGGAGAGAATTATAAGCTTTTTCTAAACGAAGTGCTTGAAGTAATTGAAGCGTATGATGAGGGTGATATAGAGCAGGTTGCTCGTGAAATACCTGATGTTGTAAACTTTTGTGCCGCTCTTCTTTATGCAATAAAAACAAAACCTAAAGCTGATGGAAAAGAAGTAAAACTAGAGGCTGAAGACTGGTGTAAATAATGATAATAAAAAAGTGCTTACCACACCAAGCAGCGTTTCTCCAAGCACCGTATATATTTAAGGATATACGGTTTTTCTTTGATATATGTGGCTACGCTGCAGGTAAAACATCCTGCTTAGGAGATTCCATACTTAAAGCTGTTGACTATTTCCAAGGGAAAAAAGACAAAGAAGGTAAAAACCCTAAAATAGGTGTTTGTGGTATAACATTAACATTTTTACAAAAAACGCTTACAGGCTCTTTAGAGCAGACGTTAAGGAACACCAAGTCTGCGTATAGATTCGATAAGAAAGCGAATATTATTTATATTGGAAATGTTGAGCTAATTCTCATACCGATAGAAAATGAAGCAGATATATTTGGCTATGACTTAGCTTGTATAGGTAAAGATGTTCCTGTTACTACACTACGAGGGGACGTACCTATAAAAGATGTAGTTGTAGGTGATTATGCTTTAACAACACAAGGGTATAAGCGTGTTACAGGAACAATGTTTAGAGGCGTAAAAGAAACTATAGAAGTTAATGGAATACGCTGTACACCAGACCACAGGTTTATAGATATTTTCGATAATGAAATAGAAGCACAGGATATAAAGATTACAGATAAGCTTGTGCAAGTTAATAGCGAAGGCATCTTTTCTGCTGTTCAGCCCATTGTAAAAAAGGACAGACGATTAGAAGAAGTATATGATATTGAAGTAGAGGATGCACATGAGTTTTTTGCAGGCGGTATCAGAGTTCACAACTGTTGCTTTGTGGATGAGTTAGATGAGCTGCCTACGCACGTATGTATAGCTGTTGTAAAAGCCTTAAATGACAGGTGTAGACAGGCTATAAAAGATGAAGAGCGGTCTCCATTTTTGGCTTTTACTACAACAAGTCAAGGTCTTAAAGGTACATACCAAACAATAATGAACTTTAGAAAAATTGGTATGAACTACATGATAATACGAGGTAGAACAAGAGATAACATCTATTTGCAAAAAGAGTACGTTGAAGCAATGTACAAGATGTATAATGAAAAAGAAACAAAATGTTTATTGGAAGGCGAATTTGTTTCAATAGACTCAGGTCTTGTATTCCCTGATTACAATCCGGCTTTTAATAAACTTAACATTGACCTGTATGACAGTATTGAAGAAACAGAAACGGTGTATATAGGACAGGATTTCAACAGAGGATTCAATAAAGCAGTTGCTTGTGTCGTACGAAATAAGAATGTATATGTAATTAAAACATACTCATTTGAAGATGCTCGAAGCGCACCAGAAGTATTTAGATATGATTTTCCTTATAATTCTATAATATGGGTTCCTGATATGACATATAAAGACCACTTTGGTGATTTTGCAAGGGAATTAAAGGCGTATAAGATTAGAATAGCATACAGAAAATGCAATCCTAACATTGTCTCAAGAAACTTTGCTATAAACAAAATGTTTTATGCCCGAAGATTATTCGTCTGTGATTTTGCTTCAGACCTTGATAATGCGCTGCTTACGCACCAGAAAGACCCAAAGACAGGTCTTCCTATGAAAGGACAGGGTGAAAGTGCTCCTGACCACCTAACAGACAGTTTAGCGTATGTAGTAGCACACCTTATAGGATGGAGGAGAGAGTTAAAGGACGTGTATGATGTTACAATGGGAAGAGCCTTAAAAAGGCATAAAGAAATAGGCAATGAGTACGAAGATGATGAAGATGGCGTAAATGCTATTGACATTACAAAAGAAGTACCTGTATAATTACATTGTCGTGAGACTCTCCTTTGTACCTAGCTCACAGATGATTTTATCTACCTTATCATCTGTGAGCGTTATCTTAGTTATCTTAGTTATCTTAGTTGACAAATTATATATCTTGTGAGATAATCTAAAACAAATGGCAGTAAATTATGATAAAATTCGTAAAATAATCAGTTCTTCCTCGACAAGAGGATTCAAGGGTATGTCCTTGGATGCAGTGGAAGAGATAAACACTGAGATACATGACGCCTCAAAGAAAGAAGCTGAGATAAAGCTTAACAGACGATTTAAGACGCTCGAAGATGTAAAAAGGGATTCTATAAGAGCTGCTAATATTGCCGCAAAAAAGATTTTTACGACAAAAGATTCTGCAAATCCAAAAAATATACTTGAAATATATAATGCTGCCTATTCTACACATGATAACGTTTCAAATAATAGCTTAAACATAGCGAATAGCTCAGACCCTATGATGCAAACAGATGTTACACCTAACATTTGGATTTCACCGTGGGAAGCAGCTACTATGTACAGTCAAAAAGGACTGATAGAAACAGTTTTGAACAAGAAAGCAAAGTCTATTCTGCTTAATGGTATAAAGATTCAAAATCCATATCTTACACCAAAGCAGATTGATAAAATATCGGAAAACTTTTTTGCAAAAGCTTCTGCACAACTCTTATCTGATAATGTACTTAACTCATTAGTGTATGGTGGAAGCTTGGTTTTTCCAATGTTTAAGTATGATACACCAAGTACTATGAACCTTCCTATTAAGACACTTATTAAATCAGGCATTCTTGGTAAAGATACTATAGACAGATTTATATCACTTGAGCGATGGAACACGATGATTGTTCCTGCTAAGTCCCCTACGCAGCGTGATTTTGAAAAGCCGAACTCTTTTTTTATTCCATACCTCGGTAAATGGGTAGCTGGGAGCAGATGCTCAAGGATTATTACGGCTAAGCAGCCGGGCTGGTTTGGATATATGTTTAACCAAGGCTGGGGATTATCCGATATTGTAGGATACTATAAAGAGTTTTGTGATTATACAATTTCTATTAGACAGATTCCTCTTATGTTAAAGCAGATGTCTATTCTTGTTAGAACACTTAATCCTGATGGAATACTTGCAACTGAAGGCGGTAATGCGCTCCAGTCTTTCTTAGAAGAAGATACAATTAACCTACGTGAAGTTTCAACTAACAATCCTATTCAAATGGATGTTGTAGGGGAGCTTACATCTATAAACAGAGATTTCAAAGAAGTAGTAAACTTAATGCGACTTTTACAGCAGGACTTTGGTGCAAAAGCAAATGTACCTGCGCCTCTTATTTGGTCGTACGAAAAAGGTGCTTTTTCTTCAGGGGATGATACTGAAGGTCAACTATCTAAACAGTGGGAAGCTACAAAGTATATGCACAAAGATGTTGAGATACAGCTTAAACCGTTTGCTATGATGATGGTTATAGATACACTTGGTGTAAGCGATGAGGTAATAAAGGCTCTGCCGTATACACAGATAAAGTTTGACACCTCTTGTAGCATCTGCTGTAGAGAGAGCTAAAGTAGGCAACTTACTTGCTGAAGCTATGTTTGAATATGTTGGTGCACAAGTACCGATGGATAAAGCATTAGGGATTGTAAGTAATTTTGCAACAGATGATATGTCTATTTCATCTGATATTATGGAAGAGCTTAAGGAAAGACAAGCTAAGCTTGACCTACTTTCACAGGAAAAACAAGAGCTTGAGATTAAGAGACTTAAAAAAGAGATAGAAGTCATGGGTAAACAGCAGCCGCAGGTATCAAGTAGCCCCGAAAAGAAAGAAGGATACAGTAGATTAGAGCAAAAGAGGCACGAAAAGACAAGAGCTGANTTTAGCAAGCGTAAAGAGATGAAAGCTAAGAGTGAAGGTAAGATAAATAAAGTAGTAAAAAAACTAATGGGAGGAGAATAATGGGGGAAAGACCTATTAAACCTTATATAGAGGAAAAAGAAGTAATTTTATGCCGTTCTGGTATACAGTACTACACAAGGGAACAGCTCATAGCTTCTGGTTTTGATGTATCAGAGCTTCCAGTAAAAGATTCTTACGCTGAATATCGACCTCCTGCAGTAGTAGTTAAAGCAAAAGATTTATTCAAGAGGCTTCCTCTTACGAAAGAACATCCTGAAGAGTGGGTAGATGAGGATAACTGGAATAAGCTTGCTGGTGGAACTACAGGTGAAGAAATAGAAGTAGTTGCAATAAATGATGCTGATATAGGGCTTAAAACAACACTTGTATTTAATTCAAAGTCGTTATATAATTATTATGAAAAAGGTAATAAAGAAGTAAGCGTGGGGTATCTTGAAAAAAGAGAGATAGTAAAGGATAATCCAAACTATGATTTAATTATGCTATCTATTGAGGACGTTAATCATTGCGCTATCACGACTGCTGGTCGTGGAGGAAAGAGCGTAGCTATATTAGATTCCATAATAGGAGGAATGAGAAGTATGAAAACTGGTTTATTTCATTTTCTTAGAAGAAAAGGGAAGACAGAAGATTCAGCGGCTCCATTCTCCCCTCGTGTTTTTGCAGCTCTTGATGATGCAAAAGACAAAGAAGGGGAAGAGTTTGAAGCTGTTGTTTCAAGCGTATTTGATTCTGTTGGATGTCTTAAAGACGGAGAGCAGAAAGAACACTTAGCAGATATGGTTCGGGATGTGTTTAGTAATCCTACTGAAGCCTTAGAAAATAAGGAAGAGCTTTCAAAGATTCTTGATTCAGTATATATTAACATATCTGGTAGCTCAATAGCTGAGATTCGTGAAGCTATGACAGCATCTTCTGCTATAGAAGATTCTGACGGTAAAGGTAAAAACACTAACAATGTTGCTGATACCAAAACAGAAGATAAAAATGAAGATTCTGANGGTAAAGGTAATGNTGATACCAAAACAGAAGATAAAAATGAAGATTCTGANGGTAAAGGTAATGCTGATACCAAAANAGAAGAAACTGGTACGAAGGATTCANTCGTCTTGACAAAAGAGGATNTTATATCTATCGTAAAAAGTGAAATTGCAAGTGCCCTTGGTACAAATGAAACAAAGGACAGTATTACTGGTGTTGACCTAAGTTCAACGAAAGACTCAAATATTGAACATCTTGCAGACATTGCAGATAGATTATTTGGTTAATGGAGGATTAGAATATGGCTTATGAAGAAACAGGCGCTAGCCTTTCTATGACAAAGAGTGCAGTACTTAAAACAACTGCAACAGATAACGGACTTCTTGAAAAGATTCACGAAGGTGCTTATACTTTCGGCTATACTAAACTTGTACCTGCCTCAGGGGATGCTGGTGTAGAGTTCGGCTCAGGTGCGTGGTATGATGCATCTGAAAAGAACAACACTGTATATGCTGTAAAGCCTTCAGGAGACGGAGCTGTTCCTGTCTTAGCAGGTGTTTTTGTACGGCAGCCTTATATCGCTGCAGGTTTCCCTGCTCGTCCAGACAGAATTGAGCCACATAACAAAGGCTTAATCTGTTACGAAGGTAAAGTTAAGTACAAAACAGGTCTTGCAGCCGATGGTAAACTGTACAGACGTTTGCAGATGTTCAAGCTGGTTATGGTGCGTATATTTCCGACACTACAGGTAAAGTACACTTTGCTGCATCTGACCCTGATTCTGGTTATACAAAATTCGGGAAAATTATCCGAATGAACCCTGATGACAGCTCTTTTACTGTCAAAGTCAGTTTCTAAGGAGGAAAAGAGAATGGCATCTACAAAAGCTTTCCAGAAAGTACAAAATCTTGTAATTAGTGAGCTTGAAAAAACAGCTCCAAACAGAATGAGACACATCTCTGATGTTTCTATAGGCTTTAGCACTGATAATGCTAAAGGTATAACAAACCCTGCTTTCAAAGTAGGACCGTCTGCTATGCAGCACGCTATTTATGCTTCATGTGATTCTGTTGGAGTTAAAAGACCCTATTGGGCTAATGACAGAAAGCAGTTCTCACGATTTGATATTTCCCCCTCTGTTGTACAGGCTGTACAGGACTCTATAGCTGCAGGTAAAGACCCATCTACTGTAGCAGATACGTATATGTCTTTTGACTCTGAGACAGGACAGCTCGTATTCAAGGCAGTACCAAAAGGAACAAAGGATGCTCTTGTTACAGGACTTGCTGTTCCTTCTTGGAATATCGGGTATATGCAGAAAATCTTCAAACAGCCTTATTACAAGTCTTTTGCAAAGAACCTTGTATCTGTTGAAGGATTCGGTAATCAGTGGGCTGATGTTGTAGGCGTATTCAAAGAAACTTTTGAAGGTAACGCTCGTACAAATGCTGCACAATCTACCTTTGAAGCAAACGCTTCTGACCCTATCTCGAACAAATCCGGCTTGATTGTTTCCAATATTTTCAATATTGCAGTTGACTATGAAATTGGAAATGAAGAGCAGGCTCGTTCAGGTAATGCAGGAGATTTTCTGACAGGTCAGCTTATTGCAGACCGACCGAAATATGCAGACATGGTTATAAACCGTTTACAGGATGTTATCAGATACTTCGGTGTACCTGAAGCTGATGTAATCGGTCTTACAGGCGTAAACGCTATCACAGACTATTCAGGAGATTCGTTTGCTTCGATTATGGCTGGTAATTCCACTACAAAAGGTGCTGAAATCATACAGGCATTATATGCAATAATCGGTGACTTTTTACAAGGCATGAGCTATATGCCGACTGAAGTAAAGATTAACTGTTCAACTACAGTTTTCCGTGCATTGACAACCACTCTTTACTCAGACAGCTTCAACCCAGCTTCCCCTATCAGTATCATATCTGAGAACATGATAGGTGGTGTATCTCCTGCTATTGATGGCGTTAAACAGTGCAAGTATTCTATCACTGCTGATGCTATGCTTGATGCAGATTCACCGTACAACACTGTTGCTGCAGGTGATGACCTTTTCATTATCACTGCACCTTCAATTGGTTCTGCCCTTGAAGACCAGACAGGTTTGGTAATTTCACCTGAACCGATGTCACGGTTTATCGTTCCTCCGATGTATCAGAGAAGCGGTTATTTGTATACAATGTATACAAGAATGGGCGGTTTAATCACACCTATTAAAGCTGCGGTTAAAGTTTACAAAGGTATTGGAGTACAAGGATAATGGAAAAAGGTAAAGGAAAGTACATAAAAAATACGACTGACTATGCGTATGCCCTTGAAGTAAGATTTAAGGGCGAGCTTAGTGCAAGCCTCGTGAAAGAGTTTAGACCTGAAACTATGGATGGGCAAAGCGGTAAGATTCTTCATAACGGTTTTACGTTTGTTACAAATGAAGAATACGAACAGCTCCAAAAACACACAAGGTTCGGTCGTTATGTTGAAAAAGGTATTTTTGTTGAGTATGATAAACTTCCAGATGAAGTTGTTACACTTGATGAAAAATATGCAGCTCTATTAAGTGAAAATGCTAAGCTTAAAGCAGGTACAGAACTTGAAGAGCTAAGAGCTAAGGTTGCTTCTTTATCAGAAGAGAATTTCGCATTGAAGAAAGCTCTTGAGGATACTAAGACAGAAGCTCCTAAAGCAAAAGGTAAATAAGGTATGGTATTCGTCAACGGAAGACCTTTGAGGATTGACGCAAAAGATTTTAAGGCTCGTTTTGGGTGCTACTTTCCGAAGCTTCTAGCTTCTGACAAGGAGCCAATAATAACTGACGCCATAGATACTGTGTACACAATGTTCACTGGCGTAGAAGACCTATGGTCTTCCCTTGACGAAGAAACCTTTTTTAAGAAAACACGCCAGTGCTTTGGCTTTCTTACTGCTTGGTATTTAGCGGATATGTTTCCGCTATTATCAAGCGGTATACAGTCTATGGGTGGACTACCTGTTATAAGTAAATCAATAGGCGGTGTAAAGCTAACGTTTGCAGATATTTCACAAACTGGAAAAAATCCGAGATACCGTGATAATTTAGCTTTCTTAAAGACAAATACTATGGGTGTTCAAGCATATAACATGATTAAAACATCTAGTAAGATGCAATTCCTTAAAGGAGGAAACCACAGATGAGCAAGTACTTTAATGTAATGGAAAGTATAAAAATAGGACATAAGCTTCATGTTCCTTGTGTTAGTTATCCTGTTACACCAAATAACGAGCTTACAATAGAGAAGCTCTGTAAAGAAGGAAAAGCTGAAATTACTTCGTACGAAGCAATCTTTCAGTCAGGAAGAAAAATTAACGAGCCTGCGAAAGCTAAAGAAAAGGTATCCGTTAAGACTGCCTCTGACAAAATTAAAGAAAAAGCAGTAGTTTTTGAAAAGGACAACTAATGGGTGCTATATACGGAGAAATGCTTTTATATTTCCCAGAATTATTAAGAGAGTTCTCTGTATATAATCCTTCACCTAAAGGTGTTGCAGGATATGAAAAAGTAAAAGTAAAAGATGTTACAGGTATTATTCAGCACGTAAAACAAGGTAAATTAGATGTAGAAGGTGATACGGCTGTAGATACAAACGTACCAATGTTATGGGTATACGAAGATACACTGAAACAGTACCAAATAATAACAGATGCCGAAAGTAACAGAGATTATCGTGTTGCTAAAGATGCTCCGTGGTCAACTGAAGCAGGCTTTTCAGTATACGAGCTTACATCTGTTGTTGGTATTACAGATAAGCAGTCTAAAGACCATGCAGTAATTCCTGCTAAGGATTTCTACAATTGAGTGTTTTTAATGTAAAAAGCTTTGATGTAGCTGGATTTGAGTTTTTTGTTTCTTATGACTTTTCTGATGAGGCAACTAGAAAATCACGATATGGAAGTTATGGCTCATACGGAGGCTCACTTCCATTTAGTACACTCTATAAAGAGCTTGTTGCAATGAATGGTGGTCGATATTTCATAGAAGAATATTTTACCACTGTGTTCAATCAGGGAACGAAGCAAGATGTTGAGAGGATTCTTAATAGTATCCTTAAAGAGCATAGAGAGCGAGGCGCAAGTTTTACAGCTTTCTATGACATTACTGAAGAAATGATTACTAAAAAAGGAAAACTTGACAGGCGTTTTAATCTTAGTAAAGACTTTTTAGCTTCAGGACTTGATGAACAAGCCTTAATAGAATCAATTCTTTCTAGTGATTCTTCATACCTTGACAAGTTATTAGCTATAGATGATGATGAATTTGAAGATATTAGATACCTTATAAAAGAGGATTTAGAACAAAGTTTACGTAACGGCTTAGTGCCGCTTAATTTTAGATTAAAAGAGTCTACTAAGAAGAGGAGAGTTTCAGCAGGTATAAGCCCTCATCCTCCGTTTGTTGCTACAGGGCAACTTCTTAACGACTTAGAAATATTTATAGGAATAGAGGTAAAGCATGAGTGAGTTCAGAGGTGTTAATTTTGAAAACGTACGTATTTTCTTGTATCATATACACTTCGGGCGTCTTGAAGATGCTGTAGAAGATAAAAATGCTTATAATCAGAAAAAGAAGTATATAATACCTATGAGAGATGAGTATGAAAATCCTTCATTGTTTGATGAAGGTGATACATACATCCAGTATTTTATCCTTCGTGACAAAATGCTTAACAATTCTGCTATAAACTATAATGCGAATGAAACATTGAAGGAAGCACGTATAGCGATTAGGTTTGTAGGTAAAGAAGCTGAGAACTGGGCTAAAAGGCTTCATCATGCAAACACAAGAAAAGATATTCAAGCAAATTTTCAAGAGGATTGTAACGGTATTATACTGCCTTCTATAGGGGATATAGTTCCCAAGCAAGTTAGGTTTTTTGGTACTGTTACAAGCATAGGGTTTGACATAATACTAAACACAGCGTATACTGAGGTATTAGATTTAGACTTTGAGCCGCTAACAAAGGTTACGATGGCAAGCGGTATAATCAAGAAGTAGGAGGATTTATATGAACGCTACGTATGTAAACTCCATTGCAGAACGGTTTATAAGGTTTAGGAGTGGTTTTGCTGCTTCTGTCCCAGCAAGAGCCGATTTGTTCAATGGTCATGTCATTTATATGCCGAGCTTTTTAGCTGAAGCAAACATAATTGACTATGATGGAACAAGCTTAACAGATGAGGTTCCTATTGTTAAAGTAGTGACTGTTGATAATTATGAATCTGTAATGCAAGGCAGTCTGTTGGCTCAATATGCACCAATTTTCAATGGTGGTGCAAATGTTGATGTAATTCTATACATTGTAGTATTTAATGCTGCAGATGCTGCTGCTGTCCAAGCAGGACTGGTAGTTACAGCGTCTTCTATAAAGTTTCCAGCACTAGAAACTGCGTTTAATGAAACATACTTTATAGGATTCTATAAGACAATGTTTTCTGAAACATACGATGGTGTTGATACAGATGCTGCGTATTTTGACCTTGCTCTATGCCTTGCATATCTTTGTCAGTACGAAACAACTCTATCGTATGCGCTTTTGTTTACAAGGGTTACTCTGCCTCTTGGAGCTACAGATACAAATATTTGTAAGATAGCTTCTGTTGACAAGGCGACACAGGTTGCAGCTTGTACTGCACTAAATGTTACTATTGACGGTATTCAAAAGCCAAGAAGCGCTTATTTCTGGGGAATGTTGAATTTTATGACTTGTGATAACACAATGCTTATTGTTCATTCAGAGCCTTATAATATTGTTCCTATGATGCTCGCAAAGTATTTTGAGGTTGGCAAAAATGGCAGTGGTTCTTATGTTGGAAATAAACTTTCAAATATACGTCTATCAGGTAACAATATTAAAGCTATGGGTACTCCATCTATCCTTAATGCGAGTGTAAACGCAAATATGCCTTTAGAAATGGCACAAAGACTTGATGAGATGAATGTTGCGTATCTTGTAACAATATCAGACGCTTCAGCTAACGACTGTGCCTTAGTACGTTCTACTGGCATTCAAGGCTTTCCTGTTAATGCTTATACAATCGGAAAGTTTGTTGACTATAACTCAAGTCAGGATGCAGCAGACTGGATTACAGCATTTGAAACAGGAACTAACCCAGTGCTTAGAAATGAGCAGGCATATAACACGCTTCAAACAATTCCTATTGGGTATCTTCAGAAGTTTGTTACTTCTCCTGCTCGACTCGAACAGATTAGAGTTGTTTTCCCAGCTTTTAATGAGTTGCCGAAAGAAAAAACAGCTTTTACTGTTACAAAAACATGGGAAGCTAAATACGTTGATGATTTAACATCTATTACAGTTACTGGTACAATAGTGTACTAATCGGAGGTTAAAATGGCATTTGGTCAAAATAGTGTTGGTAGACAACCGAGGTCACACTTTCAGACTGCTGGTGGCACGATAATGAAGTTTCGGCATCCTTTCCTTGCAGGTCAGTTATCTGGCACGCTTGGAAACTTAGATGAAATTGATATTTCAGCTTCTGTTAAGCTCGATTCAGAGTTTCTCAAAGCTACACCAAATCAAGATTCTGCAAAACAGGAAGTATTAGTTGACGGAACAACCGTAACTATTACCAATACGATGCTTAATGGTACATTAACATTACAGCTTATAAGAACAAGTGGTATAGTGGCTAGAGGCGATGCAATTGCTTGCTTCCAGCTTATTAAAGCAACAGGGGATAATGTAGGTGGAACACTTACTGTTACAGAATTTATTGACGGAAAAGCAATAACTACACTCTATTATGGCGTAGCTGTTAAGAACGTTGATGATAAGATTCTACAAGGTCTTTCTGTACCTGTGTACCCTGCACAGCTTTTGTACGCTGGGTGGATTCAAGTTGTATCAAACTCTGCACAGCTTAATACAAAGGCTATATGGGCTGCAGGTTCACTTAATGGTGTTACTGGTATTTATACCATGTNCCCTGTTAATGAAGGAGCTTCAGGNGATTCTCCTCTTGATACTACTATCGCTGGCGGAGGCTCTAATCAAATTCCTTCTGCGGCAGATGCAAGTGCAGGAGCTGAAGATAACTCTGCTAATGCTGCGAGTGCTGCAACAGAGTTAGGTGGTACGGTTTTGACACCGTAGTACTAATAGCTCCCCTTCGGGGGAGCTTCATTTCACAAGGTAGGTTTTATGTCTAATCCATTTATACTAGATTATTCAATCAAGGATAATTTTGAGTTCCATGAGATATTAAAGAATGATATTCAGAAGAATAAAATACGGTTTGAATTTCCAGACGGATTTGCAAAGATACCGATTATTGAAGAATGCAGAGCGGTAAGTGAATATGGAAATCCTGAACAGTTTGACCTGCTTTATGACATAGTTATGCAGTTATTGGTTGGAAAAACAGTTGTTATAAAGCTTTT
>JGI24712J26585_10003377_pt1 | contig 12585 bp, 11 predicted proteins | sample BioPla3DNA2_FD_26585 | JGI IMG/M metagenome (IMG submission 26585) | reverse complement strand
TCTCCTTGGGCTAAATGGAACCCTAATAAGATATTTTAAAAGAATGCCTACTGACATTCTCTAAAAATTTCTAACTGACATTTTCAAAAAAATTTGACATATCTAAATTGCGAATATATTTTTCTACCTCTTCTTTATCTGAAAAATGTTTCTTTTCTCTACCAATTATTTGATAATCTTCATGGCCTTTTCCAAGTATTAATAAAATATCATTATCATTAAGTAAATCTAAGCCTCTTTTAATAGCAACGCGACGATCTACTAAAACCTCATAATTATCTTTTATAACCCCTTTTAAAATGTCTTCAAGAATAAGATTAGGATTCTCTGTTCTAGGATTATCAGATGTAAATATTACATAATCAGATTCATCAGTTGCAATTTTTCCCATAATCGGTCTTTTATATGGATCTCTATCTCCTCCACAACCGATAATAGTCATTATTTTCCCTTCTTTATGTTTATTAAAAGCTCTAATTATTTTCTCAACAGCATCTGGAGTGTGAGCATAATCTACTACAGCAAGAGCATTTTTAACTTTAATTTGTTCACATCTTCCTTTAGGTGGATAAATATCTTTAGTAATAGAAATTATCTCCTCTATAGAAGATCCTAAATTATTAATTATTAATAAAGCAAGTAAATAGTTATAAACATTAAAATCACTTTTTAAATTGGTTTTAACTTCATAATCTTTATTGTTATAAGTAAAATTAATTACTGTCTTTGTATACATATCTTTGTAACTATTTATTTTAAGATTACCACTTTTACCATAAGAAATAGTCTTTGGATAAGTCTTAATAAATTTTTGACTTGCTTTATCATCACTATTAACAATCATTACTCCGTCAAGTTGTTTTAATAAAAGTAATTTAGAATTTAAATATTCTTCCATTGTTTGATGATAATCAAGATGATCTTCGGAAAAATTAGTAAAAGCTCCTATTTTAAATTTTATTCCTGCAACTCTTTTTTGATGAAGAGCATGAGAACTTACTTCCATAACAACATTTTTACATCCTTTGTCAAAGGCAGTTAATAAAAGCTCATATAAATCTAAGATATTTGGTGTAGTATTAGGAAGAGTTATTTCTTTTTCTTCTGGGATATAAAAACCAATTGTTCCAATATAAGCTGTTTTAGCTTTTAATTTATTTAACATTTGATATGTTAAAAAACATGTCGTGGTTTTACCATTGGTACCTGTTATACCAATGATGTTAAGTTTGTTTATTTTTTCAGAATAATTAGTTATCATATACTGATTTAACCACTTTTGGGTATCATTAACTACTTCTAAAGTAATATCAATATTTAAATCTTTTTCACTTATTATTTTAGAAGCTCCATTTTTAATAGCATCTTCAATATAATCATGTCCATCAACGTTACTTCCTTTAATACAGACAAAAATATCTCCTTTAGTTATTTTTCTTGAATCTATTTTTACATTAATCATAGTTAGTCACCTCTAAGAATATTTTATAATAAAACAAAAATAATACAAGTTTTTGTAATAAAAACCTTGCCTTTCATTAAAAATTGTATTATTATTTAAAAAGGATGAAAACAAAAAATAATTTAATAATTTCAAGAATATTAAATATAAGATTAAAAGAGTCTTAATTTTTAGGGACTCTTTTTTTTTGTTTTCTCTTTATTGGAGGAGATATGAAAACAATTGAACTTAATCATCCCTTAATTACTCATAAACTTGCAATATTAAGAGATGAAAAAACAGGAACTAAAAAATTTAGAGAACTTACTAGTGAACTTGCAATGCTGCTTTGTTATGAAGCAATGAAAGATGCTAAACTTGAAAAAGTAACTGTTCAAACCCCGCTTCAAAAAATGAATACTTATATGTTAGATGAACACAAATATGCTTTTGTTCCAATATTAAGAGCAGGAACAGGAATGCTTGATGGAGTTATAAGTGTAATACCTAATGCAAAAATTGGTCACATTGGTATGTATCGTGATGAAAAAACATTTAAACCCGTAAATTACTTTTTCAAAGTACCAAAAGATATTGAAAAAAGAGAAGTAATTATTGTTGATCCTATGCTTGCAACTGGTGGTTCTGCTCTTGATGCAATCTCTTTATTAAAAGAAAAAGGTGTTAAAAAAATAAAGTTTTTATGTATTATTGCTGCTCCCGAAGGAATAAAACTTGTTGAAGAAAATCATCCTGATGTACAGATATATACCGCATGTATTGATAAAAGACTAAATAAGAATAATTATATTGTTCCTGGACTAGGTGATGCCGGAGATAGGATTTTTGGTACTAAATAAGATATCTTAATCAAAATATTTCTTATACCAAACTAAAAACACATAAATAGTCCATACTTTTTTATAACAATCTTTTTTACCTTCCTTATGTTTATTTAAAAGTTTCATAATCTTTTTTTGATTAAAATATTTTTTAGCCGTTGAACTTTCAAATACTTCTTTTATTTGATTATATAAATTATCATTTTGCATCCATTTTCTTAATGGAACAGGAAAACCAAGTTTTCTTTTCTTATAAGCATCAGTTGGAATAACTTCCTTTGCTGCCTTTCGAAGAGCTATCTTAGTTTGGGTTTTACTTATTTTATTTTCTAAAGAAAGACGTGAAGCAACAGAAAAAACAGCATCATCTAGGTAAGGCGTTCTAGCTTCTAGACCAAACATCATGGTATTTCGATCAACTACGTGTAAAAAATCATTCACAAGCCAAAAATAATAATCAATTACTTGCCTTTGAACTAAAGTGGAATTATTCTTATATTCTTCATATAAAGGAGCAATAATTTCAGTGGGTTTGATTTGTTCTTTATTATTTACAATACTAAGAGCTTCTTTGTCCCTAAATATTCTTCCAATTCCAATATGGTAATCTTTTAAATGCATTCCTCTTCGATATAAAAAGTTTAATCCTCTTACATCGGGAAGAAAACTTACTATTTTTGATATCATATTTCTAAATACAAAAGGAATTTTCATATACCAAGATTGACTTAACTCTTCTTGATAAGAATTATAACCACCAAAAAGTTCATCAGCCCCTTCTCCAGACATCACTACTTTAACATCTTTAGATGCAAGTTTTGATGCAAAATATAAAGATACTCCAGAAGGGTCTGCTAAAGGTTCATCCATATAATACATAATATCAGGCAAAGCCTTTAAGTATTCTTTCTCATTAATTATCATGGATTTATTTTCAATACCTAGTTTTTTAGCTAAGTCTTTAGCATAAGATATTTCATCATATTTAGAATCATTAAAGCCTACTGTGTATGTTTTATTAACATTTGATAATGCTACTATATAGGAAGAGTCAATACCACTAGATAAAAAAGAGGCTATTTCAACATCAGATATTTGATGATATTTTAATGATTCTTCCATAGCTTCACTAATCTTTTGGACAACCTTTTCTAAAGGTTCTTCAGTTTCTTTAAAGACTAATTTTTTAAAACATTCTTCTTTGGTAATACCATTTTTATAAGTAACAATATAACCTGGTTTTACTCGATATACTCCTTTGAAAAAAGTTTCAACAGTAGGTGTTGAATTAAAACATAAATATGATGCTAAAATATTTTCATTAAATTTTTTAATAAAATCAGGATGTTCTAAAAAAGCTTTTATTTCTGAGGCAAACATAAAAGTATTATTATTTTGATAATAATATAAAGGCTTTATTCCCCAAGAATCTCTTGCTAAAAATAACTCTTTTTTTGTTTTATCCCATATTGCAAATGCAAACATTCCTCTTAAGCGTTTAACAATATCTTTACCCCATTTTTCATAACCATGAAGAATTACCTCAGTATCTGTTTTGGTAGTAAATTTGTATTCACTAAGCTCTTTTTTTAATTCTTTAAAGTTATAAACTTGACCATTATATATAATAATTTTAGTTTTATCTTCATTATATATAGGCTGTGATCCTGTTTTTAAATCAACTATTGAAAGTCTTCGATGACCTAAGGCACAATTATCATCAAGATAAAAACCTTCCCCATCAGGACCTCTATGAGCTATTTTATCGGTCATTTTTTTAATTATTTGTTTATTTGGTTTGTTATCACTTACATATCCAACAATTCCACACATTTTATTTCACCACCAATTATAATAGTATTTTATCACAATTTATCTTTATCCTTTTTACTTTCTTTTACACCCATTATTCTTTTAAACATTTTTTCTAAATCATTAATTGTAAATTTAACAATAGTCGGTCTTCCATGAGGGCAATTATAAGGATTATCACAATTAATAAGTTCCTCTATTATATATGTAATTTCTTCCATAGAGATATGAGTATTAGCTTTAATACTCATTTTACAAGCTAAAGTTATTGCTATTTTTTCTTCAAATTTTACTCTATCAAACTTTTTATCAAGCATTATTATAAGATCTATTATTTTTCTAATACTTTCTTCTTCATATCCTTCTTTTAACCAAGTTGGATGAGTTTTAATAATTATAGTATTAATACCAAATTCTTCATAATCAATATTTAATGAAGCTAAAATATCTTTTTTTTCCATTAATGAAAGATATTCCGATGAAGTAAGTTCGATAGTAATAGGTATTAAAAGACTTTCTTTATCAACTTCTTTTTCTTTTAATTTTTTCATATATCTTTCATAATTAATTCTTTCAAAAGCTGCATGCTGGTCAATAAGATATATGCCTTCTTCATTTTCAGCTATTATATATGTTCCATGAGCAAGCCCAATAGGATATAATTTTAAAGCTTTAATTTCTTCATTATATATTATTTTTTCTGCTTTGAAATCCATAAAAGTTTGTTTTATATCGGTTTTAGAAACGATGTCTTTTTCATCACTAATAGTTTCTTCTAAAGGTTTTACAATAAGTAAATTTTTATATAGTGTATCTTTAATAGTATTAGTTATTAACTCGCATAAATCATCGGTTTTTGATATTTTAACATCTTGTTTTGTAGGATGAATATTTACATCTATTATAGTTGGATCTGTTAAAATATTTAATACCACAACGGGATATTTACCTTCAGGTTTATAAGTATAATATGCTTCATTAATTGCAGCATTAATATCATAGTTTTTTACCACTCTACCATTTATTAAAATAATCATAGAATTTTTATTAGCTTTTAGTATATGAGGTTTACACAAATACCCATATATTTCAAAATCATCATTGTTATTATGAAATTCCATCATATTCGAAGAAATATTTAAACCAAAGATTTCATTAATCGTTTTATGTAAATTACCTGAACCACTTGTTGAAATTATTTTTTTATCATTATTAATAAGTGTAAAAGAAATACTAGGTTCTGCTAAAGATATTTTTTCAATAAAATCAGTAATGTTATATAACTCTGCTCTTTCACTTCTTAAATGTTTTAATCTAGCCGGGGTATTATAAAATACATTAGAAACTTCAATAATCGTTCCTTTTCTTTTAGGACATAATGATTCTCTTAGTATTTTACCTCCCTTTATATGAATAAAAGAAGCTTCTTTGCCATCGAAAGTAGATAATTTTATTTCTGATACAGACGCAATTGAAGCTAAGGCTTCACCTCTAAATCCTAAAGTATTAATAAAATATAAATCATCTTCTTTATATATTTTTGATGTTGCATGTCTAAAAAATGCTATTTTAGCATCATTTTTACTCATACCTGTTCCATTGTCTATTACTTCGATATTACTTAAACCTGAGTTTTTTAAATTAACTTTAATTTCCGTTGCCCCAGCATCAATTGAATTTTCTACAAGCTCCTTAACTATTGAAGATAACTTTTCTATTACTTCTCCAGCAGCTATCTTATTAGCTAAAAGTTCACTCATTATCTTTATCTTACTCATATAATACTCTTCCTTATTTCCATATTTATATTACAAGATATCGTACTTTTTTCTTTAAAATAAATAAAACCCATATTATTTAGTACTAAATCACTTTTATCTACTATATTTAATGCTGTAGAAGGCTTTAAAAGACTCTTTTTGGTTTTTGCTAGAATATTATCAGGAATGTATAAAGTTATCTTAGAATCCTTTAAAAAGGATATTATGATATCTTCGATTATAAGTTCATAGCCCTTTTTAATATTAATAGTCCTAGGTTTAATATAACCATTTTGTTTAATATTATCATATAGGTTATCATCATTAAATCCAGGGGCATCTATTATATTTCCTATATTAATAAAATCTTGGGTAGTATTTTTATAATTAGAGACTGTAATATCTGTATTAAATAAATAATTTATTAAAGAAGACTTACCACTATTAGTAGGTCCAGTTATCAACACTTTTCTATCTTTTATCAAATTAAGGATTTCATTTTTTCCAAAACCATTTTTATAAGAAAAGTACATCATATCATTTATTTTATAAATATTTACAATATTATTAGCAAGTTTATCAATATTAATATTTTTAGGGATAGTATCCATTTTTGTAACTATAAATATTTTCTCATTAGTAATTTTATTATATAAAGAGACATTTTTTTTATTAATACTTAAAAAATCACATAAAAACAAAGTAAATACTTTCTTCTTATTTATATTTTTAAGTAAAGTATCATTATCTATAATAATACTTTCTATTTCATGATTATTATAATTTTTAATCTTAAAACACCTTTGACAAAATTTATATTTATCATTATCTAAAGTTATTCCACATCCCTTACATTTAATCATAATATTTACCTTTTTCTAATATACCCCTTTTGCTAAATTTTCTTAATATTATTTTCTCCCATATACGATTAAATTTTGTCCAAGGTGGTTCATTAGGACCAATACTATTTACAAAGATACTCATACAACCCATTTTATTAGCTCCCCAAATATCAGTCATTAACTGATCACCAATACATGCAATTTCTTCAGGTTTTAATTTATAAATTCTCATAATTTTTAAATATTTACTTTTAAATGGTTTTCTTGACGAATATGCAGTATCAACATTAAGAATGTCTTTAAAAGGAGTTAATCTTTTTTTAGTTGAATTAGAAAAGATAATAATTTTAAAATCCTTTTCTAACATATGAAAAAGTTCTTTTACTTCAGTAGATGGTACCGAATCTTGATAAGTACATAGAGTATTATCTAAATCAAATAACAAACATTTTATCTGAAGTTCCTTTAATTTTTGATAATTTATTGTAAATATACTTTTTTGATACATATCAGGTCTAAATCTTTCCATTGCTTCTCCTTATACATTACTTAATTTATTGTACCATTATTAAATAAAAAATAACATAGTTATATGTTATTCTCAAAACCATTTATTAATATAATATTATTATTTTCCTTTTTTTCTAGTTCTTATTTTTTCTAATTCTTCAAAGAATCTAGTTTTGTTGTCTAAAAGTGGAGCCATTGACTTATTCATATACCCATAATAAATTACCTCAGCTAAATCTTTACTACAATCAACGACCTTTATAAGTCTTTCTTTTTTTATTTCTTTTGGAAGATAAGATAAATTAGTAGTATATACTTTATCAAAGATCTTTTCTTTATAAGCTTTTTTTATAAAATCAATTCCTTCGGTAAATAGGCAAAATGTTGAGGCAATAAAGATTTTATTAGCTCCTCTTTCTTTAAGGTTTTCTGCCACCTCTACAGAAGATCCACCAGATGCAATCATATCATCAACTACAATTGCATTTTTATTTTTCACATCTGCACCCATATAAGCATGCTCTATAACGGGATTTTTCCCATTTACTATTTTTGATAAATCTCTTCGCTTATAAAAAACTCCAACCTCAACTTGTAACATTTCTGCAAAATATCTTGCTCTTTCCATAGCACCAAAATCAGGACTAATTATTATCGTATTACTAGAGGTAATATCATGTTCTTCTACTATAGCTTCAAGGATATTATTATTAGCATAAAAATTTTCAAGCTTTCCTAATGGAATAGCATTAATTATATCGGGATCATGAACATCAAAAGTTATTATTGTATCTACGTTCATTCGTTTAAGCTCTTGTAAAGCATGAGCACAGTCTAATGATTCTCTAGATTTCCTACGGTGTTGTCTTGATTGATATAAAAATGGCATTACAACGGTTATTTTTTTAGCATGTCCACACATAGCAAGAATTATTCTTTTAACGTCTTGATAATGATTGTCTGGTGAATAATGATTTTCAAAACCAAACATATTATAAGTAATACTATAATTATTAATATCTGTTAAAATATAAATTTCTTTATCTCTAACTGTTTGCAAAATTTCTGCTTTTCCCTCACCATTTGCAAATCTTATTATCTTTGTCGGAATAATATAATTTTCATTTGTTTTAAGAAAACGATTTAATTCTTTTTCAACCTTCAACCCAACCTCTTTTATGCTATCCATTACTATTAAGCCTAAATTGTTTTTCATATCCTCTCCTCCATAAAAAAACACTAAACAAAATTTAGTGTATAAAAATATTGTTAGACAAAAAACAACAAATATCAAAATTTAGTTTTCTCATAACAATACCTCTCTATAATTTCATTTTATCACAAATATTTTTTTTTACAACTTTTTATATTCTTCTTCGATTTCTTTTTGTAATACCTCGAAAGTTTTAATTTGTTTTTCATCATATAAATTACCACTTTGAGGAGTAGTATTAGAAACAAACATCGCTCTACTTAAAGTGCCAGTATATATATTATCGCCAAAAAAGGTCTCTATTTCTTTTGATGCAACTTCAGATATATCTAAGGCAATTGAATATGTTAAATAAAAATCCCATATTTTAACCATTTCTGCTGTTTTATTTTCCATATCACTAAAATCTTTTAAGAATTTCTTTAAGGTTAACCAACTATATATTTCATCTACACCTTCTTGATTTAATGCTCTTTTAGGATTAGATAAAAGACGCATTCCAGAGCCATACATAAACAATGCTGCTCCTATTTTTGTAAATATAGTTATAATTCCCAAAATTTCATATATTAAATGACGAGAATATTTAGTCTGATCTAATTTTTTATAATACTTATCGATTGGAAAAGACATTAATACTAAGGCTTGCCATTCTAAAAAAATATGAGCCGAATCTAAATTATATTTTGACAATCTTTTCTTTAAACCATTATTAACTTCTTTTGCTGATACTTCAGTACCATTACCATAGCCAAATATAAACCATTCAATAATAAATTTTTCATATTTTAATAAATCATCTTGAGATTTATTGGTTACTCTAAGTTTGATATCTTCATGAAAGAAAATTAATTTATCTTTATTATCTTTATTTTTAATATATTCCAAATAACCCCTATCTACTAAATCAATAATTGTAGATCCTAAAGAAACACCATCTATCTTTCCATCGTGCAAAAGGCATCTTACATGAGCTGGTCTTAACTTGCTTGGTAATTCCCTAGAATATATATTAACCTTAGTAGATTTAGGCTCCATTTTTTTATATAAAAAGCGCCTTTTAAATAATACTGTTATTATTGGCAATATTATTAATACTAAATTAATAAGTAAAAGAAGAAAAATTATTAACAAAATTAGTATTAAATTAGCTTTTATATTTAAATCAATTTCAAATGAGGGAGTAAGAAAAACAAGGATATAAATATTTAGAAAAAAAGAATCAACTTGAGAAATTGTAATAGCAAAAAAACAGAGAATCAACCATAAAAAATGTCTTTTTTTATCTTTTCTTCCGGTTATTATTATCTCTTGTTTTGACTTTTTACTCCCCGAGGAAGTCGTATACCACATAACATCAAGATATTCAAATACGTGTTTTCTATATTTCATAAAATCACCAACTAAATTATATCAAAATTTATTAAGAATGTCTTTGTTGAATAAGAATTGTTTTTATGATAAATTAATAATGAAAGGAAGATAACATGAAGGCAAAGACAAAAAAAATTATTGTATGGATTATGCTTTTATTAATGATTGCTTCAGTTGCCGCTTCAATAATCGGCCCAATGATAGCATCTAGCTAATATTAAAATTAAGTTAAGCAAGTTGTTAAATTTATCCATATATATATATACAATAAATAATGAAGCTATTAAAAATGGCCCAAAAGGAACTTCATTATTTTTTTTGTACATTAAATACGCTACACTATATGGTAAAGCTAAGAAAGTTGATAAAATTAGCACACATAAGCCTAATCTAAAACCTACAATTAAACCAATTACAAAAGATAATTTAATATCACCACCGCCAAGACTTTCTTTTTTAAAAACTTTATCTCCGATTAATTTAATTAATAACATTGTTATAAATAAACCGATTCCTGATAATACATGAACTAAAATATATTTATAATCAAAATATATCAAATCAAGAATAATTATTAAAATACTAGATATAATAAGTGGTGAATCTAAAATAATATATTCTTGAAAGTCTGTTATAAATATTGTAATTAAAAGTGATGTAACAATTATAAACATAAACATTTCATAAGAAATACCATAATAAAAATAACTAAATGCAAAGAAAAAACCAGTAACTAATTCAACAATAAAATTTAATGGATTTATCTTATTTTTGCATTTACTACATTTACCTTTTAAAAAAAGATATGAAAAAAGAGGGATAAGTTCGTACCAATTAAGTTTTTTATGACACTTATCACATTTGCTTCGAGTAAAAATAGCATTTTCTTTTTTGGGAAGTCTTGTTGAAATAACTAAATAAAAAGATCCAAAACAGCTTCCTATTAAAAATAAAATAATTATATAAAATATTTCCATTGTATCTCCTTGATATAAAAAATTATAAAAACTCATTATAAAGTTGAAACATAGGAACAATTACCGAAACAATAATACTAGCAACTATTACAGCTAAGAAAACTATCATAACTGGTTCAATAAAGCTTTTTAAAGAGCTTACTATTGATTTGTGTTGCACTTGGTAATAATCACTTACCTTTTGCATCATTTCAGCCAATTGCCCTGTAGATTCTCCGGTTACAATCATATAATAAGCAACATCTGGTATAGCCCAATGATTAGAGAAAGCATCAGAAATTTTCTCTCCTTTTACAATATTATTTATGGTTTTAAACATTATTGATTTATATATTTCATTGGTAGTTATTTTACTTAAAATATCCATACTTTCAGTTATATATACATTATTTCTTAATAACGATGAAAATGTCTTAGCAAAAATTGTTATTTCTTTATAAATAATTACATCTTTAATTATAGGAATTTTCATAAATATAATTTGACAAGCAACTCTAAAAGCTTTAATTTTTTTAAATGCTATGAAAAAGAAAATCATTATTGCTATTATAATTAGAATTATTAGAAAAAAGTTTGACTTTAGAAAATCACTTAATTTAATTATGAAACTAGTTAATCCTTTTATTTCAATATTAGATGCTTCATAAACTTTAGTAAACTGTGGAACAACATAAATGATTATAAATGTAATAACAGTAATTGAAAAGACCGTTATAATAGCAGGATATGTTAAAGCGCTTTTCATTTCCTTTTTAGTATTATTAACCTCGGTGTAATAATTAGCCATATCTTCAAGAGTTTCCTGAAGTGTACCTGATGCTTCAGCAGCCTTAATCATATTAATAAGAAGTGCTGGAAAATAATTTCCTTGTTTTTTTAAAGCATTAGAAAAGGTTTCACCTAAAGTTAACTCATAACTAATAGATCTAAGGACTTTATACATTCCTTTTTTATTTTTCATTTGATTACATAATATTTTAACACCCTCATTTAAAGTAATACCTGCTTTAATATAAGTTGCAAGTTGAGTAAGCCAAAATACTAAATCTTTAATTGAAATTTTAGCTCCTATAAGTCCAGAGTCACGATATATAAAATTAATAAGATTACTTGTCTTAATATCATATACTTCATAACCTTCGTTTATTAAAAATGAATGAATATCAAGTTTAGAAAAACCTGCCATTGTATCTGTTATAAATTTACCCTCTTTATTTTTAGCTATATATTGATATATATTTGCTTCTTTACTTCTTGTTGCTCCAGACATTTGTAGATCTCTTTGCAAATCACGTCTTAATCTTTCATATCTTTTTAAAGTTCCTTTTGTATAAATATATCTTTTAGGCTTAACTTTTTTCTCTCTTTTAGTCCTATTATATAAGTCTATTTCTGCATCAGAATCAATATCTCCAGATAGTTTTTTATAAGAAGATGATAAATACCAACTTATTTTATGAATAACAAGCACCCATATATCAAAAAGAAGATATTTAATTCCTATTAATGCATACCAAAAAATAAGGGGCACTAACATAACAAAATCAAAGAAAAGATTATTATTTTCCATTGTAGAATTTGAAACGAATTGCGAATTTGCTTTTTCGGTATTCAACTGGGCAACTCCTTATCATATTTAGTATATCACAAGTGTTTTTTTCTTACTAGTATAAACATTAATAATTGTTTCATTTAAAAAAGTGTAAATTAATTACACCTTTTTAAATACCTTTTTATTCTTGCTATATAAATATACTTTTTAATTCGTTTAAATAAATCTAACTTTTTTAATATTTTAAATTCTTTTTTTA
>JGI24712J26585_10003375_pt1 | contig 12588 bp, 8 predicted proteins | sample BioPla3DNA2_FD_26585 | JGI IMG/M metagenome (IMG submission 26585) | reverse complement strand
TGCCAACACATAATAGTAAGGAGGTTGACCTTTGAAAAAGAAACGACTGGCAATAGTGCTGGGTTTCATTATAGTAATCGCAGTATTGGCCGCAGTTATAATTCCCCTCTACGGTTCGGCCACTGTATCAATAAAGGTTCTCAATCCCCTGGGACAAATCGAACCGATTAAAAACCAGCCCCTGGCGGAGCGGTTAAGTGAGCTTGGAGGCAAACGCATTGCTCTGGTCTATTACGCAAAAGCCCTCAGCCCACAATCCACACGCGCCATCGGTAACCTGCTGGCCGACAAGTATCCGGGAATAGAGATAACGGAGTATAACATCGGCAGCGCAATCGGTGCCAGGCCACTGGGAAATTATGAGACCCTTGCCGAGCATGACGCTGTTATACTCGGGGTTGCCGACTGCTCCCTCAGTGCCTGGTGGGGCGCCTATCACACAAAGATGGTAGAAGCCCTCGGCACCCCTGCCGTATTACTTATACATGAATTGTTTGAGGATGCGCATATCGCCGGCGGGCTGGACAATGGCTTTACCGGCGCACGAAAGGCTGTGATTGACAGCGGAATATACAGCCGCGCCCTCACCATTTTGCGAGACACAAATGTGGATTATCTGGAAGAGGCTTTTGGCAAGTCCACATCGGAACATGAAGCCCTTTTAAAACAGGTGGAAACGGCTCTGACCGGCAGCTTGACATCCGCGGAAAAAAATCCGCCGGCTATAACGCCTGCTCAGCTGGCGGGCTGGACTTCCGGCGACCCGACGGCTCAGACAATCACAATCAAAGCGGCAGACGAAGTCAGAGCCGCGCTGGAATTTAACAGTTTGGCCATGGAGCTGGGCTTCGGCGATGGATTGCCTCTCATTATGCCTCTGCCGGAGCTTGTGGATGAAATGCTGGCCGCCACGACTCGAGACCGTGACGAAGTTTTGGGGAAGGTTATGCCCAGGGGCGGTATCATAACCGTTGAGAAAGTTGCGATTAACTCTGTCATGGCCGGCGCGAGGCCCGAGTACTTCCCGGCTATCCTGGCCGCAATGGAAGCGTATGCAACCTCATGGGAAGACGCAAACCTGCTCTATCACACTCTGACATCAAGCGATAATTTCAGCCTGATGCTGCTGTTCAGCGGCCCTGTAGTGGAGGAACTGGGCATATCCGGCCGCTGGGGACAGCTCAGCAGCGGCAATGAAGCAAATAACGCAATCGGACGCGCCGTAAGGCTTAGTATCCGCAACATCGGACTGAACAGAACCAATGTAACTGACGGCACGGCAAGGCAAGGGCGTCAGAACGACCATGCCCTGACGGTGTTTGGCGAGGAGGAGTATCTCCTTCCGGAAGGATGGGAGCGCCATCACGAGTTGATGGGCTTTGACCGGGAGCAAAGTACCGTAACCCTCCTGGGCTACTACGCGCCGAACATGTATTCAGCCATGGGCGGAGTCAATGCCGAATTCGTGCCGAAGGATGTTGTTTCAAGTGTGGCGTTTGCCGCCGGCAGGGCCAATATCAGCATCGCAACGATACCGAGAAACGTAGCGGTGCTGCTGCAAAACGGGCTGGGCCCGACCGGCGACAGAATAGAAAACAAGACCGAACTGATAACCAGGGTAATGGGATACACCGGCGGCAGCCAATATTTGATATGGCCAGTAGTGGTCGGAGATCCGGAAAGCGCCCGGGTTTACACGGGCGGCCATGGCCAATTCGGTATGGCCCCCTCCAAGTTCTACGGTGTGCAGGCCTTCCGGACACAGCTTATTACAGGCGCTACAAAAACTGAAGCCGGACGGGATAAAACCGCACCGGGAGCGCCCACAGACGTTAAGGTTTATTATAAGGACGGAAAGGCAGTTGTGTTCTGGAGCGCCCCGGAGGGCGGCGACGCCGGACTGAGATATCAGGTTTCCTACACCGGCGGTGCCGCAGGAGGTATGGCAAACCCGGGAGGCGTCTTGCCTGACACAGGCTCACCGACACCCCCTCCCCCGCCCGCCGCTACGCTGGATTTCAAAAAACCGGCCGAGCTTGAAAGCGCCTTTGAGATTGGAGTATGGCCCCGGGACCCGGGTACCTATGACCCAGCGCTTGACGGGCAGGGTATAATTGCGGGCACCCTTGTCTTCGGTTTGTTTGACAGTAATTATATGCATATAACCCCGCCAAGCAAAGTAGCAGGATATACATTGGCCGAAAGCCCCGCTTCTATGACAGCCGGCACCTATTACATACTATATGGCTCCAGCGGCTTCAACTACGTTCTCATCATGCCTGACTCCCAGGTAGAAGCGGCGCCGCCTCTGGTATATACCCCCGCTCCCTTAGACAGCTCTCACAACAACTTCCCCGCATGGATAGACGTGCCGGAGGGAGCTATGAGCGTTATAATTCCAGATGTTAAACCGGATGACATGTATTACAACAACTTCTGGGTACGCGCACTCGACGACGGGGTTAAAAACTCAGTCGCGGTAGATGATGCCGGTGGGATCAAGCTGGATACCGGCGCCAGCGGACGGGGCGCCTGGGCAAAGGCTGAAGTTGTTTCAGCACCGGGAACCACTGCGTCATCATTACCCACATTGCCCGGCAGCGGCTATAATCCTTAAGGCGAGACAGCTGATGTTTGTGAAAACTTTTAAAACAGATAAGGAGGATTATCCTTGAAGAATAGAGTAATACTGAAAAAGGTATTGGGGCTTCTGATGATGCTCACTATTCTCGCGGCCACCTTTCCCTTTACGGCGCTGGCCAAGGAAACAAAGACTTATTATTTCCTCAACCCGCTGGGGACGATAGAACCACATTATGAGACGCCCCTGGCCGACCGCAGCAGGGTTACGGATATTTTGTATGGCGAGGGTAATCGCACGCTGCGCCTCGGGGTCGCCTGGTATATCAAGCCCCTGGACGGCGAACCTGCTATAGCCCTGGCACAGATGCTGAAAGAAAAGTGGGAATCGGAGAGCGCGGATCCCAACCATCCAATACCCCCCGGTCTGACCGTGCAGCTTATTATGGGCAGCGGCTTTGGTTCCATCCCTGCTTCAACCAACCAAATACCAATCGTGGGTCACCCGTGGAACAGCAAAACAGACCTGGTATATGACACCTGGGCAGCCCGCACGGATGCGATAATATGCGGGGTCGGGGATTGAAACTGCTGCTCGTGGTGGAGTTCCACCCATATTAAAGCAGCAGAGCAACGCGGACTTCCTATAGCCTATATCACAACCTCCCTGTTTTGTTGGCACCAAAACAACGGTCTTATTGCCAACGGCATGACCGTTGCCAGAAGAGTAATTATGGACCATTCCCTGATGGCAATGGCTGAGCAGTACACCGGTAATATGATGAACCCGGCATCAAGCACAAGGGCAATACAATTCCTGAAGGACCATGTCCTGAACACAACGGACTACACGGACAGGGAGCTGATGGAATTCTGGGGAGTGGCGGACAAAACCACTCTCGAGATGACCGAATACGCGCTGACCGCGCCCCTGACCGAAACGGAACGCAATCCCGCTCCACTGACCTATTATGACACCATGATGGGTGTGGGCAACGACGTGATAGAGATTGAGGCCCGCAGCTACGCTGAGGCCCAGCAGATATTCAACCAGATAGCGATGCTGAGTGATCCTCCGGCTGGTTCCATTGGAGCCGAGGCCCTTAACAGAAAAGGGACCAACAGCGGCATCGGCTTCTACGGCAACTTCGGCGACGGGCTGCCTCTGATAGCTCCTACCAGAGAGCTTGTCAACGAAATGCTGTCCGGCTCTGCACGCAGCGGCACCCTGATCGGAGATAAAAAAACCGGATACTATTCCAGTGAAAATGATGTTCTTGGCTGGTTGAAGTACCAGGGCGGTGCCATAACCCCCCTTAAGGTCGCAACAAATGCGGTAATGGCAGGCGCCAAGCCGGAGCATTTCCCTGTAATACTCGCCGCAATGGAGCTTCTGGCAAGCGCCTGGGACTTCGATAAGATGTTTTACCACGGAATAGCAACGGGAAGCGACAGCACACTGCATATCATGCTCAACGGCCCCCTGGCCGAAGAGCTGGGAGTTTCCGGTGCGGAAGGCAGTTTTGGCGGCGCGGGAAATGAAGTAAACAATGTCATTGGCCGCGCTATAAGGATGTGCATCCGGAATATCGGCCACAATACGCGTGAAATGGACGATCACCAGTATAAAGGACGTGAACACGACTTTACGCTGGTAGTATTCCGCGAGCAGGAAGAGTATCTGCCGGGGTGGGATCCGGATAAATGGGACGGGGTCTCAAGACCGACAGACAAATGGGTTCCCTATCACGTCTATATGGGCTTCCGTCCGGAAGAGAGCACAATAACCATCTGGGCTGGCAACTCGACAGGCGGTACCACCTACGGCGGGGAACCGCAATACTGGGTGAACCCGGAGCTTCAGGAGCCGGGCTACGGAACGGGAAATACAAACTACTTCTTCCCGGTCTACAACTTTGGAGGGCAAACCTTCAATACCCTTAGTTCAGGCGCAATAAACGTCATAACCTTTTCACCCGGTATGGCCCGGGAGATGTATGAGACCCATGGCATACGGTCCAAGACCGAACTGATTAATACTGCGCAGGTACCAACTTCCCAATTCCCGGGAATTCCGGCAGCCGACACAAGGCCCAACTCCATAATTCCGGTGGTAGCCGGCGGCAACCTGAGTTCAGTGCGGCTATTTGGGAACTATCCCACATATGGCCGTCAGAATCACCAGATTCAACTCATCAGCGGAGCCACGCTGACAAAGCACGGCAAAGCGGCTTCGGTGACAACGACCAACAACCATGTGGGGCTGCTGGGAAGGCCTTTTATAGCCACGGAAGAGTATCTGAATCCGCCAACGACTCCGGCGCCCAACGGCGGCGAATCCTATATGCCGTCCGCGCCACAGAATGTAACGGTCGAATACTCTCCCGCCAGCAACGGTGATCCGAACAGGCGGGATGCTACGGTAACATGGGATCCGCCCCTTGACGACGGAAATTCGCCGATTGTAGCCTACCAGCTCGCCTTTGCCCACGGCGGACGCTACCAGTTCTTCCTCACCACGCCCGCCCCCAGCGGAGTGGTGGATCTGGCGGCAACACCGACGGAGGTGCGCTACCCCTACAGCGGCTATAACACTTCGGGCGCAACGCAAATAAGCGGCGCGAACCGGATATATACCCTGCAGTCCGGAAACGACGCCTTTGATAAAAGAACGTTCACATTCCAGAACATCCCGGTGGGCTTTGAAACTCTTTTCAGAGTTCGCGCCGTTAGCCCAGTACGCAACTCCATAGATCTTGACGGCCCCGAAACCATCGGCGATAACGGAGCTTTTGTGGAACACGACATTTTCACCGAATACCTGAGTATCCGCACCAGCGGACGCGGCGCCTGGGGACTGCATAACAACGGACGCACCCAATTAGTCCCAGGGGATTGAGTCCCAACTGGTAACCCAGTAACAACCGGTATATTCAGGCCCATACTCAGACCGTGCCAAAGCAATCAGCCTTCCCGCTTTCTGTTAAGCGGGAAGGCTGATTTGTTATCCTCTTTTGTATCTTAGGCAAAAGCATGACGCCCCTCCCTGTCATCAGGAGAAGCCCGCGGAAAAGAATCTTTCATTTCGCCCGGGACGACATAAAGGGGATATGGTTTTCCTTTGGCAGTGCATCGCTTTTTATCCAGGCCTTGGTGATGTTCACCGAGCATTTGCGATGATCCCCTCAGTCCTTAAACCATGCTGGTCTGAAACTGTGGGTACAAAATAAGTCCCCATTTGCCGACTTTATTCTTTTACCAGTCCATGTTCTTGTATGAATTTCTTTATTATCTCATTAAGGTCGGGACTTGAGATTTCATTCAGTTCATAATGCACACGGGTGCAGGGCTTGTTGATGCTGATAATCCTGGTCAAATCGATAGGGGTACCAATGATTACACAGTCGCAATCCGTGCCGTTAATTGTCGCTTCCAGGTCCTTTAACTGCTGCTCACCGTAACCCATAGCCGGGAGCAAAGTGCCGATATCAGGATAAATTCTGAAAGTATCTCTGAGCTTACCAACGGCGTAGGGTCGAGGGTCAATGATGGTCCTGGCTCCAAATCTCTCCGCCGCAATTGTTCCTGCGCCAAGTTTCATCTCTCCGTGTGTCAAAGTTGGGCCATCTTCAACAACTAAAACTCTCTTTCCCCTGATTATATCCGGGTTGTCTACTGTTATCCTGGATTCTGCTTTTATAATTATCGCATTGGGATTTATCTTGCCTATGTTCTCTTCCACAACGGCAACATCCTTTGGATCTGCACTGTCAACCTTGTTTATAACCGCCACATCAGCCATTCTCAGGCTGACCTCGCCGGGATAATAGCTGAGTTCATGGCCGGGACGATGGGGATCTACTATTGTAACGGACAGATCTGCTTCATAGAAGGGAAAGTCATTGTTTCCTCCGTCCCACAAAATTACATCACAGCCGTCCGGATCATTTTCCGCGTCACGCAAAATAGCTTCATAATCCACACCGGCATATATGATATTGCCGCGCTCCACATGGGGCTCGTATTCTTCCATTTCCTCAACTGTGCAATTGTGCTTTTTCAAATCCTCCACTGTGGCAAAGCGCTGAACTCTCTGGGCCACCAGATCGCCATAAGGCATCGGATGCCTGACGGCAATAACCTTAAGATTATTATCCATCAGTATTTCAATGATTTTTCGCGAAGTCTGGCTCTTTCCGGAGCCTGTCCTGACCGCACAAACCGAAATTACAGGCTTTGTGCTTTTTATTGAGGTACTTTTAGGGCCAAGGAGAGTGAAATTTGCACCGGCGGCATTGACAATAGCTGAAATTGCCATCACAGTCTCGTACTTTACATCGCTATAGGCAAAAACACATTCATCTGCCTCCAGCTCCTTTATCAGTTGCGGCAACTTATCCTGGGGATAGATGGGAATTCCCTGGGGATATAATGCCCCGGCCAATTCAGCAGGATATCTCCTGTTGTCTATATCTGGTATCTGCGCAGCTGTAAAGGCTACTACATTGCAGAACTCATTGTTGCGATAATATGTGTTGAAATTATGAAAGTCACGTCCTGCAGCCCCGATGATGATTACATTTTTCTTTTTCATATGAGTTCTCCTCGTCCAAAGATTTCAGTTTTTATATTTTACTCCCATATAAGTCATATGTAAAGGGTTTTATTCGAAATCCTCATAGATCACTTATTCCTTTCAGAATAAATCCGTGCGCTGTAAAACCAATATTTTTTGTCAAGCATACAATGCCTGCTTTCCGTTCCCCATAAGCCGTCTTTATACTAAATCAAAACCCCTTTTACGCAAGTTTAGCCCTTAAGTCCCGGAGGCCTGTTCTTTTATTCAGAAATTATTCGTGCACAGCATCACAGCCGACAAGGCGGCCAGGGGCGCAGTTTCGCAGCGCAGTATCCTTTTGCCGATGGATACACTGAGCATACCGGCATCCTTCGCCTTTTGCGCCTCATGGGGTTCAAAACCGCCCTCGGAGCCGGTCATAATTGAAACTGTTTTAACACTCTCTCCCCTTTCAAAAAGGGGCTTTTTTATTGACGTGGAGGTTTCTCCCTCGTATAAAAACAGCGGAAGCTCCGCCCCAGCCGCTTTTTCCACGGCTAAATCAAATTTATTCAATACATCCACCCGGGGGATTATTCCGCGTCCGCTCTGCTTTGCCGCTTCCTCGGCAATAATCTGCCACCGGTCACGCTTTTTTACAGCCGCCGCCCCGTTCAGACGGGAAACACAGCGCCGGGAGGGGAAAAACACAATGGCATTTGCCCCCAGCTCAACGCTTTTTTGGACTATTGTTTCCGCCTTGTCCCCCTTGGGGAAGGCTGCGTAAACCGTGCATATGACGGAGGGCTCCCTTTCGGACGCTCTTTTTTCCACTATATTGAGTCTTACCTCCCGTCCTATAAGCTCTCCTGCTATGCATATATAGTCCGTACCCTCGCCGTCAGAGACCTCGACAGTCTCCCCCTGCCTGATTCTGAGAACGCGAAAATGCTCCGTATTCCGGCCTGATAGTACTATAAAACCATCGTGGATGCTGTCCCTGGTAACAAAAAACCTGTGCATAGATCAACCGTCTCCGTTTGTATTAATGGTCCAATCACCCTGTCGGGCCTGTGGCATAAACTGTAAAGTGAGGAGGTGTTATTCTCTTGGATTACATAGACAATTCCGATGAAAGGAGGCAGTTTGAGGCCGTCTGGAAGAGAGTGACGGAGCGCTCAAACGCGACTATTTCCGACTATTTGAATTTAGTCCCCCTTGATAATTCCCAGCAGGGGCATCCGGTGCCTGCCGGGCACAGCCCGCCGGCCGACCAGTTGATGCCGGCAGCCAACCCTCCGGCAGAAAAGTACAATTCCCTTTACGAAAACCCCTGTCCTCCCACCCCCATCGAAGAGGATTGCCAGCTGCTCTCAAGGCTTATTTCCGAAGAGTGCTTCATTATATGCCTATATCGCCTGCTTTTTCAAAGATTAAAAGGCGGTAACTGTGCCGGGACACTTTACCGCCTTTACCGCGAGGGCAGTGAGAGTCTCAAAAGGCTTAAAGCCGCTTATTTTCTTCAGACCGGCCAGGTGTTCAGAGCAGCAACCTGTAAGCCTGATGGCGGCAGCCTTGCAAAAGTCCTGCACAACCTGTATTGGCAGGAGGCAAACACCGCAGAGGATTTTTATAATGCTTCAAGTTCAGTCCGGTCGGATAAGCTGTCGGCCCTGCTTATCAAAATATCGGCAGCAAAGAAAAGCCGTGCCAACGAGCTGGAGGCGCTGATAGGAGCTCTTATCAGCTGATGTAAACTACTTGGTATACACTCGGGGCAAAAGCTCAGATAAGCGATAGCTGACATATCTTCCGTCATACCTGGAGCTGAGAATCTCGGTGTCTCTGGAAAACTCGCTCAAAAACTGGCGGCAGCTTCCGCAGGGCATATAGTATTCATCGGTTTCAGCCCAGACCGCCAACTTCCTGAAATTACGGTTCCCATCGCAGACTGCCTTGGCAATTGCAACCTTCTCGGCGCAAATAGAATCGCAGAAGGCCGCGTTTTCCACATTGCTTCCCGTATAGACCGTTCCATCTTCGCATTCCACCGCAGCGCCGACCCTGAGGCCTGAATAAGGCGCGTACGCCCGCTCGGATGCCGCGGAGGCCGCATTGATCAGTTCTCTGTCAGTCATATCCTCTCCCCCTCTTTTACTTCGTTTTCGTTTAAATCACCCTGCCTGTCGTAAGATACATGGCGTCTTCCGGTTGTCTGAAGCCCCTATTGCCTGCTTTTTTTTCCGGCGAACACAAACAGCTTGTACCCCACATAGTTAAGTGCCATTGTAACTACTATCACAAGGGCTTTTGCAACATATTCGTATATGCCCATCCGGTGGAGCCATTTGATGAGGATCATGCCGGTTACGCCGGATATTCCGTTTATCACAAGAAATCGTATTATCTGCTCAATAACCGGCCTTGTCCCCTGGTTTTTAAATGTGAGGTTTCGGTTGAGAATAAAGCTGTTTATTATTCCCGCGCAGTACCCTATGGCTTGGCATATGTCTATTGCAAGGCCCGAGAGCTCATAAAAAGCGGTAAACACCAGGAAGTCCACAAAAGTGTTCACTCCGCCTATTACGGCAAAGGTTATAAAACGCCTGTGCTTTTTTATCGTTTCAATCAAACGCTTTTTCATTGAGCCGACCGGCAGCTTCCGGTCACTCCCTTCACTTTCATAGTTTGAAATATTCTACACCGCTCTCAAAAATCGGCTGGCAGGTATTGCCGTCTATATTTTTCGCCACATATTTTCCACTCCGCTCGGGATGTCCCATTTTCCCAAAAACCCTTCCGTCCGGGCTGAGTATGCCCTCAACGGCATATAGGGAGCCGTTGGGATTTATTTCGATATCCATGGACGGGCGTCCCTGGCGGTCCGTATATTGGGTGGCAACCTGTCCCTTTTCAATCAGTCTTTCGATAACGTCCCCAGGGGCTGTAAACCTTCCTTCCCCATGGGAAATGGCAACGGTGTGTAAATCTCCGGGCTTGCATTTCAAAAGCCAGGGCGAGTTTGCGGATACAACCGAGGTCGTCACATATCTGGACTGGTGGCGGCCGATAGCGTTAAAAGTCAAGGTGGGGCAGTTCTCGTCCATATCCCTGATTTCGCCAAAGGGCACAAGTCCCAGCTTGATTAGAGCCTGAAACCCGTTGCTGATGCCCAATATAATTCCGTCCCTTTTATAAAGCAGCTCATGGACCCGGTCAATCAGCCTGGGATTTCTGAATAAAGCCACTATGAACTTGCCCGAGCCCTCCGGTTCGCCACCGCTGGAAACCCCGCCGGGCAGGACAATCATCTGATTTCTCTCTATGGCCGAGGCCAGAGCGTCAATGGAAGCCTCAAGTGCCTGGGGCGTGATGTTTCTTATTATTACGATTTCCTCTTTTCCGCCGGCGCGCCTTATGGCCGCCGCGGTATCATATTCGCCGTTTGTACCGGGAAAAACGGGTATCACCGCCCCCGGCAGCGCTTTTAAAACCCCGGGCGCAGTAATTTTTTTATTCTGGAAAGCCAACTTGGGCACCGGACTGGTGTCCCGTTGTTTTCTGGGGAAAATATCCTCCAGTGTATCTTCCCATACCTGAGCCAGCTCATCAATATCAAGCTGCTGCCCGCAAAGGCTCAGACACTTCTCCTTTGTAGTATAGCCTAAAAAGTATGCCCGGTCTACATGGCAGGTACATTCGCATATGATTGACCCGGCCGGTGCGTCAAGAAGCCTCGAGTCATCTTCAGAGCGAAAGCCGATACAATTGCCGACAGCCATCTTGAAAATACCGCCTATCACACCGCCTTCGCTCACCGCCCATGCAGAGCGGACAATGCCTTCGTCCACCAGTTCCTTTATCCTTGCCCAGTTTTCCCTTATACTCTCATAGCTGCCGTCACCGGAAAACAAATACACGCGGGAACCGGGTTCTTTAAATTCCGGTGAAATGACCTTTGCCGCCTCCGCCGGGGCTATGGCAAAGGAAATCAGCGTGGGCGGTACATCCATATCGAGAAAAGAGCCTGACATGGAATCCTTGCCGCCTATGGCGGCGATTTCAAGCCCAAGCTGGGCATCCAGCGCTCCCAGAAGGGCTGAGAGGGGCTTTCCCCATCTGGCAGGGTCCTTTCTCAGGTTCTCAAAATATTCCTGAAAGGATAAAAACGCTTTTGTATAGTCACAGCCGGCTGCAACAAGCTTTGCTATGGAGGTTATTACCGCGTTTTTAGCCGCCCCGAACTGATCCTTCTCTGAATGATAAGGGTCAAAGGCGAAGGACATTACCGTGCAGGTTTCTGCGTCACCGTCCTCTGCCGGCAGGAGTGCCGCCATGACCTGGGCCGGAGTCCGCTGGGTCTTTCCACCGTAGGGCATCAAGACACTTCCCGCTCCGACTGAGCCATCAAATCTCTCGCCCAATCCCCGCTGGGAGCAGAAACTCAAGTCCCCAAGGATACCGCGCAAATACTCCGCCGCGTTTTTATTGCCGCTGCTGGCGGGAGAGTATTGCTCCAATGGGGTCAGGACCTTTACCTTCGCCCTTTTGACCGCTCCGTTTGAATTTAAAAACTCTCTTGAAAGGCTGACAATGTGACTTCCCCTATGTGTCATAACCATTCGCTTTTCTTCGGTTACACATGCCACAATCGTAGCCTCCAGGTTTTCCTCACATGCCATTTCAATGAATTTATCGGCGTTTTCTGCCGCGACTACAACGGCCATTCTCTCCTGGGATTCCGAAATTGCCAGCTCAGTGCCGCTGAGTCCCTCATATTTTGTCTTTATATTGTCCAGCGTAATAAAAACACCGTCAGCCAGCTCGCCTATTGCTACCGAAACACCGCCCGCTCCGAAATCGTTGCACTTTTTTATGAGCCTTGCCGCTTCGGGGCGCCGGAAAAGGCGCTGTATTTTCCGCTCCTCTGGCGCGTCGCCCTTCTGGACCTCCGCCGCGCACTCGGTGAAGGAATCCATATTTTGCGATTTTGAAGAACCGGTTGCCCCTCCGCAGCCGTCCCTCCCTGTCTTGCCGCCCAGCAGGATTATCACATCCCCCGGCTCGGGGGTTTTTCTTATTACATTGCTCGCAGGAGCGGCCCCCACTACGGCGCCCACCTCCATGCGCTTTGCCACATATCCCGGATGGTATATTTCCTGAACAAGTCCCGTGGCAACACCAACCTGGTTTCCATAGGAGCTATAGCCCGCAGCAGCTGTTGTGGTCAGCTTTCTTTGGGGCAGCTTTCCCGGAATGGTATCCTCCAGGGGAGTTCTGGGATCGCCACTTCCCGTGACCCGCATTGCCTGGTAAACATACGCTCTTCCAGACAAGGGGTCGCGAATGGCGCCCCCTATGCAGGTCGCCGCACCGCCGAAGGGCTCCATCTCAGTGGGATGGTTGTGTGTTTCATTTTTAAACATCACAAGCCACTCCTCCGCCTTACC
>JGI24712J26585_10003370_pt1 | contig 12608 bp, 8 predicted proteins | sample BioPla3DNA2_FD_26585 | JGI IMG/M metagenome (IMG submission 26585) | reverse complement strand
TTTTAATCATCACGGGTAGAAATAAAACCGCGATTGAGAACCATTTTGACAGGTCAGTTGAGCTGGAGCTTGAGCTGGAGCGAAAAGGCCAAGCAGAGCTGCTGGCCGAAGTACGGGCCATCTCCGAGATGGCCAATATCCACTATATCAGGCAGAAGGAGCCGAAGGGGTTGGGCCATGCTATTTATTGCGCGAAGAGCTTTATCGGCGAAGAGCCCTTTGCCGTTCTTTTGGGGGATGATATAGTCTATGCTAAAAAGCCTTGCCTGCAGCAGATGATCGCCGTCTATGACCGCTACCGGGCCTCTATTTTAGGGGTCCAGGAGGTGGCGCGAGAAGATGTTTCCAAGTACGGCATCGTGGACGGGGAGCAGCTGGAGGAGAGGGTCTACCGGGTTAGGGGGCTTATTGAAAAACCTGCTCCGGAGCAGGCGCCGTCTGCGATCGCTATCTTAGGCCGCTATATCATCAGCCCGGCTATATTTGAGATCCTGGCCCATACCCGGCCCGGCAAAGGCGGCGAGATCCAGCTGACCGATGCCCTGCAGGAGCTGGCCCGGAAAGAGGCCATCTATGCCTATATTTTTGAGGGCCGCAGGTATGATGTTGGCGACAAGCAGGGATTCTTAGAGGCCACTGTCGAATATGCCTTGAGAAGAGAAGAGCTGCGCGAAGAGTTTCTCAGCTACTTGCTGAAAGTGGTAGAAAAGGAGAGCGGAAACCGGGCTGCTGAGCGGGTTGCGCCGGCCGGGGATAAGCGCCAGTAAGTAGCTGCCTTAGTAGGACGAGGGTTAAAAATTGGTCAACTATTATCGAGGGGTGGCATGATGAGATACAACTATGAAAAACAACATCGTAAAGGTAAACTGCATGCCATGGAACGGATCCAGGCCTTGCTCGATGAGGGGACGTTCGTAGAGATAGGCTCTCTAGCCAGCCATGCTCGCGAGGGTTTTGGCATCGAGCAGGCGGTGACCCCTTATGACGGGGTTATCACCGGGTTTGGTGAAGTTAACGGCAGAAAAGTAGGTATCTACTCTCAAGACTTTACCATCCTGGGGGGATCGCTGGGGAAACAACACGGCGCCAAGATAGCCGGTATTATCCGCCTGTGCATCGAAGCGAGATGCCCGGTTATCGGGATAAATGATTCCGGGGGGGCGAGAATTCAAGAAGGGGTTCATTCCCTGGCCGGCTATGGCGACATCTTTTACTATAACACCCTGGCTTCAGGATATATTCCCCAGATCTCGATCATTGCCGGGCCCTGCGCGGGAGGCGCGGTCTACTCGCCCGGGTTAACCGATTTTGTCTATGTCATCGACGGGATTAGCAACATGTTTGTGACCGGGCCCAAGGTGGTTAAAGGGGTAACCAATGAAGTGGTTACTACAGAGCAGCTGGGGGGGGCCGCGGTCCATTCAACCGACAGCGGGGTGGCACACTTCAGGTGCCGCGACGAAAAAGAGACTTACAACCACGTTAGAAAGTTATTGAGCCTGGTCCCTCACTATTACGGTGATAACCAGGCAAAGAAATATGACTACCGGGCTTTAGAAAACGAACAGAAGATGCTCGACCTGCTGCCTGAAAAGAGCAACCGCACTTACGATATGAAGAATATCATTAATGCGCTCTTAGATAAAGGTAGCTTTCTAGAAATTCAGGAGCAGTTTGCTAAAAACGCTATCGTGGGCCTGGGCACGCTTTCGGGGATTAACGTCGGTATCGTGGCCAACCAGCCTTACCATATGGCCGGGGTGATCGATATCGATGCCAGTGATAAGATTGCCCGCTTTGTCAGGTACTGCGATGCCTTCGAGATACCGCTGGTTACCTTAACCGATGTGCCCGGTTTTATGCCCGGGCTTCAGCAGGAGACCAGGGGGATTATCAGGCATGGGTCCAAGGTTCTCTATGCCTATTCGGAGTCCACGGTGCCGAAGGTTAATGTTATTATTAGAAAAGCATACGGCGGGGCCTATATCGCCATGTGCAGCAAGCATCTCGGCGCTGATTTCGTTTACGCCTGGCCGACGGCCGAGATCGCGGTGATGGGTGCAGAGGGGGCTATCGATATCCTCTATCACAGGGAGATTAAAGCGGCCGCGGACCCGGAGAAATTTAAAGAAGAAAAGATCAAGAGCTATAACGAGATGTTCTTAAACCCGAACATCGCTGCAGAGTGCGGCTATATCGATGAGGTGATTGACCCGGATGATACCCGGAAGATACTGTTCCAGTCGCTTGCCCTTCTGATCCATAAAAAGTCGACCCGCCGGCTTCAGAAGAAACATGGGAACATCCCCCTGTAACAGTAAAACTTGGCTTGAAGTCTTTTTATCTTTTCAGCCTATCTTGAGGCTTACATATTAATCAGCATCATCAGGCCCAGCATGCAGAAGATCGCTCCCACGATCTTGCTGAGCTTGGCTTCATTTACCTTGTTGGCATACCTGGCGGCGATTCTGCCGCCAGCGACCGTGCCTGCAGCACTGCACAGGGCAGCCTTTGCCGGTAGGTTTCCGGTCAGGGCATGGCCTATGGCGCCGGAGGCGGCTGTAAAGGCCATGATCAGTGTCGAGGTGCCGACGCCTTCATGCATCTTATAACCCATTACAAAGACCAGTATCAACAGTATCATTACGCCTCCGCCCGCACCGAGCAAGCCGCTTATGATACCGACAAGCAGGCCGAGCAGAATACCGGAAGCGATAACATTTTTTCTTAAGAGCTGAAGGATACTGTTTCCCGAGCCTTCTTTTACTGCTGCTTCTTCATTTAACGAGAGCGGGTTATTTTTGCCCCGTCTCCAAAATATTATCGCGCTGANAACTAAAAAGATGCCGAACGAATTACCGAGGCCTACTTCAGGGACATGCGGCGAGATAAAGCTGCCGATCTGGGCGCCTACGACTGAGCCCAGGACGATCCACCAGCCTTGCGCTAGGTTGAGGTTGCCGGCTTTGTAGTAGGTCCAGCTCACTACCAGTGAAGCGATGGTATCGGCGAAAAGGCTGACGCCAATGGCATCAAAGGTCGAGTAGCCCAGCATGANAATACCGGGGACCAGCACCATTACTCCGCTGGCCCCGATTAGCCCGGTCATTACGCCGGCGATGAATCCTATGAGCAGCATAACAATAAATGTCATCTTTCTTCACCCTTCGGTAATAGTTTAGATATGCAGATTTTACTATTATGTTACTCCACGATCTTAAAGTGTATTTTTAGCTTGGTCAAGTCCATTTTGTGGTTTACTTTAACCGCTTCTCTCTTAATTTACACCTATTGCAACCGGCAGTACTTTTGCCGCTACAGAAGCGGCGGCCCTGCTGCCCGCACCGCCGCCTTCGATAACCACAACAAAAGCAAGCGGAAAGTCGTCTCTGGCTAAAAACCCGGTAAACCAGGCATGGGGCTTTCTCTCTGCGCCTACCTCTGCCGTGCCCGATTTGGCACAGAGCTCGAGCCCTCTGAAATTATGCTCACCATAAACAGTGAGCGTATTGTTTCGCATCATGTTTTTTAACGTGGCCGTTGTTTCTTTCGAAAGTAGCTCTTTCTTATTCTCTGTATCATTAAGAGAAGAAAAAACATTCTTATCTGCCAATATCTTTGGCGTTACGCGGATCCCGTCATTGGCAATTGCCCCCACGAAGGCCATAAAATTCAGCGGGTTTGCCGTATTGGTAAATTGACCGATGCCCGCCCAGGCCAGCTCCGCCTTGGTGGCGCGGGCAAGGTCCACCTTGCCGACGGCGGTTTTGATGCCGTCGATCTCCAGGCTTGAATTGAATCCCGCCAGCTCGGCATATTCCTGCAATCTATCCGCCCCTAGTTCTAAGGCTATTTGGGCAAAAGTAACATTGCAGGAATGAGCCAGGGCCTCTTTCAGTGTTACCTGGCCATGTGCCGTCAGGCAGGTGACCATATTCCCTTCAATTTGCGTTCTCCCCTGGCACTGGTATGGTTTACGCATAATGTAAGGGAGATGGTCCAGGGCGGCGGCGGTTGTGACCAGCTTAAATACTGAACCGGGTGTATAAGTAGCTGAAAGTAAACGGTTAAGGTAAACGCCTTCGTAGCTCTCCGGGTAGCTCTGTAGATCGGGCGGGTTCGCCGGGTCAAAAGAGGGCGAACTGACCATGCAGAGAATCTCGCCCGTCTTATAGTTATAGATGCCGACCGTGCCTTTGCGGCCATTCAGCTCCTGGTAGGCCCTGGCGCAGAGGTTGGCATCCAGGGTCAGGGTAAGGTCGTGAGCAGGGCTGATCTTGTTGTTAAAGCGATACGCTCCATTAAAAAAATTCCAGCCCGTCAGGCGGTCCCTGAACACTAGCAGGGCGCCCGTTTCGACGTTGTCACCCCGGTCTCCGGTGGCATGCATGACCGCGGTGCGCACGGTGGCATCTTCATTGAACCTAATCTCTCCGTCAACCATCTGGATTAGAATATTGCCGTGACGGTCATAGATCGTTCCCGAGGTGTTTAACCTTGCATTTGTATAAAAATGCCTGTTAGAGGGATGTTGCGCCCAGGCAGCGGCATGGTTGACATACTGCACCAGAAAAACGGTGAGGCCTAAAACAAGGANCACGGTCAGGGCTACCAGGACAGCGGTGCGTGCCGANATTAATTTCATCTTCTTCACCTGCTCTTCATTAATATTTAGGCTTGAGCCGCTTATTCAGCTGACTTAATCAGCGCTAAAAGGCCCCATGAAGCAATCATCGAAGAGCCCCCGTTGGAGATAAAAGGTATGGTNACTCCCGTAAAGGGCAGGAGATCTACTGACCCTAAAACATTTAATGCTGTTTGAAGTAAAAATATGGCCGCCGCTCCGCAGGCGGCGATGGCATAGAAAGAGGAGCGGCAGTTTTTCGTGAGAATNACGGCGCGAATTGCTAAAAAGAGTAGGGCTAAAACCGCCGTAAAGGCAACGATCAGGCCCCATTCTTCGCAGAGCATCCCGAAAACCAGGTCTGTATCGGCTGCCGCNACATCAACGAGGTAGCCGTTTCCGCCGCCTACCCCGAAAAGGCCGCCGCTGGCCGCGGCGATCATCGTCCGTGTCTGCTGGTAGCCNGAGCTATCGGCAAACTGCCAGGCCTTTCCCCAGGTTGCAAACCGCGCGGCAATGTAGGGCCGAAATGAGAGCGCCGCAAGGCCTCCGAATGCGGCAGCTGCGGTTATCAAGAAAAGCGTGCGGATATCTCCAGAGTGCATAAAGGCGATGACGATAAAGGCACCAAAGAAGATCAAGGCCGTGCCAAAATCACTAATCAGGACAAGGGTGATGATACAGGCGCCTGAAAATCCGATAAAAGCAGTCATGTTGCGTGTTGTAAGCAGCCTGTCTAAAGTGGCCGTGCCCGCCAGCACAAAAGCAATCTTTACAAATTCCATCGGTTGAAAGGTAATAAACCCGAGATTGACCCAGTTTTTTGCGCCGAAATGGGTTTCCCCTATGGCCAGGTTTAAGACCAGCAGGGCAAGCCCCCCTGCCATAAAGAGGTATTTTAACTTTTTTGCACGCCCCAGGTTCCTGATGGTCACTTCAATAACGGTATAGGCGGTTAGACCGATCAGAATCGCGATAAGCTGCTTAAAGAGGTCACCGGGGTCCGCTGAAGCGACAATAAGCAGGTTTAAGCCACAGAGAAAGTAGCAAAGTAATTCCAGCGCAAAAGATTTTCGGCTGAGCCGCTGCATAAGGTTGTAATGTAAACATTCTGCCAGGATAAATAAAAAAAAGGTTACCGGCACCACTGAATTTAGAGCGGCCTCTTGAGCGAAACAGATCTGGATCGCTCCCAGCACCTGGAATAGTATGATTAGAAACAAGGTAGAGCTGCTGCTACCCTGGCCGCCTGATGAGTTAGAGGCAGCCGTTTCAGGCGGCTGTTCAAAAGGCTCGTCTTCAGCCGAGATTAAAACCATCTCCAGGCCGGCCAAGGAGATGGTGTCCCCGTTATTAACAGTTTCTTGCTTCTCGATCTTAGACCCGTTAACTTCTACCCCGCCTTTTGAGCCGAGGTCCGCAATGGACCAGGTTCGGTTATGGCGGGTCAAGACGGCGTGGCTTCTAGAGATAAAAGGGATATTGATCACAAGGTCAGAGTACTTGCCTCTTCCGATCAGGTTTTCCCAACTGGTAATCGGTATACGGATCCCGTTAGCCAGGGCCAGGTAGCCCCACACTGTGTCGCCCCGCCTGTTTTGCCGTAACGGCGAAATGCACCGTAAAAAAATAGTTATGGCCAGTATGGGAAACACCCAGCGGACAATTAAGGTGTACAATTCCCCGGTTGCTTCTAATTGTGGAATTAGGGCCACTAGGTTAAGGATGCTTACAATAAGCTCAACGACAAGCTCAACGATAAGCTCGGCAAATTTTGCTAAAAACTCTTCTAAAAAAGGTTTAATATTCTCAAAAAAAAGAGCCATCCCTTACCCCTCAACTATCAAGAGATCATATTTCATTATATCAACATTTCTGCAAAAAAGATAAAATCTTCGCCAGGTAGGGCAGGCTCGTCCGTGTACAGGGATCTTCGCGCGGTATCTTAAGGCTGCTGCTTTACCCTGGTCCGCCCGGCCTGAACAAGGTGCAAGAGGGGCAGGGGGTAATCACCTGCTGCGCCCTTGATGAGCGGAAGAAAGTAGGGTTTCCAGCTGCCGCAGCGAAATAGTAATTAACAATCATGAGGGAGGCGGTTAAAAGGCGATGCCTGGTTTAGCAGAGCTGCTGGCGCGGTGGCAAGATGACCCTGCCTTTAGGCGCAACGTGACCCGGTGGGAGAAGATACCGGCGCAGGAGGGCGCCTACGCCGGGTTCCCTTCTTTTCTAGACCCGCGCCTGCAGGAGACACTGCGCCGGCGGGGGGTCGAGCGCCTTTACTGCCACCAGGCCGCTGCTATCGAGGCGACTGGCCGCGGGGAAAACGTGGTCGTGGTCACCCCTACCGCCTCGGGGAAGACCCTCTGCTACAATATCCCCGTGGTAAACGAATTTCTTAATAACCGGGAAAGCCGCGCCTTATACCTTTTCCCGACCAAGGCGCTCTCGCAGGACCAGGTTGCCGAGCTGAAGGCGCTGGTGGGTGAACTGCAGATCGATCTGCGCACCCATACCTACGACGGCGATACCGCGCCGGGGGTGCGCCAGGGCATCAGGCAGAGCGGCCATATCGTCGTCACCAATCCCGATATGCTTCACACGGGTATTCTGCCTCATCATACCAGGTGGGCAAAGCTCTTTCAGAATCTAAAATTCATCGTTATCGACGAGATGCACCAGTACCGCGGCGTCTTCGGCAGCCACGTGGCCAATGTCCTCCGCCGGTTAAAGCGGGTCTGCCGCTTTTACGGGGCGGCGCCCCTTTTTATTCTCTGCTCGGCCACGATCGCCAATCCCGTTGAGCTGGCGGAAGCGCTGATCGAAGAGCCGGTCACGCTGATTGATCAAAGCGGGGCGCCACGGGCGGAGAAACATTTCATTTTTTACAATCCCCCGGTAGTGGACCGGGAGCTGGGGCTCAGGCGCAGCGCCCTCTTAGAGACACGCCGCCTGGCCAAAGAGCTCTACCGGCAGCAGGTGCAGACGATTATCTTTACCCGCAGCCGCCTCGGGGTGGAGCTGTTGCTGACCTACCTCAAGCAGGGCCAGAAAGATNTCCCCGGCCGGGATAGCGGTATCCNCGGCTACCGCGGCGGCTACCTGCCCCGGGAGCGGCGCACCATCGAGGTGGGCTTGCGTGAAGGCAAGGTAAAGACGGTGGTCAGCACCAATGCCCTGGAGCTGGGCCTTGATATCGGCGAGCTGGAGGCCTGCATCATTAACGGCTATCCCGGGACCATNGCCAGCACCTGGCAGCAGGCCGGCCGCGCAGGGAGGCGTAGCGGCACCTCTTTGGCCCTGCTCGTGGCGGGCAGCGCCCCCCTGGACCAGTATATCGTCACCAACCCCGACTATTTTTTCGGCCGCTCCCCGGAGCGGGCCCTGGTTAACCCTGACAACCTCATTATCCTGACCAATCACCTGCGCTGCGCCGCCTTTGAGCTGCCCTTTAATGTAAACGAGCGCTTTGGCCGGGCCGAGGTGGGCCCCATCCTGGAGTTTCTTGCCGACGAGGGAACCCTTTACCGTTCCGGAGAGCGCTTTTACTGGATGGAGGATGCCTACCCNGCTGAAGAGATCTCTTTACGCAGTGCCGCCCGCGAAAATATAGTAATCATCGATATGACCACCGCGCAGCCGCAGGTTATCGGCGAAGTGGACCGTTTCAGCGCTCCGATGCTGGTTCATGAAGAGGCCATCTATCTCCACGGCGGCCGGCAGTACCAGGTCGAGCGTCTTGATTTTGCCGAGAAAAAGGCCTATGTCCGCGCTGTCGAGGTAAACTACTTTACCGATGCCCATCTTTCTGTTGATCTCAAGGTTCTCGACACCTTTGCCCGGGATGAAAAACAGGTCTGCCGCGCCTGGGGCGAAGTGCGNATTAATGCGCTGGTCTCTATGTTCAAAAAGATCCGCTTCAATACGCATGAAAACCTGGGCAGCGGCCCGGTAAACTTGCCGGAAACAGAGATGCATACCACCGCTTTCTGGCTCTCCTTCCCTCCGGCTNCGCTGGAGGGGTTCACCCCGGGGGCTCTCGAGGCGGGGCTGCTTGGCCTGGCCAACCTGCTTCCGCAAATCGCCTCGCTCTTTATCATGGGCGACCCCCGAGACCTGCGCGCGGTTAGCCAGGTGAAGGCCCCTTTCACCGGGATGCCGACCCTCTATCTTTATGACAACTATCCCGGGGGGGTCGGCTACAGCGAGCTGCTTTACCAGATCTACGGGGAGATCTGCCGCGCCGCCAGTGAAGCGCTACTTAATTGCCGCTGCAGCAAGGGCTGCCCCTCTTGCGTGGGGGCCTCCGATCAGGGCGGTGCCGATGGCAAAAAATACGCCCGGCAGCTGCTGGAGGTTGTTCTTGATGAGAGATAAGTTTCGCTCCCGTCTGAAGAGGCTGCAGCGCTCCGGCGAGCTCGGCCCGGCCCGGCCGGCGGCGGGACCGCTTAACAGGGAGCTTCCGGGCGAACTCTTTCTCTTTCCCGGGGAGGAGAGGCTGGGGCAGACCGCCTCGGGCTGCTGTTACCTGCGCGATCTCTCCTTTCCCCTGGAGCGGCGGCACGGTGATTATACCCTGAAGGAGAGCCTCGATTTACGCGGCAGCGACCTGGCCTTGCCGGCGCGCGACCGCAGTCTCCCGGCGATCGACCCGGACCGCTTCCTCTTTCTTGATGTGGAAACCACCGGCTTAGCTGGTGGAACCGGCACCTGGGTCTTCTTAATCGGGCTGGGCTGGCGGGCTAACGGCTCTTTCCGCATCCGCCAGTACTTTCTCAGGCACCCGGCCGAAGAAGAGGCCATGCTAAGCCATTTTGCTGCTTTTGCCGACCCTTTCAGCGGCCTGATTACCTTTAACGGTAAGGCTTTCGACCTGCCCTTAATCCAGACCCGCCAGCTGCTCAGGAGAACGGCGCAGACCGCGCCGCGCGAGCATCTCGATCTGCTGATCTGCGCACGCAGCCTCTGGAACGAGCGCTTCCCCTCGCGTAGGCTGAGCTATCTTGAAGAGGCCCTTCTCGGCTTTCGGCGCCAGGATGATATCCCCGGCGGGGAGATCCCGGCCGTCTATTTCAATTACCTGCGCCGCGGCGAGACCGCCCTTCTGCGAAAGGTGTTCGAGCACAATGTTTACGATATCCTCTCCATGGCCGGGCTGCTCGGCCGGGTTGCCTCTACCGTCGCTTCTGAAAAACCGGCGCATCCGGCAGAATGTTACTCTTTGGGTAGGCTTTATCAAGAAGCCGGGCATATCGAGAAGGCGCAGCACTATTACCGGCAGGTCATGGGCAGCGCTGAGAGCGGCCTGGAGGAGAAGGCGCACTCTCAGCTGGCCCTGCTTTGTAAAAAGCAGGGCCAGTGGGCTGAAGCGGTCTCCTTGTGGCAAGGTCTGGCCCGCCGGGGCGGTAACAACCTGGACGCTTACGTGGAGCTGGCCAAGTACTATGAGCACCGGGCCCGCGATTACCCGGCAGCTCTTCACTGGAGCAGCCGGGCCCTGGAGCAGGCCTCTCGTCGCGGCGACATCCCTTCGAGCAGCCCCGTCCACCCCGCGGCGCTGCGCCACCGGATCAACCGTTTAACCCGAAAGATAAGCCGCGATCAACTTAAGGTCACCGAATAATAATGCAAGAGCCGGCCCTGTGCCGAGGCGGCTAGCGATTGAAGAATAAGCTTTTGAAGATTAGTTTGGTGAATTATGATATTCTTAAGTAGGGCTAAGATAGAACATTAGCCCTAGAAGGTCGTGGCAAAAACTCGAGCTCTTGCAAAATAGATCTTATTGCCTGTAAAGTATAAAGAGATCTTGGTGAGGGGACAATGAAAACCGGAATATATGGCAGGTATTTTAAGAGACTGCTGGATTTTATATTATCGCTTATTGCCCTGGTGGTCTTGAGCCCGGTATTTTTAATTATTGCTCTTTTGGTACGAATTAAGTTGGGCAGCCCGGTATTGTTTAAACAGGAAAGGCCGGGGCTTAACGAAAAGATATTTACTATCTATAAGTTTAGAACCATGACCGACGAGAGAGATGAAAATGGCGAGCTGCTGCCGAACCATCTACGCTTGACAAAGTTCGGCAGGGCTTTGCGGAGCAGTTCGTTAGATGAACTGCCTGAACTGTTCAACATTTTAAAGGGCGATATGTCTTTTATCGGGCCGCGGCCCCTGCTGATCGAATACTTGCCGCTATACAATGAGCAGCAGAGGCGCCGGCATGCTGTGCGGCCGGGGCTAACGGGGCTGGCCCANGTNAACGGCAGAAATGCGATCACCTGGGAAGAAAAGTTTNATTATGACCTTGAGTATGTCGATAATCTTTCTTTTCTACTAGACCTTAAGATTNTGGTTAAAACAATAGTAAAAGTGTTAAAAAGNGAAGGGATTAACAGCAGTGAAGCTGTTACCATGGAGAAATTTAAAGGAACAAAAGAGATAACTTATTAGGGTAACCGTTTAGCGAGGCGTAATTAGATGAAAACACTCTGTATCTACGGCTGTGGGGGGATGGGCCGAGAGATAGCCGACCTATCCCGGAGAATAGGAAAGTGGCACCAGGTTATTTTTATTGTTGACGGTGCTGTTACNAACAGGGAAGTTGATGAAATTAAGGTTTATACACTGCCGGAAGCCCTAAACCATTTTCCTAAGGACGGTTTAGAGTTTATTGTTTCTGTTGGCGAGCCGGCTTCAAGAAAAGCGTTANATGAAAAATTGGCTNATTACCAGTTAANCTATATCAAGATCATGGACCCGGGATTTATTTTATCGCGGTTCTCTTCAGTGGCTAAAGGAACCATCATTCATACGGGCGCGGTCGCTACCTGTAATGTCCATATCGGTGAAGGTTGTCTGATTAATAAGCAGGTAGTGATCGGCCATGATGTAACCATCGGTGATTATAGCGTTATCTCTCCGAATGCCTCCATTGGCGGAAACGTAAATATCGGCCCCGGTTGCTACCTGGGCAGCGGCTCTATTATCAAAAATGGGATTAAGATCGGGGATAATTCGATTATCGGGATGGGGGCAGTGGTCTTGAAAGATGTTAAACCAAATTCAGTTATGGTCGGTAACCCCGCCAGGTTCCTGAGAGAGAACCTAGATAAAAAAGTGTTTCGTTAGTTGAAGCGGTAAACTTGGATTAATTTTGGATTAATCGCAGACTAGATTTATAAAAAAAGTAAAACATTAAGGAGATAACCAGATGAAAAGTATCTTGTATTTTGGTTATTTTATTTTGAACACAGATTATCGCCAGCTTGCTGATTATTTTANAGAAGTTAAAAAAAACGAACAGGCTTCTTTTGCGAAGATATTACTTGATATGATCATCTCTTCATTTAAGTATAAGGCAAGCTTTCTGGATTATTTTTTATTTAAATTTTATNAAAAAGATCATGAGCAAAGAGACAGCTATATTACTACCGGAAGGCTATACGAATTTTATACAGAAATGAATGATCAGGAAAAGATAGATAATTTTAGTAATAAGGCAAAATTTAACAAGATTTTTAAGGAATTTATGCACCGTGATTATTTATTTTTAGATGATAACTGCACTATGGATCTTTTTTGTAATTGGGTAAGCGATAAAAAGTGCATAATAGCCAAGCCGAACACGGGTGTAGCCGGCCGGGGTATAGAAAAAATTTATGTTAATAATTATAGAAACAATTTAGACAGGTTGTATTCATATTTGAAAGAGAAAAAGCTTGATTTAATTGAAGAATGCATTGAGCAACATGAAGATATGAATAGGTTAAATTCATTGTCTGTAAATTCAATTAGAGTTATTACGGTAAGGTGGCAGGGAAGGACCGATATAATAGGGGCTGTTTTAAGAATGAGTATAGATCGTCATGTCGATAATTTTGCAGCAGGGGGGATAGCTGCGCCTGTAGATATCAAGAAAGGGGTAGTATCTGGGCCTGCTATTTCTAAAAAATTAGTGGTTTACGAAGAGCATCCCAAGACAAAATGT
>JGI24712J26585_10003367_pt1 | contig 12616 bp, 14 predicted proteins | sample BioPla3DNA2_FD_26585 | JGI IMG/M metagenome (IMG submission 26585) | reverse complement strand
AGTCTTGGTGATGGCTCGTCCAACTCTCTCGAAGGTCCTCTACCAGCAACAGCTGGGCAGGGGGCTGAGACGCAACAAGAACAAGAGGGAGCTCTTCGTCATCGACGTCGTCGATCAGTACGGGGCGTTGGCCCGACCGTGGTCGGTGCACGCCCTCTTCTCCCTTCCATACTATGTGCCGTTCGGTGAGGTAGGACGTACCTATCAAACGGGGGACATCATTGAGGTGCTGGGTCTCGCGGAGGAGGTACGGGCATTGGTGCCGGTGGATATCACCACCTTTGAGAGCCGATATGCAGGCTACCTTGATGAAGAGCAGACAGCCCGTGAGCTCTTCATCGGCACGACGACGCTGAAGAGCTGGGTCCGCAAGGGGGAGGTGCACGCCGACCTCACCCTCCCGATGGGGAGCCGGGCCATCTTCTACTTCCACCCCGATTCACTAGAGACCATCCGTGCGATCAAGGGCCTTGCGGTCCACGACGAGGAGACGATGAAGGAGGACTTCTTCGCCTTCATCGATGAGAAGAGCTATACCTTCTCCTTCAAGATCATCTTCATGCTGGCGATGCTCAAGCACGTGGACAGCCACGGGGAGGCCAACATCGATACGATAGCCGAGGAGTACCGCGCCTTCTACCAGCGGCGCCACGCACACCAGCTGCCAGTCGATCGCCCCTCTTGTATCTACACCGAAGAGTTCTTATCGGACTTGGTGGAGGTGAAGCGCAATATGCTGGCGAACCCCTTCGAAAAGTTCGAGCGCAAGCGCTTCGTCCACTACGTGAAGGACCTCTCCTTGATCGCGTTCAACCCAATCCTCTTCGAGAAGCTCTCTGGAGAGGAGCGATCCTCACTGATCGCCTTGTTGCATGCCCATCTGAGCGAGTACTATGAGGAGCTGGGAGGCTTGGCTGATGACCTACTATGATGAGCATGCTGATGCATATATCCAAGGAACTGTCTCGGTGGATATGGGAGCACAGTACGCGCTCTTTACTCCGTATCTCAAAGCCGGTGCCTCCATCCTTGACGCCGGCTGCGGCAGCGGCCGCGATAGCCGTGTCTTCCTTGACCGGGGCTATGCGGTCGAAGCCTTCGATGCCAGTCCTGAGATGGTGAGGGCGGCCACTGAGCTTACCGGACTGCCGGTACGCCTGCTACGCTTTCAGGAGATGGACCATCATGAGCAGTTTGACGGTATCTGGGCCTCAGCGTCCCTGCTCCATGTCCCACGTTCTGAACTCAATGATGTCTTTATTCGCCTTCATCGCGCCTTGAAGCGTGGGGGAATTCTCTATGCGTCCTTCAAGGAGCGGGAGGCGGACTTTGAGAGCTCCAACCGTTTCTTTACCTGCTTTACCGAAAACGCCTTCCGGGCCTTTATTGAGAATCTCGGCCTGTTCACCATCGTAGATCTCCAACACAGCACCGATCTGCGTCCTGGAAGAGAGGATGAGCAGTGGCTGAATGCGGTGCTGAGGAGAGGGGAGCCATCAATTGGTTGAGACAACAAGGTGCTTGGCGGATTCAGGATTCCCCTTGAACAGGTTCTGATGCGTGTTGTGGAGATGGTGATGTCATAGCAGTGATCCGATCATCACCTCTCCTTGTGCAAACCCATAATCGCGGAGGATGTCTGAGAATCTGAGGTTCAATGAGTCTCTATTTTTGACAGAGAACTTCTTGGGAGTTAAGACAGGTTCATCATCGACATACAGGCTGTGGATCACGACATCCTTTGTTTTTCGAGAATCATTCTTTAAATCGATTGAGAAATCCCAATCCTCTATCGAAAGGCTCGACCAGAATTCATCTTTGACATAGCGATTCATGGTATCAAACACGGAACGGTCGAAACGAAACCCAAATTCGATTTCGCCGGCTGTATTCTGAGTAGCGATGATGGTGAAGAGATCGTCCTTTGAATCAATTGTTTTCACGTTGCTATTGACTACCGGGACCATGATGTCCGCTACGAGGTATGAGGTGAAATCGATGTCTGTCTCACGGAAGTTTTCCACATCCCTGAACCACTCCCTGATTTTTGCCTTCAGTTGTTCCACGCTGCTTGATCCCGGAGACTCCATCATGAGCACGGCACGGGTGTAATAGATAGCGGAAGCATCGACTGCTGCATCCTCAATATCATCAACATATACATCGGTAGAAATGGAACCAGAGCATGAAACGAACAGCATCATGATGATCATCAAGCATGACAGATGAACAATAATCCTCTTTGACATGATTTCCTCCCCAAAGATACTGCAATGGATGTATGCACCATTGTACCATGGATCAGAGCTTCCACATGAAAAGAATTCGCATGAGGAAAGATGGTCATCCCCAATAAATTGTAACGTGACACTACAAATTACAGAGATTCACAACCATCGGTTGAAGAACTCCACGCTCTTCTTCTGTTTCTCTGCAGTATAGCCATGCCCATCATCGGTGATCTCGGTGATCAGCGCATCAATTGCACCGGCTGCCTCATACGCCTCCTTGGCCCGCGTGCAGAGGAGGTGTGATCCCTCTTTTGGGAAGATCGGGTCGTTGGCTCCGAAGGTGAGGTAGAGCGGGGTGGGGGCAAGGAGGGAGAAGAGATCTTCGATGTCCCCGTGGTGGAAGATGCCGGGAAGGTACATGTTGAAGGTGTGGTTGATATACCGCTGCTGGAGAAGCCGCAACGGCCCGATGCCACAGCTTGATGCCACCGCCCGTATGCGATTCTCAAAGAGACCAAACCAGAACGCCATCAAGCCACCCATGGAGTGGCCGGCGATGCCGATGCGGCCGCTGTCGACACCGGGGAGGGTTGAAAGGACGGCAAGACCACGGGAGAGGTCGTGGAGGCTCTTGCCCAACAGCGTCCTCCCCTTGAGCAACTCCTCGACGAAGAGCCAACGCTCTGCTTCTCGTCCGGAGCCATCGCGAGAGGGGACTTGCCGCGCTCCAAAGCCGATGTGCTCAGGGCAGAAGACGACATACCCTGCCTCAAGCAGGGGGAGGGCGAAGGCGTTCGATCCATCGCCGGCAAGGCCTGCCGGCTCCTCCTTCCCGATCTCATACTCCCCGGCATGTTGATGGCAGGCGATGATGGCGGGATGGGGAATGGAAGCATCGATGTGGGATGGGATCAGGAGGAGGGCGGTGATGGGTTTGCCATCACAGTCCGTATAGGAGACTTCCTGAGCGGTGAACGTGCCGTGGTCGACCTCATCGGCAAGCTCATAGCTGTTGTCGAAGTGAGTCAGCTCAAAGGAGCCGATGAGGGAGAGCAGGGTACTTCTGTCCATATCACACTACTTGCTGAAGAGCATTTCAATACTCTTCTCGCACGCCGAACTCGGCGTTCTCCACCCAGCGATGGGGGCGAGTCACGAGCGTGAGGAGCTCTTCCATCACGAGGTAGTGGCGCTCCTCTTCGGCGATGATGGTTCTGATGGCCTCCCGCTCCGCCTCGAATTCCAGTTCGTTGAGCTGGCTCTTGTAGAGGTCGATGGAGCGCTGCTCGATGGCCAGGGCCTCCTGGTAGAGAGGGATCTGGTCGTCAGCTGGTTCGAACCGTTCCGGATCAAAGCTCTTGAAGACATCCCTGGCCAGCTCCATGACGGAGGAGTCGACCGAGATGAGGGCGCTCTTCTCTTTCAGGGCCCGAAAGTAACTCTCATGTTTCTTCTCATCCTCAGCAAGGCGTTTGAAGAGAGAGGCAAAACTCTCATTCGGGGCATGCTTGGAGAGGTTTAGATAGAACGCCGCTCCATCTTGTTCCAATTTGATCGCGATCTCAAACAAATCCATACCAACCTCCTTTCAGATAGTGTTATCAGTATAGAGAGGGATAGGAGGGGAAGCAAGGAAATTTGTGAGTGGGGAAATAATGGTGTTGTGTGTTCTTCGAGATGAGGTATGATAAGAACACCATGCAGCAAGAGTATTTTGAGAAGTACATCATGAATGTGCGGGGTCTTTCCCCAAAGACCGCCTCCAACTATCACCATGCCTTGATGAAGATCGCAAAGGTTCTGAAGGAGAAGGGGTGGTATGCATTTGAATCACTCTACGAGATTGACTCCTATGCTGCACTGAAAGAGCTTGAAACTGCCCTTATGGAGAATACAGAGTTCGTGGAGCTTGATGAGCGAGGCAAGAACATGTATACCGCTGGCCTTCACAACTACATGCAGTTCATCGAAGGAGAACACTTCAAGAGGGTAGCGGATCCGCTCCGCTTGTTGGACAGCAAGATTCCTGTTGCCCCAAAGAGGGTACAGACTGCCAGAGAGGTGGCGAACCGCGACCACATCCTGGTACGTCAGGTCTTGATGGCAGAACAGTACACTTGCCTCTGTGATGCCTCCCACACGACATTCACTGCCGCTCGTACCAGGTCCCAATACATGGAAGGGCATCATCTGATACCGATGAAGGCCCAGGATGATTTTGACTACAGCATCGATGTCTATGCCAATATTGTGTGCCTTTGCCCAACCTGTCACCGGCTGCTTCATCACGGGATCAAGGAAGAGAAGAAGCCGGCCCTCAATCATCTCTTCGATCTCAGAAGAGACCGTTTGGTTGATTCAGGAATTCGGCTTGGAAAGAAAGAGTTCTTGGAGTTGGTGGAGCATACCTGCCCTGATGATACACAAACAAGAGCGCGTTATTGATCGAACAGAAGTCAACTAATCAAGCTTCTCAGCTCGGTCTCAAGACAGGGGGCATAGTCAAAGACGTAGGTCTGGTGATAGGAGAGATAGGGTGCGGTTCCGTCAGGGACGGTGACCAGACGTTTTGAATCATCCACCCCGAGACGGTCGTAGTCACTGGCTCTCAGCTGGTCTGAGAGCTTGATGTCCCCGGTGGTGTCGTTGAATGTGATCATCCCTAGATCGAAGAGCTTGTCATAGACTGGGGAGAGGATGAGGGAGTTCTTTGGATCGATACGCTCATAATCCTCGGAAACCCGCCACGGTTTGATGTGGCTAGCCACCAGGATCTTCGGTTGTTCGATGCCGAGGACCGCACATCGATTATCCCAGAGCTTGAGTGCATCCCGGCGATACTGCTGCTGGGCACTGCGCTGCTCGACCGTGGCTATCCGGGTTGTGTTGATGTGGTCGTAGCGTACTGGGTTGTCGATGTTGGCATTGGAATCGCCGGTATATTGTTCAGTGTGGAGTAGCCAATCTGCATACTCATAGAGGCTGAACTTTGTCTTGCACGGGGTGCCCGGCTCATGGTACAGACTGGCGATGGGGACAGCCCGCCCGTAGTAGCAGTAGTCTCTGTGATCTCTCTGCTCTCGGATGAAGACAAAGATATCGTACTCTCCGCTGTTCATGTTGTTTTCGACGAATCGTAGATTTGTCTGCCCCTCCCAGTAGAGAACGTCGTTGTCGATGTGGTCTTTGTAGGGTGTGGCATCTTTCTTCTTGTCCAGGTTGATGAGCAACACGATGACATTCTCATCCACTGGATTGAGAACTCCCCGACCTTGAGCGGCAGTATATTGCCATCCAATCAAGGATGCGATCTGCTGGAGGGTATATGACTCCGTGATCTCCAGCTTGGCTACCAAATCGTTGGCCAACGCTGTGGACAGTCCGCTCATGGGTCCAGGATCTGCTGATTCGCCCCTCCAGTCAAGATCTTTGTGTGGTTTATTCACCTGCGGTGGTGCTATACTTGCTCTATGCAGAGACAAGAGCGCATCAAGAGAGCACAAGAGGTGATGAAGCTGTCCAATGAGAAGATGGCCTCTTTCCTTGGGATGGAAGAGAGTGAGATCTTCGAAAGTGTGATGATCCTGACGAGGAATTCTGTCGATCACTGAGCCGCTCCTTCGGGATCTCGATGACGTATTTGAATGAAGGGGTGGGGCCAATCTTCGATTGGCGCCCGCTTCCCATCGAAGAGATCCTTCGTTTTCGTGATGAACGGAATTGGAAGCAGTTCCACACTCCCAAGGATTTGGCCATCTCCATCAGTTTGGAAGCCTCCGAGCTGCTTGAGTGCTTCCAATGGTCGGCTGAGGACTTGGTGGTTGAGGAAAACAAGGCTGCAATGGAGGAGGAGTTGGCAGACATCTTGATCTACGCCGTCTCCTTCGCCGATGCAATCGGCGCTGATATTCCAACCATTATACGGGAGAAGCTTGTAAAGAATGGGGTCAAGTATCCCGCTGAGAAGGCGTGGGGAACGGCGGCCAAGTATACCAATCTTGAGAAGGTGTAGCGATGAAGGCGTATGTAGGGGTGACCGACCAGAAATGGTATCAGTATCTCTCGGATAAGGGCTTTGACGAAATCAACTTCTGGAGGCCTGGTGGCAGCAGCGCCTTCAAGTCGCTAGAAGCGGGCGAACTCTTTCTCTTCAAGCTCCACGCCCCACAGAACTACATCGTCGGGGGAGGGTACTTCACCCGCTTCTCGATCCTCCCCACCTTCCTGGCCTGGGATGCTTTTGGACCGAAGAACGGGGCTGCTACGTTTAGAGAATTTGAGGAGAGCATAAGGAAGTACAAGGGGGCGAACGACTCCAATCCTCAGATCGGGTGTATCATCCTCTCTGCTCCCTTCTTCTTCCCCCGTGAGGATTGGATCCCCGTCCCCGCAGACTGGAAGCTCAACATCGTCCAAGGCAAGAGCTATGATGAGACGACTCATGAAGGGAGGCGTCTTCTTGATGCGGTGATGGAGCGGATGCCGCGTGTCCAACCGGAGGAGGCTTCTGAGGATCCTGCTGTTCGATACGGCTACTCCATGGCTCCCTACCGCATTGGACAGGGGGCCTTCAAGGTGATGGTCGCCGACGCCTATAACCGTCGGTGCGCCATCAGCGAAGAGAGGACCCTGCCGGTCCTTGAAGCCGCCCACATCATCCCCTTCAGTGCAGAGGGGAGCAGTAATGCAGTCACCAATGGGATGCTGCTAAGGCGAGATATCCACACCCTCTTTGACCAAGGGTATATCACCATCACCGCCGATTATCACATCGAAGTGAGTCCACGCCTCAGAGATGACTACGGCAACGGGAGAATCTACTACGCCTACCATGGGCTGTTGTTGCCCAATATGCCTGCAAGAAGAGAGGAGCGCCCCGCTGTGGATGCGCTCCAGTGGCATAATAATCGGGTGTATCGGTAAATTCTCCTACTTTGCAAACACCCTCCCCGTATCCAACATGAAGGGGAAGTAGGCCCCATTCATATTGGAGAGGGGCAGCAGGCTGTCGTCGATGTTGATGCCGAGGATGCTGCGCATCTTCTCTTGCCTTCTGCTGATCCTCATGTACAGCTCGGGGAACTGTTCCTTGATCTCTTGTCTCAGCGTCTCATCGGCCACGATCACGGTGTCCTCACAGATGGCGCTCATGATCGGGTCGCTTGAGGAGGCGATCATGTCGCACTGGAAGTAGTTGCCGCTTACGATGGTGTGGGGCGAGTCCTGGTAGAACGGGGAGTTGACCCACTCGTCGGTGGCGGTGTGGTGGCCGGGGTTGAGGAAGACGTTGAAGCGTTCGTCCCCGATGATGTCCATGACGTTGTCGTAGACGATACTCGCTGTTTGTCCTACTTTGGTGCTCTCATACCAAGCGGCGATGGCCCGCCAGTATTCGCCGTAGAAGGAGTGGAGGTGGGGGCGCAGCTCCTGGCTGTAGGAGAGCTCGTCGTAGGCGGCCACGCCGTTTCGGGAGCAGAGACTCCCCCTCAGGCCGTAGCAGAGGCCGATGACCTCTCCCAGGCGGAGCGTGGTGTCGCTTCCGCTTCTCAGGCCGATCTTCACATGCTCCGGTCCGAAGTTCGTCAGGCCGAACATCGAGACCGGGGAGAAGTCGATCTTCCCGCTTCGAGCAATGTCGGTCTCGCTGATGCCCTCTTTCAAACTCTTGAGCATGTTCTGGATCACACGGGCGGCCTTCACCGCCCGAGCTTCGGCCCAGGCGACCTCCTCTGCTGAGGTGAGGGTGAGGCGGATGCCCTCCCCGAGGCCGGTGAGGGTCCGTGTGTAGTTTATGCACTTCTTCTGGTCTGCGAGCGTGAAGATGAGGGTGAGCAGGTAGTGGGGGAGGTCGTAGCTATGGTCGGGGTCGGGGCACTCGCCGTCGATGAAGTACTTGTAGCCGGTGATGCCGACCATTGAGTCTTTTGTGATGCCGAGGGAGGTGAGGATATCGGTCAGGGCGGCGGTGGTGTCACGCACCTGCCCCTGGAGGCTGAAGCCGCGGTAGAGGAAGCGCTCGATCTCATACGGGATCTGCAGGGTGTAGTCCCACCCTTCGTTGCCGACGATGATGGCCCGCCGCCCCTCTTTGGAGATGAGGAGGAGCGCCTCCTCGAAGCGACAGTCGTAGGTGGAGAAGTACTCGATGTTGGCGAAGTGCTCCCGGTCTCCGTAGATGAGGACCCAATCGAGCTTGTCTTGATGCATCCGTTTTCTGAGGCGCTCGATGCGGGTGAGGTAGATCTTTGATGAGAGCTCGTGCTCTGGTACGTACTGTTCTTCAAAGAAGAAGGGGTCGGCGGCGATGATCTTAATCGTCTGCATAGATACTCCTTTGCGTCAGCCGAAGAGCACGAGGTAGACCTCCATCGGACTTTCGGCGAGAAATGCTTCAATGGTGGTGGTAGCGACAGTGAGCGCCTCCTCCCTCGGGTAGCCGTAGATGCCGCTCGCGATAAGGGGGAAGGAGATGGAAGTGAGCGCATGCTCTTTTGCCAGGGCGAGGCTGCTCCGGTAACAGGAGGCGAGCAGCTCGGCTTCGCCGCTCTTGCCATCGGTGTAGACGGGGCCGGCGGTGTGGATGATGTAGCGGGCCTTGAGATGAAAGCCGGGCGTGATGACCGCCTCCCCGGTCTTGATGGGGGCAAGCGGGGCACAGGCTTGGGTGAGCTCGGTGATGCCGGCTGCCTTGAAGATGGCCCCGCACACCCCGCCGCCCATCCTGAGGCCGACATTGGCGGCGTTGACGATGGCGTCACTCTTCATGGTGGTGATGTCGCCATGGATAGTGTACAAGGGCATACTGGTTCCTCTCCTTTGAGTATACCATAGTTTCATTGCAGCGGTGTGATCGCAAAACAATTTCAATCCAGTCTTGTTTTTTCTTTTGAACGGGGCCATGCTCACGAGTGTAGGGTTTCAACATGGGAATAAAGGATATAGCCAAGGAAGCAGGGGTCTCGGTCGCAACGGTGTCACGGGTCCTCAATGGCACAAAATACGTCAGTGAAGATTTGCGGCAGCGGGTACTGGCCTGCATCCAGAAGGAAGGGTACGTGGCAAACCACGTAGCGCGCAGCATGGTCTTGAAGAAGACGTTCACCTGTGGCCTCATCATCCCTGAAGTCTCGGATCTGTACCATCAAATGATCTTCACCATGGCGGAGCGGGTCTTGGAGGAAGCGGGATATAAGTCGCTGGTCTGTCGGGTCAAGGATACCGTCTCCAGTGTCGGGGTCTATCTCGGGCTGCTGCTGGAAAATCGAGTGGATGGGTTGGTGCTGATGCACGAAACAAGCAACCCGAGAGTGTATGAGCAACTGAAGAAAACACAGATACCGATCGTCCTCGCCGGCATCGATATCCCTGACCTCCCATTCCCTCAGGTCCGGATTGATGACTACCAAGCCTCCTATGATGCAACGGCCCACCTCTTGTCACGAGGCAAGAAGCGCATTGCCCTCATTGGAGGGTGGGGGTACTCGGTCGGGGATAAACGGCTTGAGGGGTACAAGACCGCCCTCGATGATGCAGGCATTCCCTTCGATCCAAGCCTCGTCGTGCCTGGCTACTATACCGTTGAGTCAGGCTGGAAGGCGATGCAACAACTATTGGCCTCCGGCGTCTCCTTTGATGCGGTCTTTGTGCAAAGTGATGAGATGGCGATCGGCGTGATGCGTGCCGCCCTCGATGCAGGGCTCTCCATCCCAAAAGATGTCTCGGTCATGGGCTTTGATGGGATAGCCCTTGGCAAATATCTGAACCCAACGCTGAGTTCGGTCAGCCAGCCGATCGAGGAGATCGGCATTCAGGCGGCGAAGCTGTTGCTGTCCCTGCTTGAAGGGAGAGACGTTCCCCCCTTAACCTTGCTGGCACATACAATTCAAGAGGGAGAAAGCGTTGGGTAAGCAGAACCCAACCTGAGGTAGGCGTGTCTCCCAGGAAGAAAAGGAAGAATTTTTGTGTAGCCCGAAAATGATTTTTTCCTCCTCACCTTAAGGCCCATTTGGACGTACGTTTGCTTCTGGTATATTCTCTCTCCCATTCTTTGATGTAGAGGTTTGTATCATATTCCAGTTCTTGTAGAAGACGATCCATTAAAAGATCGAGTTCTTCACTAGAAAAAGGGTATACCTGCTCCTGTAATTGGAGCAGGCTTTGCTTTCTTGGCCAGCGTTTCATTCAATATACTCCTTACTCTGGCTTATGTGAGGTTCTAAGAAGTTTGTAGAAAGATACCGACTTCTCTTCCAAGGATGGTCATCAGCGGGCTTGTAGGGCTTCTTCTCCTTAGGAGGAGCAGGGTCAAATTCCTTGCTAGTCTTCAGGCGCTGCTCTAATTTCTTGAGGATGTATATCTGGTCTTTAACACTGCCTAGGAGCGTTCCATCAAACGCTTTAATGACGAGAACCTTGGCACCCTTACCAAAGAACATGGGGCTCCTTTTTCTCTGGTCCTGAGAGAATAGCTGGTAGTAGTTGTTGTGATATTTAATGCAGTGTCCGTCATCGACGATGCGCTGNGACACTACAGCTAAGATTNTGTTAATATCTTCTTCACTCGGAGCTTCTATNAAAGTACTGCTTTTAAGATCTTGGTCTTCCTTAAGTGAGAATTGAGCATTAAAGCGGGGTAAATATTCCCANAGAAAGGNGTTTGCCTCTTCAATCGTTGTTATATTATTACGAACAAACTCCACAGGCAGGCGACCTTGGAGCGTTCGGTTAAGGCGTTCGATTCGACCCTTTACCTGAGGAACAGAGGAGCACTGCATCTCGATACCTAAGGTTTTGCACGCAGCAGTGAATTGAGTGTAGGTATCTTTTTCTTCATCAGGCTTTGCTAAAAGCGTATACTCAAAGACCGTCCTACGGTCAGTGAGGAAGCGATTGGGAACCCCATAGAGCTTTAATATCATGTATAGGACGTTGTAATAGCCGTTTAAGGTTTCCTGGGTGTCAAACCACGCCCCAACGATTTCACTCGTTGCATCGTCAATTGCAGCGTGCAGGTGCCACTTAGGCTGACCTTTAACCCAGATATACTCACTAGCATCCATTTGAATGAGCTCGCCAAAGTATTTACTCCTTGGCCTTCTTGGATGAGCGTCAGCACCATCTATTAAGCCATAGGCGAAGGCTACATTCTCACTCTCATTCTTAGTAAGATTCGCCTTACGAGCCATATGGCGGATATTCTTTTCCATCTGACGCCTCGTTGCTCGCTTTGAGCAAGGAGAGATTAACAGAGCATCCTTTAAGATGGTGTGAACCGTTCGGTCAGAAACTTTGATATTGTAATCTTCTTTGAGGATCTCAACAAAGTGAGTAAAACTAGCAGTGCTGTACTTCTCTTTGTAGAGTTTTTCGATAAATTCCTTTGTTTCTGGCGCTATTGTAGTAGCAGGCTGACGATTCTTGTTTTTGTGGCTGAACTTGGAAATGTCTCCGCTGTTATACCAATCTACGTACTTTAGTAAGCTCTTACGCGTACACTCAAGGCGTGTTCTGCCCCGACGAATAGCCGTATCGCTTATTCCAAGCTCCACTACATCCTTAGCCACCTCATACTTCAGTCTTTCTTTGGGTGTTAACTGACTTAGGTCCATACTCTTTATCCTCCAGGGGCTGGGATTTTTTGATGTATACCCCCGAGTGCAACGCACCTGGGTATTATTTCGCCCCTAGGGTGGACATTACAGTTCTGCAGGACAAAGAATGTGCAAAGGTTGTTAACATCGCTATTGTAGAGCTCCAGAACATAACGAAGAGCCTGACTCTTCATGCCCTTTAGCATTTTCTGAAGAGCAGTAGTGATTATTTTTACCGATATTTGATTGTTAGTTATTTTGATTATTTTAGCGATTACAGCGTTCCAAATATTCTTATACCAGTGACGCCAGTATGCCTTAGTGCGTTCGCTCGCTAAGGAATAGTCCTCCTTTCCTTCAAGGACCATTTGAATCTCTTCATAGCTGTAGTGCTTATGCTTTACAAGATTAAGAGAAAGATTGGTTCGGTACTGGCCTTCTTTAGGGCAACGACCAACAACTACATCTATGGTTGTAGCTATTGGGCCTCCTTCTGCTGTGAACCTAATCCTCCTTGTTCGGGTGAACTGGTAATGTAGCTCACCCTTACAAACCGGGCACAGCAGCTTGCCGTTGCCCTCTCTTAAGGGAGGAAGGTAATTGTCTTGAAATTCGCATTAGCTGATGATAATCTTCCCATACAGTTTTGCGAGGGGGAGGGCTCAAGACCTGACAAAAGTAATGGCCCTCTCTCCGCTTCTCCTTCTTTAATTCTTCCTTGCATTAAACCACACTTCCAACCCTATGGCATAATTCATTTTCGATTACTTTTAGAAAAATCTTTTTCGAGGCAGG
>JGI24712J26585_10003366_pt1 | contig 12618 bp, 10 predicted proteins | sample BioPla3DNA2_FD_26585 | JGI IMG/M metagenome (IMG submission 26585) | reverse complement strand
GAGTTTGCCATTGAAGATATTAAAGATACTAGTAATCTGTGTAATGTTCTACACAGCATACTCATTACTACAAGCAGCTAAGAAAATTGATGCAGGAGAGGCTGCTTAGTTAAAAATACAGGAAAATACTTAGCAAAAAAATATTTTTAAGATCAAATAAAAAGTTCATATTAAAAGTCCATTTAGGAGAAAAATACTCTTAAATGGACTTTTTTCATTTATTAAAATATACTAGCTCTATAATAATTTTAAACTATCTTGAACATGATAGATGAAGGCTTTAGCAGCAGGTGATAGAACTTCAAAGCTACGCATCATTATACATAATTGTCTATGGTAAGGAGGGTCTAGGGGCAAATATTTAAGACTTTTCTTTCTGTGTCCGATTACAAGCTCTGGAATTAAACTTACACCAAGATTTTGCTCAACCATTGACATTATCGTATTGTCATCCTGAGATGAAAAAAATAAATTTGGCTTTGCCTTTTCTTTTTTTAAAATATTCAAAATATTTTCATTATATAAAGGGTCAGGATAAATAAAGGGCAGGTCAGTGAATTTTTTTACAGGGAAACTTTCCATGTCCTCGTCTAGTGGATAATCAGGTGAAAAAATTGCAACATACCTGTCTTTTAAAATTGGCATGAACTCTAAACCACTAATTTTTTGTTTTTCTGAAAAAGCAAAATCTACACTGCCATTTAATACCCATGTATTTATGTTTTCTATTCCTCCTTCTTTTAAATTTATATAAATATTTTTATGGTTTTTTCTAAAGCTTGCAATAATTTTAGGTAATAAGTTAACTGATATATTTGCATAGGAAGCGATATTGATTGTTCCCACTTCCAAACCTCTAATATCATAAATAAATTGCTCTAAATGNTCGTTTACAGCAAGCAACTTTCTAACTTCTATCAGAAACTCACTTCCAACAGGAGTAAGACGAACGCCATATCTATCGCGTATAAATAATTGTATTTGCAATTCTTTTTCCAATCTTTTTATGGCATGGCTCACACCTGATTGAGAGTAATTCAAAAGGCTTGCTGCATAAGAAATATTTTGTGTTTTTGCTACTACCGCAAACATCTTATATAAATTAATATCCAACTCTTTCTCCTTTCTAGGTATTAAAGTTATTAATACCTAATATGTATTTTTGTCGTTATTATTTTTTCATTTCTTATAGTATACTATAGCCAGATAGATTTGTAAATCTTATCGATATTATTAATTAAATCTATACTAAGGGAGGGTACATATGAAAAAACTTTACAAATTTCCTCTGAGACAACACATTGGTTCACCGTCTATACCCGTAGTTAAAGAGGGAGACAAAGTGCTTAGGGGACAACTTATTGCAAAAATGCCTGAAGAAATGCTTGGGTCAAATCTTTATTCTTCAGTAAACGGCACAATTGAAGAAATTTCTGATATTACAATTAATATTGCAATTGATGATAATCAACCGAGCGATTATGAAAAGCTAAAGTCAAAGGGTGCTCTTGAACTGATAAAAGAATCAGGACTTGTAGGACTTGGCGGAGCAGGTTTTCCAACTTATGCTAAATTACAAAAACCATTTGACAAAGATGGTGGAACTATAATCATAAATGCTGCAGAATGCGAGCCAATACTAAACCACAATATAGATTCTATAGAAAATGACCCTCTGCCGATGATCAAGGGTTTGAAAATTGCTATGGAAATTACTAATGCTGATAAAGGTATTATTGCTATAAAAGAAAAACATACAGATGCTATAAAAAAAGTAAAAGAAGCTATAAAAGACGAAGAAAATATAGACCTATTTGAACTTATTGACTTATATCCAATGGGAGAAGAGCGTGCATTGATTAGGGAAATCAAAGATGTTTTACTTGAAGTTACTGATTTGCCTTTCGTTGCAGATTCGATAGTTTTAAATGAAGAAACAGCTAGTAAAATTTATGAAGCTGTCGAATTAAAAAAGCCTTTAATAGATAAAGATATTACAGTTGCAGGAAAATTAAAAGATGGATTGATACATGTACTTCATAATGTACCACTAGGGATTTCTGTGGAAGGAGTCTTCGATCTAATTGGTGGAATCGGAGATGAATATGGAGAAATAATAATGGGTGGTCCTTTCACTGGAAAAAGAACCCATCTTGAAGATCCAATAGTAAAAACAACTGGAGGCTTAATTGCTGCTGAATCTTTCTGGAGTGGTCCTGAGAAACTAGGTCTTTTAGTTTGTGCTTGTGGAGCAGATGAGGCAAGATTAAAAGAAATGGCAGCAAGTATGGGGTCAGAAGTTGCAGGCATTGAATATTGTAAACAAGCTATAGAAATGAAAAATGGCACTTATAAGTGCGAGAATCCAGGAAGGTGTCCTGGACAGGTTGAGAAAGTTTTAAAGTTAAAAAAGGCTGGGGCACAAGCATTATTGGTTAGTAATTGTACAGATTGTACTAATACCGTTATGACTTGTGCACCACCACTAAAGCTTCCAGTATATCATAATACAGACGGAGCTCTTAGAGCTGTTAATCATAAACTTGTCAGAAAAATGAAATCACATTGATTTGTTTTTCTGTTCATGTTAATAAAAAGTAAAGGAGAATGTAGAATGTCTATCACTCAAGATGCATTACAGAAACACTTGAAAGATCCGGCAATATTCTGTTGCCGTAGAGAGAAGGGTACTGTTATTGGTGCAGCAGATCTTGAAGATCCAGGTTTGTTTGACGACATGGTTGATGCGGGTCTTTTGACTCTATCAAGCGATGGTCTAACAATTGAACAAGTAATTGGTAGTACTTTAACTGCAGATGTTGAAGCACTTACTCCAATCACAGCTGATGTATTGGACAAGGTAAATCCAGTTGCTGGTTCTGCAGCAAAAAAATCTGAACCAAAAGCAGCTGCAACAGCAGCACCTAAGAAGGTTTCAAATAATCAAGTAGTAGGAGGTAGTGGAATGATTCATGTAGAAATTGACAAACTAGAAGGTTTATCACTTGATATTCCTATGGGAGTTCCATTTGCAGGTATTGCAGGTGCTGGAGCAGGTGCAGGCGCATCATTCGACCCAGAGGTTGGAACTAAGACAGTAATTCGTACATTATTAAAGAAACACATTAAAATTACTGACGTTAAAATAGGAAAAGAAACAAGTATTAAAGATGGTGTTATAACAATCGACAAGAACATAATCAAGCCTGCTCTTAAAGAAGACGAGCTTTGTGTAAAACTTGAACTTGATGTTATAAAACCAAATGAAAGAGATATCTACACAGAAACTATAATGGACGTTGTTCCTATAGCTACAAAAGTTGGTAATGACCCTCTAGGCGAAGGCGTTACTAAGGTTTGTGACGGTGTTGTATTTATGCTTACAGGCGTTGACGAAGATGGCGTTCAAATTCACGAATTTGGTTCATCAGAAGGTCAATTAAATGAGCAAATGTACTTTGGACATCCTGGTTGTGCAGACGAAAATGATATTATCATTAGATGTCATGTAGTAGTTAAGAGATTAACTGGTATGACTAGACCAGGACCTTTCGCAGCTCACAAGTGTCAAGACTATATCATCCAAGCAATAAGAGACGAACTTAAAGAGTACGAAGGCGAAGTAGTAAGAGAAGAAATTTGCGAAGATGTTAGAAGAAAAGGAAACCCTAGAGTAGTTCTAGTTAAAGAAATCATGGGCCAAGGCGCAATGCATGATAACATCCTTTGTCCTATAGAGCCTTGTGGAGTTGCTGGCGGACATAAGAATGTTGACTGTATGAACGTTCCAATGATTTTAACTCCAAACCAAGTAAGAGATGGTTCAATCCACGCTTTAACTTGTATAGGACCTGCTACTAAGGAAATGACCAGACATTACATCCGCGAGCCGTTGGTAGAAGCATTAGCTGAAGACGAAGAAGTTGACCTAGTAGGAGTTATCTTCATAGGCTCTCCTCAAGTAAATGACGAGAAAATGTGGGTATCTGAAAGATTAGGTAGTTTATTAGAAACTCTAGACGTAGATGGTTGTATTATCACCACTGAAGGTTTCGGAAATAACCACATTGACTTTATAGAACATATAGGTCAAGCTGGTAAGAGGGGCATCCCTGTAGTTGGAGTTTCTTACTGTGCTTACCAAGGACAATTAGTAGTTGGAAACGAATACGCTGATGCAATGATCGAGCTTAACCTTGATGACGGTGGATTCGAGAACAACGTTGCTGGCTGCTCATGCGTAACTCCAGAAACAGCTGCTAGAGCTATTCAAATGATGAAGAACAAGATGATGGGTGTTGAAATCCTTGAAGCACCTAAGAAATGGACTCAAGAAGTAATTGATGAAAACAATGCACTACTTGGTCTACCAAAAACTGAACTTCTACACACTGGAACACTACATTAATGGAAGGGACAAAGTATATAATAAACCCTGTAGTTATGGGGGGTAAGATTAATACTGTCCTTGATGATCAGGTAAAACTAAACCTGAGAGGTAGGTTGGGAGTCCTATATATATCTAAAGAGCTTATTATGCCAGGCGTAGACCTATCTGAAGAAAATAAGTTGGAGTTCTATTTCAGCTATCTTTGGATTGTGGAAAACAAGTTCGATTATGATGTTAAAGGCTTCCTATCTGGTGAAGAACTCTCACCTGTTTTGATGGGTGGGGTTATTGATGAGGTAAATGATACAGCGGCAAAAATAATAATTGACAACAACTTTGGAACCATAGCTGTACCGAGGCGTTGGCTCTTTACAGAAGTGGAACCAGAAGTTGGCCAAAATGTTGAATTTTACTTTAGTAAACTATATCAAGCGTAAGATATATTTTAGATTTGAATATGATTGAATTTGCATGTAAGGATATTTATTAATAATTCATTGATAATTGATAGATTCTTTACTTGATGTGTATTTTGAAAAATAGAATTAAGGAGGAACAAATATGAGATTAACTACTGTGGAAGGTATGCGTTCTGAAATATTCGTACCAAATATCCCAAAAGCAGTTTTCACTGAATTAAAAAAACCTTTAAGCGAATGTAAGGTAGCTTTTATAACTGCTGGAGGTATCCATAATAAGAAAGATAAACCTTTTAATACTTCAGGGGACTTCTCCTACAGGACTGTTCCAATGGATACACCAACATCTGAATTAATGGTAACTCATGGTGGATTTGATAACTCTGATATTAATAAAGACGTTAACGCTATGTTACCTTTAGACAGACTTCATGAGTTAGTTGAGGAAGGATTCATTGGTTCACTGGCAAAAGACACTTATACTTTCATGGGTGGCGGTGGAAACATTGAAAAATTCGTAAACGAAACTGGCCCAGAAATTGCAAGAAAATTAAAAGAACAAGGCGTAGATATTGTATTATGTACAGGCGGTTGCGGAACTTGCCATAGATCAGCAACAATAGTAACTAGAGCTTGTGAAGAAGCTGGAATGAGCTGCTGCGTAATAGCTGCACTACCTCCAATTGCAAGACAACAAGGAGCTCCTAGAATAGCTGCTGCCCATGTGCCTATTGGATCAAACGCTGGCGAACCTAACAACAAAGAAATGCAAACTGGTATAATTAAGGACTCACTTGAGTGGGTAAGAGATTGCCCTAGCTACAACCAAACAACATTGCTACCTTATGAATACAGACATAACGTATAGGGATTAGTTCAATAAGGCACAGGTTAAATCACTGTGCCTTATTTTACTCTAACACACTAAGGAGGTGTTTATATGGGTTTAGGACCAAGTATTAAAATGACGACTTTACACCACTTTAATTGTCCTGTTACAAAAAGGCTCCTCCAAGAGGAAGACATAGAATTTTGTGGTGTTGTAGTAAACGGTGTATCAGAAAACTTTGCAGAAAAAGTTTTTTCAGCAAAGAGGACTGGGGAAATAGCTGAAGCTGTAAGGGCTGATGGAGCTATTGTTGCAATTGATGGTTGGGGCAACCACCACATAGACTTTGTGAATGTTATTGAGCAATTAGGGATGAGAAATATTCCAACCGTTGGTATGAGCTATATTGGACTTCAAGGAAGACTCGTTGCAACCAACACTTATGTTGATACAATTATTGACTTCAATAAAAATGAATCTGGTTATGAATCATGCGTTGTTGGTGACAATAACTTAGATGATAGTGATGCCAATAAAGGTGTAGTTATATTGAAGAGAAAGATGGAAAGAAGAAATAAAAAGCCATTAGAAAAGAGTCCAAATCAAAGAAAAATTAGAACTTTAACAAGAAAATATTGTGATATTAAAGATGTTAAATTTGGAGATAGTACAGATATAACTGATGAAGTTTTAACCATTGGTAAAGACCTTATTACAGTAAGTCAAAAGAAAAGAGATAGGATTAAAGAAATAAAAGTAACAGTTATTAGACCTGAAGACAATAAGCATTTCTTTATTAATTCCAACCTAGACTTTTCTCCAATTGCCTATAAAATTAATCCAGAGTTTTTAGGAAAGGGCGATACTTTTGTTTTAAATGGCATTACCTGTATGCTTGCAGGCAAGGAAGATGTTAGTGGTTTTCAACCTTCTAATATAGGCTCATCTGAAGGATTTTTAGATGAACAAGTGAAATTTAATCAAGCTGGTACTCCAAAAGATACTGACTTTATTCTTCATATAGATGTTCTATTTGAAGAAGGTGAAGGACGAACTGCAGAAGGAATTCAAGAAGCTCACAGGGCTGCTGATGAAATTGTTGATGTTATTAGAAGAAAAATGAATCAATTTGAAAGAAATTATTCTTCAATAGAAAGTTTTTCTGATATGTCTAGACCTGGAGCAAAAAAAGTAATTCTAGTAAAGATTGTATCAGGACTTGGAAACATGTATGATAGTTCAGTTTATCCAAATCAGCCAGGTGGTTTTATTGGTTCAGAAATGTTAATGAATATGAAAAACACACCAGTTATCATTTCACCATGTCAATGCTTAGATGGGGTAATTCACTCATTATTATAAGATATTACTAATAGAAATATAAAAAATAAGGAGGAGTAAAGAATGAAATTTTCAAGAGGGATACACGCAATAGACTCACACACAGCAGGAGAGCCAACAAGAGTAGTAATCGGAGGGATACCAAATGTAAAAGGTAAAACCATGCCAGAAAAGAAAGAATATCTTGAAAAGAACCTCGACTATATAAGAACAGCAATAATGCTAGAACCAAGAGGACATAACGATATGTTCGGTTCAATCCTAGTAGCACCAACAATGGACGAAGCAGATGTAGGAATAATATTCATGGACGGCGGCGGCTACCTTAACATGTGTGGACACGGAACAATCGGAGCAGTAACAGCAATGGTAGAAACAGGCATGGTACCAATGGTAGAACCAGTAACAAAAGTAGTCCTAGAATCACCAGCAGGAATAGTAAAAGCAGAAGCCCAAGTAGAGAATGGAAAAGTAAAAGGAGTATCCTTCGTAAACGTACCAGGCTTCCTATACAAGAGAGACCAAGAAGTAGAATTCGAAGGAAAGAAAGTAAAATTTGACATATCCTTCGGAGGAAGCTTCTTTGCCATAGTACATGCAGACGAACTAGGATTAAAAATAGAACCAAAGAACACAACAGAACTCACAAGAAAAGCAATGGCATTAAGAGACGTAATCAACAAAGAAATAGAAATCCAACATCCAACAATGCCTCACATAAAAACAGTAGACCTAATAGAAATATATGACGAACCAACCCACAAAGAAGCCACATACAAGAATGTAGTAATATTTGGACAAGGACAAGTAGACAGGTCCCCATGCGGAACAGGCACATCAGCAAAACTAGCAACCCTACACGCAAAAGGCGAAATCAAAGTAGGAGAAAAATTCGTATACGAAAGCATACTAGGCACACTATTCTATGGAGAAATCGTAGACACAACAAAAGTAGGAGACTATGAAGCAGTAGTACCAAAAATTACCGGCTCAGCATATATAACAGGCTTCAACCATATGGTAATAGACGAAACAGACCCAGTAAAACATGGATTCATACTAAAATAGGAAAACAGATAAATAAATGTTTGACAAAAACCACATGTCAATATATAATGTTAACAAGTTAAAAAACTCAATAAGGAGGGGAACTTATGTCACTAACAACCTTGGTATTAGCAGGTCTTGGTATTTTGACTGTATTTTTCTCAGTAATCTTTATAAAGGACTTAGTAGCAAATAAAGATAACTTTGAAAAAGAAACAAGCTTTGGGATATCCGCAGTAATAGGAGCAGTAGTAAACTTCTTTGACACCCTAGGGATAGGCTCGTTTGCACCACTCACAGCCTTACTAAGAGGCTTCAAACAAGTAGAAGATAGGATAATCCCAGGAACATTAAATGTATCATGCACAATTCCAGTAATCACCGAAGCATTTGCCTTTATACAATCAGTAGAAGTAGAACCAATAACCCTAGGAGGAATGCTAATTTCCGCAGCAGCAGGAGCATACTTAGGAGCAGGGATAGTATCAAAGCTTCCAACAAAGAAGATACAAATAACAGTAGCATTTGCATTATTGGCAACAGGAATAATAATGGGTATACAAATGACACCATTATTCCCAGGCGGAGGCGAAGCATACGGATTAACAGGAATAAAACTAGTAATAGGAATAGCAGCCAACTTCGTACTAGGAGCATTGATGACAGCCGGAATAGGCTTATACGCACCATGTATGGCCTTAGTATACCTATTAGGAATGAGTCCGCTAGTAGCATTCCCAATCATGATGGGATCATGTGCATACTTAATGCCAGTAGCATCAGCTAAGTTTGTAAAAGAAGGAGCATATAACAGGAAAGCTTCATTAGCGATAACCCTTGGAGGAATAGTAGGTGTACTTATAGCAGTATTCATAGTAAAGAGTTTGCCATTGAAGATATTAAAGATACTAGTAATCTGTGTAATGTTCTACACAGCATACTCATTACTACAAGCAGCTAAGAAAATTGATGCTGGAGAGGCTGCTTAATTAAAAAACATATTATTTAACTTGCTTGTACATGTAAATATTTCAGAGCATAAATAAATTTTTGCCCCCTAATTCTGGACATGGAGTCAGGGGGCTTTACATATTTTATGATATTAAAAAACTTAAAAAATACTGTGTTCATATGACAAAATGAGAGAAAAGCGAAAAAAACAACTTGACACAGGCAAAGATTTTATGTATACTATTGCTTAGGTTTAAAAAAGAATATAGCACGATGAAAAAGATTCGCATTAGTGATAATTTACAGAAAATGGGATTGGATGAGAGCCCTAATTTTAGCAAAATGCGTCCTGCTTTGGAGTGTTTTTGTATTGGTACATTATAGCCTAATGAGATATTCTATTATGAATAATTAGAGTGGTACCGCGTTCCTTCGCCTCTATGAGAGGTGGGGGTTTTTTTATTAATATTTTATGGAGGTTATTATGAGTAAGAACAAAGACAATTTTGTAAAAGAAATTACTAAGATGGAAGATGACTTTGCACAGTGGTATACAGATATAATCACTAAGGCAGACTTGGTAGACTATTCACCAGTTAAGGGTTTTATGGTTATTAAATCTAATGGATACGCACTATGGGAATCTATTCAATCATTTGCAGACCAAAAATTCAAGGAAACAGGACATACAAATTGCTATTTCCCACTCTTAATCCCAGAGAGTTTACTTGACAAGGAAGCAGACCATGTTGAAGGTTTTGCTCCGGAAGTGGCTTGGGTAACTGAAGCAGGTGGAGAAGAACTGGCAGAAAGATTAGCAATAAGACCAACATCAGAAACAATTATATGTTCAATGTACAAAAAATGGTTAAGGTCATACAGGGACCTTCCTTATTTATATAATCAATGGTGTTCAGTTGTAAGATGGGAAAAGTCAACTAGACCTTTCTTAAGGACATCGGAATTCTTATGGCAAGAAGGCCATACCTTGCATGAAACAAAAAAAGAAGCAGAAGAAGAAACTCTTCAAATGCTGGAAATATATAGACAGGTAGCTGAAGACTTGATGGCTATGCCTGTAGTTTGTGGTAAAAAGTCAGAGAGAGAAAAATTTGCAGGTGCAGTGGATACTTATACAATGGAAGCCCTAATGCATGACGGTAAGGCACTACAAGCAGGCACAAGCCATTACTTGGGACAACACTTTTCAACAGCTTTTGACATTACTTATCAAGATAGGGATGGTGGCTTAAGTCACCCTCACCAAACATCATGGGGTATTTCTACCAGATTAATTGGTGGTCTAATTATGGTTCATTCAGACAATAGAGGTTTAGTTCTACCACCAAAGATGGCAACAAAACAAGTTAGAATAATTCCTATCCAACAACACAAGGAAGGTGTAATGGATAAGGTTAATGAAATATATGCTCAATTAAAGAAGACATTGAAGGTAGACATTGATGATACCGACAAGACTCCTGGCTATAAGTTCAATGAAGCTGAAATGCTAGGAATTCCTGTAAGGGTTGAAATTGGACCAAGAGATATTGCAAATAACCAAGCAGTCCTTGTAAGAAGGGACACATTCGAAAAGGAACAAGTTTCACTAGATAAGTTGGAAGATAGACTTCATGAACTGATGGACGAAATTCAAAAGAACCTATTTGACAGGGCAAAGGCCAGAAATGAAGAAAGAACATCAACAGCCCATAATATGGACGAATTCAAGAAGGCATTAGAAGAAAAACCTGGATTTGTAAGGGCTATGCATTGTGGTGACCCTGATTGTGAGTTGGAAATTAAGGATGAAACTTCAGCAACATTAAGGTGCTTCCCATTTGACGATAATGAAAGAATTGCTGACACTTGCATTAACTGTGGTAAAAAAGCTGCTGGCTTAGCTTATTTTGCAAAGGCTTATTAATAAGAAAGAGGAAAAATATGCTTTTATTGTCAAAGTCTGATATTAAGAAAATATTTTCAATGGAAGATGCCATTGGAGCAGTAGAAGGAGCATTTAAGCTTTTCTCAAGTGGAGGAAGTGAAGTACCCTTAAGGACAGTTATTAATAATGAAAAGGCTAATGGCAACTTTCTTTTCATGCCAGCCTATGCAGATAGTCTTGAGGCTTCATCAATAAAGATAGTGAACATATTCCCTGACAATGCAAGTAAGGGATTGCCGACTGCTCCGGCAACTGTAGTTTTGATTGATGGGAAAACTGGTATAATCGAATCAATCATTGATGGGACATACTGTACCCAGTTAAGGACTGGTGCAGCTTCGGGTGTTGCCTTCAAGTATCTGGCAAGGAAGGACTCAGAATATGGGGCACTAATAGGTGTTGGCAGTCAAGCTGAATGCCAGCTTGAAGCTATGATTGTTGCAAATAATCTAAAAGAAGTAAAGGTATATAGCAGGAGATTTGAAAAGACAAAGGCCTTTGTAGAAAAAATGCAGGAAGAACTAGGGTCTTACAAGACTCTTATTACACCGGTGGAAACTTCTGACGAAGCTGTGGAAAATGCAGACGTGATTACCCTAGTAACATCTTCTACATCTCCGGTCTTTGATGCTTCAAAGGTGAAAAATGGAGCTACAATAAGTGCTGTAGGCTCATACCAATACCATATGCAAGAGGTTGACCCGGAAATTTTTAAAAGAACAAGTAAGATATATTTTGATTCAACAGAGGCTGTCTTGTCAGAGTCAGGTGATATATTAAAGCCCTTAGAAGATGGAATTCTTAAAGAGAAGGACTTCACAGGGGAAATTGGACAAGTAATAATGGGAAATCTTGTTGCCAGAGAGTCAGAAGATGAGATAATACTCTTTAAGACAGTTGGTATAGGTACACAAGACCTTGCTACAGCAAAGGCTATATATGACAAGGCTCAGAAGCTAGGCGTTGGAACGGTTTGGAGTTAAATAAGAACAAGAATTAAATCGGCATATTTTTGCCGATTTTTTTGTATTTGTATGCAATTATTTATAGAATCATATAAGTTTTTATGGTAATATTATTTATAGATAAAACTTGTTAGTACTGTGGCTAATTAAAGCTATAAAGAAGGAATAATCCACATGTGTTAACAAGATTGATGGATTGTTTGCTGTAAAATTAATTAAAAAAAGAGAGGATGTTTTTATGAATGAAACGGTTGAGAAACTAATTGCTATCGTAAAAGAAGATTCTAACAAGGCTCTAGGATGTACAGAGCCGGTTGCCATTGCCTATTGTGCCAATACAGCAAGTTCTTATGTAGACAGGTCTAAGATTAAAAAAATTAAGGCTGTGTTAAGTAATAATATATATAAAAACGCAAAGTCAGTGAAAATTCCAAATACAGGCTCTTATGGGATTGAGATTGCACTTGCAGTTGGAAGTTTGGTAGAAAAGTCAGATGAAGCCTTTATGGTCTTTTCCAAAGTAGATGAAGACTTAGTAAGGGAAGCTCAAGAGCTAATAGAAAAGGGAATTGTAGAATCAGAATATATAAAAGAGAGTCCAGATATTTATGTGAATGTAACAATTGAAACAGACAGGGATACTGTAGAAGCTATTTTGATTAATTCCCATACCTATATTGAAAAGGTTACTCTAAATGGTGAAGTAGTTTATCAGGGGACATATAAGA
>JGI24712J26585_10003364_pt1 | contig 12620 bp, 7 predicted proteins | sample BioPla3DNA2_FD_26585 | JGI IMG/M metagenome (IMG submission 26585) | reverse complement strand
CGACGGCCCCTACTGCGAGCTTATGGCGGGCGTTTACACCGACAATCAGCCCGATTTTACCTGGCTTGCGCCTTATGAAACGAAGAGTTTCTCTCAGTATTGGTATCCGATTACAAAAACCGGCGTGCCGGACTATGCCGACCTTCAATGCTCGGTAACGGTAAAGGGCGACAAGGTTTCCGTTGCGTCGACTTCGGCGCTTCCGGACGTACGAGTCCGGCTGTCCGTCGGCGATGAGGAGCTTTGCGACGAGCTGACGGAATTCAAAGACGCGACTACCCTAAACTTTAAACTCTCTCGTAAAGTAAATCCCGGCGAGTGTTGGCGGATTCAGGTAACCTCCGCGGGACGGTCGGTGTCAGACTACACGGACGAAGAATTTCCGAGTCAGACGCCTCGGATAATCGGGAGACGCAAGACCCCGGATGAGATAAAAAGCGCCTATGAGGCTTATAATGTAGGCGAGCACCTGATTCTCTACCGCGACCCCGTCGCCGACCCGGAAAAATACTGGGAAAGATCGATAAAATTAGACAAATATATGATTCCGGCGTATCTTTCGCTTGCCGAAAGCCGCATCTGCCGAGGGCTGTATGACGAAGCGGAGAAGCTGCTCGACGACGCGACGGTACTTAGGGACGAGTTCAACCAACGCCCGGAATCGGGGAAGATACATTATCTTTACGGGCTTTGCTGTCAGCGTCAGGGCAGATACGACGACGCCTACGACGCCTTCCGCAAAGCGATGTGGAGCTATGACAAAATTTCCGCCGCGGCAACAAAGGCGTCGGCGCTCGCGCTGAGACGCCGCGACTGGAAGGACGCGAGAGCGCTTGCCCAAAAAGCTTATGAAAGCGACAACTCCAACACCGCGGCGGTAATCCGGATGCTTTTGGCCGATTACCGGCTGCATGACGAAGCGGCGGTGAAAGCGGATATCGCTCTGCTTTCCGATGAAAAGCTGAATATGACCTACGCCTGGGCGCTGGTTTCGATCGGAATGGCTGACGAAGGCGAATTCTTCGCGCGCCTGGAGAGTCCGCCGAGCCAGACAGTTATCGACGTTGCCTGCGAATTTATGAGTTTCGGGTTCAATACCGAGGCAAGAAAGCTGCTCGACGGAGCTATAAACCGCCTGCCCGAAGATAAAGTCTCGGCGATGGTCTATTATCTCGCCGAACTGACGCCGCCCTCGGAGGAGCTCTGCCGGGTATTTCCGACAAGACCGGAGGAAGCTTCGGCGCTTGAAAAAGCGATAGAAGCCGACCCGCGCGATGAGTTTGCAAGGTATCTTTTGGGCGTTCTGCGGATGGGACAGCGGCGTTACGCCGAAGCCGAGGCGCTTTGGAGCGGCGGGCGGAGCTGCGGCTGTCTGCGCGGGCTTGCCATCTGCGCCTGGAGACGCGGGGCGAGGGCGAAGGCGCTTAACCTGCTGCGCCGCGCCTGTAAAGCCGCGCGAAAAGGTCCGGAGCTTGACGCTGTGATTTTCGAATCGGCGTATCTTATGAACCAGATCGGCGCCGATGCTGAAAAGACGATCTCGCTCATTCTTTCCGCCGGAGAACCGGAGCGGGACGACACCGCGCTTGAGCTGATAACCGCTTACTGCCGCGCCGGAAAAGCCGAAAAGGCGCTTGAGCTGCTGAAAACTCATAACTTCCGCCCCGGCGAAGGCTCGGAGGCGATGCTTGCGTATAGCTACATCAACACCGTCTGTTCGCTTGGCGACGAACGATTCCGCAGCGGGGACATCGACGCCGCCGTTGAAGCCTATATCGCGGCTCAGTCGATCCCGGAATGGCTTGACGGCAACATCAGCGGTGATTCGCCTTTTGCCCGCGCGAAATTAGGCGAGGCAGAATGCCTGCTGCGCAAAAATCCGGACGACGAGAAGGCGAAAGCAATTCTCGCCAGGCTTTGCGATATCCATCCGGATACCTTCGTCCGCGCAGAGCTGCTTTGCCGCGTCGGCAGAAAAGACGACGCCGTGAAGCTGCTCGAAGGGCGGATTTCCGACTGGAAACGCCAGCTTACAATAAGCGAAAGCGGATATTACCGCTCTCAGCCGGCTTTCCTCAGCTATCTCGAACCTGCCGCCGCCGAGCGGCGCAGGATATTCTCTCCGCTGATTAAACGGGCGGAGGAGACGCTGAAAAAGCTTAAATAACACAAAATACGAAAAAAGCCGCCCTGTGGAGATTAAATCCGCAGGGCGGCAGCGTTATATGCTGTTTTTTTAAGGGCGCTTCGATAACCTTATATCTTGATTATCTGCTCCTCGCGGGGCATTCCTTTTCTGAAATTGGGAATCTCAATCATCCTTGAGCCGTTAGTCAGGCTGAGCTCGGAAAGCAGGCCGACCGCCGTCCATTCGCAGGCTTTGTAGACGTTGTAATAAGGCTCCTTGTTTTCCCGGATGCTCTGAATGAAGTCGTCGACGATGAAGAAGTCGCCGCCGCCGTGGCCGGCGTTTTTCTCACTATCCGTCGCTATCTTGTAACGATCCGGCAGATATTCGGCGAAATCAAACAGCGGACGCCAATGCTGGTCGCCGTTCGGGTCTTCTTCGGTGCGGATTGCGATTGCCGGACCTGAGCTTAAAGCGCCGGCTGCCTGATAAGCGCCTTTTGTTCCCTGGAGATGATAATGGGTCGCATCATGCGGGCGGTTTGAAGTGCAGTCAACTCTTATCTGAACGACTTTTCCGGAGTCGGTGTAGCACATTGTCGTCGTACCGTCGTCCTGACGTACGCCGCGGTCGTTGTAGCAGCCCGCAGGGGCGAAGGTAGCTATCTCGCGGATGCGCTCATTTTCAAGCCAGGTCATGACCGGACCTAAGGAATGGGTCGGGTAGAAATTGCCGCGCTTGCCGAACTGCCAGTATTTTCTCCAGCTTGATTTTCCGTTCGGGTATTCGATCAGTTCGGAGCAGTTGTGGAGATACATTCCGACGGCGTAGTAAGGATCGCCGAACATTCCGCGGTCGACAAGGCTCTTGACGAGCTGAACTTCCGGGGTATAGCAGTAGTTTTCGGCGTACATATATATCTTGCCCGAACGCTCGACCGCTTCGCAGAGCCAGAAAAGCTCGTCCATAGTAACGCCCGCTGTGACTTCGCTCATGACATGCTTGCCCGCCTCCAGCGCGTAAAGCGCCTGCGGAACATGGCACTGCATCGGGGTCGCTATGTGTATCGCGTCGAGGTCGGAATCCGCCATATCCTCGAAAACGCGGTAGCGATGGGGAATGTTGTACGCATCCGCCATATGATTCAGCGTATCCTCGTTAAGGTCGCAAATTGCCGCTATCTCAACATCCGGATCGGCTCTAAGCCCCTGAATTATCGACTGCGCTCTTGTTCCCGCAAGTCCGACTTTGATTTTCTTCGCCATGACATCCTCCGTAAATTACGTTATTTTATATTTTTACCGATACAGATATTATATACCGTAAAGCCGGGTATGTCAAGACAGTTTCGGTATATTCGCGGATTTCGACATAAAAAGACCGCCCGAAGAGCGGTCTTTTATTTGGGTTTTACAGATTATTTGCGCTTTTTCGAAGCTGCTGTCGTAATTACGGGTACGCCAACGGCAGTTGCTACCGCGATAAAGAGAAGCAGCGAGGAGCCGGTCTGAGCTGCGGGAGCGGGAGCAGCCGGAGCTTCAGCAACGGTTTCGGCAGCGGGAGCTTCTGCTGCGGGAGCTTCTGCTGCCGGGGCTTCTTCGACTTCAACTACCGGTTCAAACTTAACATCGCTGAAGATCAGGGTGTTGTAGTTGTCGTCAACTACCGACCATGCGCTGGTCTGACCGGTGGCAATCATCGGCTGGTAGTCGCGGGCGGCGTCTCCGTCGGCGTCGTCGTTGAATGCGACGGTGAAGGGGACTTCGTTTCCGGCGGCGACTTTGTACTCAGATCCGAACGGAATCGACATTTCGATATCCCAGCCCTTGCCGGTCATGACAAAAGCAAATTTCGCATCTGCGACATAGTTATCCCAGTGTCCGCCGCGGCCTGCCCATGCGGAGAAGTTCGGGCCGATGGTATACTGGCCGGCGTTGATGGTGGTGATATCGTCCGAGTAGCCCTCGAATGAGAAGTAAATCTCAACCGAGTCAGACTGATAGTTGGAAGAGCAGGCATCAGCCGGGGTAACGGTCGGGTCGGTTACTTCGCAGAAGTAATACATGTTTGTATCGTCCCACGCGGCGTATACGACTGCGGTGCCGGCCATTTCGCCGTCTTCGGTAACGGCGACCGGAATCGCGTCGGCGGCAGTATAAATCTCGTCTTTAATACCGTCTACAACGGCGGTTCCGTTTACAGCCTTAAATTTGGTATCGGGGTTGGCTGCGAAAACGACTGCTCCGAGCATTGCGACGAGCGCAACGGTGAGCAGAATGGAAAATAATTTTTTCATAAGATCATCCTTTCAAAATAAATCTTGTTAAAACCCGGAACCGTTGACTATATGTTAATAAAATGAAATAATATATAGCCACAAGTCCTTATGATAATTATACACCCAAATCACCGTTATGTCAACATATTACCCTTGTACGCAATGTAAAATCAAGGTAAAATGGTATAATTATACACGCAACCGTCAGCTTAACGCTGCGAATCATATCGGGAGAGTATCTCAATCGCGAGCGCGGGATCGGTTTCGGCGCGGCGGCGTAATATATCCGCATTCTTTTTCAGTATCCCGCTCAAGATTTCCCGGTTTTCGACGGCGCATTCGGCGGCTTTTATAAGCCTTTCCGGGTCGAAACCGGTTATCGGAAGGATGAAATCGGGGCAGATATCAAGGGTTCCGGTCTGGCGGATGAGCGCGGTCAGCTTCGGGTCGCAGTCAAGCCCGATTCCCGGCGTCCCGCCGGCAAAGCCGTAGATTAAAATATGCAGCCGCAGCGAGATGATAAAGGCGCAGCGCCCGGCATACGCCCGCATATCACGCGGACTTAAGGTATCAAGCAGAATTGAGCCGGGGATTTTCTCCGCCGCCTCTTTGCATACATCGAGGTCCTGGCGGAGCTGCAACGGGACGAACACCGGCGTAAGACCGGTTTTTTGTGATGTTTTTTCGGCGGCGCCGATGATTTTTTCGATAAGGTCGGAGTCGCATTCGCCGGGTATCCTGCCGCGAAGGGCGACGGCGAAGGTTTTTTCAACATCGGCTATCCCCTTTTCGGCAAGACTGTATTCAAGCCAGCTCATATCCGCCGGCTCAAGCAGAAACGCCGGATCGGCGGTGACGGCGGTCGAAATATCGTCGACACCCAAACGGCGAAGCAGCGAAAGAGAACCTTCGTCGCGGAGGGTTATCGCGTCCATATCTTCAAGCGCCGTTTTCGTCAGCCGCTCCGCCTTCTCGCCGTGTATCGGTCCCAGCCCCGAGCCGTAAAGCATACACTTCACACCTCGCTTCTTTGCCGCCTCGATTATCTTTACATAATAGATAAGCGAGCGCTGAGAGGTGGTATTCTGAAGCAGCGAGCCTCCGCCGTTTATAAGCAGTCGGGCGCGGCTCATCGCCCGGTTGATTTCGATTATATTGAAGCGATTTACCGTTTTAACCGCATAAAGCCGTCTCAACCGGCGAGGCTTGTGCGCCAGAACGGTAATATCGAGGTCGGGCGCAAGGGATTTAAGCGAGTTTGTAATCTGATACAGCAGGCTGTCGTCGCCGGTGTTTCCGAAACCGTAATAGCCGCTTAAAATGACATCCGTCCCGCCCTTTTTCGGTCGGAAAGGACGAAGAAGGTTGTATAATTTCTCGGCGTCGTCCGCCATTCGGGTGACGGTAAATCTGCGCATGACGAAATCGCGTCCGAAGCGCCCCAGCTCCTGCCTTTCTTTATCCGACAGCGAAAATAGCTCTTCTATATCCCGCTTCAGCGTCTCGGCGTCCGGCATTCGGCAGCCGCGGCCGCAAAGATTGGTGGAAAGCGCTTTTAGCTCCATATCGGGATCAAATCGGCCGAGATAACCCTGGCTGCCCGAAAGAATCACCGGCAGACCGCAAGCCATCGCCTCAAGCGCGGCGCGGGAAACGCCGACAAATACGCTGTCGGTGTAGAAGCTGCCGTCCTCTCCTTTATATATGCCGCTGCGGAGCCGGAGGTTGACATCGGTAACAGAGCCGGTTATAATAACAACGTCCCTCTCAATTCCGCTATCCGATTTTATCTCCGCGTTGGCGCGCTCTCCTTCGGCTCGCAGCCTTTCAAGATTGTCTCCTCCGCCGATGATAACAAGTTCAAAATCAGGATAAATACGAGCAAGCTCCGGCGCCTTTTCGACGAGCATAAAAGCGCAGTGAGCGCTGGCTTCGTCTATTCGGCTGCAATATATGACACGATGCGCTTTTCCCGGCGGAAGTGGCATTCCGGAGGGTTTGTTCTGTGGCGGTAACGGCGAAAACTTTTCGGTGTCAATGCCGTTTATCGTGAGATGGATATTATCCGGCGGCACGCCGTATTCCCTTACGAGATACGCCTTGGTGTCGCAGCTTACCGCGAGGGAGTTTATCCCCCATTTCGAAAGCCGGCGCCAGAGGAAATTCATGTCGTAAACGCCGTGGCAGGTCGTCGCGAAACGGACGCCGTATCTTTCGCAGGCAAGAGAACAGATAAACGAAGATATGCGGGAATGCGAATGCACAAGGTCAAAGTTTCCGGTTTTAAGCAGCCGGCAGATACCCAGGTAAGCCCGAAAAGCTTTATCCGGACGCTTTGAATTCATCGGAAGCTCGACATGATCAATGCCGTACGCTTCAAGTATCGGCACGAAAGCGCCGCCGTTTGACGCGACTGTAACCGAATGTCCCCGCCGCCGAAGCTCCTTTGACAGCTCGACTATATGCGTCTCCGCCCCGCCGATGTCAAGGGACATGGTAGCCATTAATATTTTCATCTTAAATATAAAAAAACACCTTAAAGGGAAGGTAAGAAATCCGTTTTGCGAAGATTTCTTCCTTCCCCTGAATCTTTATTCGGTTGCCGGCTCGGTGCGGACAAATTTTCCGTCGCGGAAAAGTCCCTCGAGGGTGCGGCCGCTCGGCCAGGAGTATATCCCCCAGCCGTTCATAACGTCGTCGACGAAAGATCCGATGAAGGATTCGCCGTTTGCCCAGGTATAAGTTCCGTTTCCGCTGCGGCGGTCGTTCTTAAAATCGCCCTGATACTGGTCGCCGTTTGAGTAATAATACGCCCCGATACCGTTCTTCATATCGGCGGTGTAGTCGCCTTCGTAATAGGAACCGTCCGCCCAGACGAACTTGCCTTTGCCGTCTTTCTGGTCGTCTTTATAATAGCCGAAGTAGATGGAACCGTCCGCCCAGGTGTAGGTGCCGTAGCCGTCGCGGCGGCCGTCCTCCAGCTCGCCTTCGTATTCGTCGCCGTTGGCGTAGCGGAAGATGCCGGTGCCGGTGATGGCGTCATTTTCGAAGCTGCCGTGATAAACGTCGCCGGAGGCAAAAGTCATCGTTCCCTCGCCCTGGCGTATGAACTGCTGAAGCTGTCCTTCGTATATATCGCCGTTGTCGTAGGTGACGACGGATTTCGCCATGTCGATCTCAGCGGTCGAACCGTCGGAAAAATACAGTTTTCCCGTCAAAGGATTTCCGCCGTCGTCAACTGTGCCGAAAAATTTGATGTTATTGCCGTCGGTCAGGGTAACTTTGGTGTAGCGGATACCCGAAATGTATATAGCGCCGAACACCACTGCGACGGCAATGATAACCAGCGCCAGGGTGATGACTATCACCGGACCGGTCAGCCGTCTGCGCTTTTTTTTGCGTCCGTCTTCGTTTTTATAATCCATATCAGTTAAATAATCTGTTCGAGAATCCGGCAGTCTTTACTGCTGCCGGCAGCTTCCCGAAAACTCCGTATCTCAGTATAAATGATAAATTGATTTTCCTTTAAATAGGGGAAACTTCCGCTTATCTGAATATATTTGCAAACATTTCCGACAGCGCCGGAACGATATAGAAGGAAAGCAGGGCGATGCCAAGCAGAACGGCTATCGATACCAGCGCCCAGATAATGGTTCTGGCTCCGCCGGTATATGTCATAATTGCCCGGTTCTGCATATCGTCGGGGATATAAAATCGGGTCGACGAATCAATTTTTCTCGGAGGCGTCTTTTGCCCCTTCTTCGGAGGCGGCGCGGGATAAGGAAGCTCCGGGCTCCTCACTATCTTTGCGTAAGAACCGCTGCCGAGGATTGCGCGGCGGGTAAGCAGCCGCAGGATGCGGGATTTGCCGAGTCCGGCTTCATCCATCGTAACGGCGGTCCACTCGCTTGACGCGCCGGAATCGAGCAGACGCCGGACAAAGCTGCCGAGGACATATTTATGGTAAACAGACAGCAGAATTCCTATAACGATTCCTGCAAAGATCGACCAGATGACAATGCTGAGCGTCTGGTCGTTTGCTTTTACAACAAAAAGGTCAGCGGACATATCAAACCGCCTTTCATTCGCGGGCTTGCCGAATTATACTATCAGTTCCTTACCGCCCATATAAGGACGCAGCGCTTCGGGAATTCTTATCGTCCCGTCCTCCTGAAGGTTGTTTTCAAGGAATGCAATAAGCATGCGGGGAGGAGCGACGCAGGTGTTGTTCAGGGTGTGAGCGAAATATCTTGTGCCGTCCTTCTCTTTTACCCGAATCTGGAGCCTTCTTGCCTGGGCGTCGCCTAAGTTGGAGCAGGAGCCGACTTCAAAATATTTCTGCTGGCGGGGGCTCCACGCCTCGACGTCAAGGCTCTTTACCTTAAGGTCGGCAAGGTCGCCGGAGCAGCATTCGAGGGTGCGAACCGGTATATCGAGGGTGCGGAAGAAATCAACTGCGTTTTGGGCAAGCCGCTCAAACCACATCGGCGACTCTTCCGGCTTGCAGACGACTATCATCTCCTGCTTTTCGAACTGATGGATGCGGTAAACGCCGCGCTCTTCAATGCCGTGGGCGCCGACTTCCTTGCGGAAACAGGGGGAGTAGCTGGTGAGAGTATGCGGAAGCTCGTCGGCGTCCAAAATAGTGTCAATAAAGCGACCGATCATACTGTGTTCTGAGGTGCCGATGAGATAGAGATCTTCGCCCTCGATTTTATACATCATATTTTCCATCTCGGAGAAGCTCATAACGCCGCTGACAACCTCGCCGCGGATCATAAACGGCGGAATAACGTAGGTAAAACCGCGGTCTATCATGAAATCTCGGCTGTAACTGAGGATAGAACTGTGCAGTCGCGCGATATCTCCGGTCAGATAGTAAAAGCCGTTGCCGGAAACTTTGCGGGCGGCGTCGAGATCGATGCCGCGAAGCCGTTCCATTATGTCGACATGGTAAGGAATTTCATAATCCGGAACGACAGGCTCGCCGAAGCGCTCAAGCTCGACGTTATGAGTGTCGTCGGGCCCTAAAGGGACGGTCGGATCAATTATCTGAGGGATGAGCAGCATCCGTTCGCGGATTTGCTCCTGAAGCTGTCCCTCCATAACTTCTATATCGGCAAGTTCGGCGACAATTTCGCTGACTTCCGCTTTTGCCTCTTCGGCTTCTTCCTTTTTGCCCTGTCCGATAAGCGCGCCTATCTGCCTTGATATCTTCCTGCGCTTTGAACGAAGCGAATCCGCCTCTTGTATCGCCGCGCGATAGCGAAGGTCAAGGTCGATTACTTCGTCGACAAGCGGCAGCTTTGCGTCCTGGAATTTTTTCTTTATGTTTTCCCGTACCAGATCCGGCTGGTTGCGGATAAGATTTATGTCTATCATGAAGGGAGCTCCTGTTAAATAATTATTGGTAAGTATCAGTCGGTAATGTCATCGTCGAGTATCCCGGTACCGCCTGTCAGCAGCTTGATGACATTTTCAAGGTCGTCGTTGTCTTTGTAGTCAATTATTACCCGACGGGAACGCTTTGTCGCGGTTACCCGGACGCGGCGGTCAAGCCGCTTTGAAAGCCGTTTTGAAACCTCACGCGCGTATCGCTGCCAGCTCTCTTCGTCGCCGTCCGGCTTTTTCTCGGCGCTTTTTTCGAGTATGCCCTTTACAAGCTTCTCGACGGAACGGACGGAAAGTTCCTCGTCCGCGATCCTTTGCGCCAGCCGATTTATCATCTCGGCTCTGTCTTCCGAGTCGCCCCGCAGCGGCAGCAGCGCCCGCGCATGACCTTCGGATATAAGACCGCGGCGGAGCAAGTTGAGCGTATCGTCCGGCAAATCAAGCAGCCTTATCAGGTTGGATATCGCCGAGCGGCTTCTTCCGACGCGGCGGGCGAGCTCCTCCTGCTTAAGACCGGTTTCCAGCAGCACTCTGTACGCGTCCGCTTCTTCGACCGGATTTAAGTCTTCCCGCTGAATGTTCTCGATAAGCGCCATCTCGGCGGCTTCGATCTCATCGGCTTCTACCGCGATACAGGGCAGCTCGGCAAGTCCCGCCATCTTCGCCGCCCTCCACCGCCGCTCACCGGCTATTATACTGTAAAAACCGTCTTCCCGCCGCCGCACTATAAGCGGCTGAATAATCCCCTGCGCCGCGATGGAATCGGCGAGAGAGGAAAGAGCGGAAAGCTCGAAGTTTTTGCGGGGCTGGTCGGTTCGGGGAAGCAGTTCTGCCGCGGAAAGCATCAGAACCGTTCGCCCTCCGCTTTGCTGAGCGGTTTCTTCGAATATCGCCTCAAGACCGCGTCCGAGACCGCGTCTTGAAGTGGGTTTTTTTGCCATATTTATCGTCTCCGGAGTGTTTGTTTTGGTTATATTGCACAATCAGCTATCTGCTCTGAACCACGGCAGACAGCTCATCCGCACCCGCTGACAGCCCATCGGCCGCAGAAGAAGCGGTACATCTTCGCCCTCGGGGACAGGTACCGGGGATTTCGGCACCGGGTCTATCGTGTTTTTTACGCTCATTCCCCACTCAATCGGTCGTCCCCATGCCTTAAGGGTTATCGGAGCGCCGTCGATTGTAAACGGCAGTTTTTCCACCAGCTTTTTCATTTCGACGGTTATCGGTTTTGAGAGGTTCAGCGCGTAGGCGTAAGGAGTTATCGTTTTTACATCCCAGTCCGACCATATGTTTCCGGCTCTGTCTGTATGTCTGTCCGCCTCGATCCATTCTTCTTCGAGAGCGAGCGAATATGTAAGCGGACCGTAGTCAACGCATACGCAGTTTCCGTTTATCGGGAAATGCCGAAGACTGATTTTCGGTCGGAATCTGACTAAAATTTCATCGTCTTTCCAAGCGCGGAGAATCTCAAGAATATTTCCCTGTCCTTCGGCCGACCAGTCTTTGCCGTTGATATTGATCTCAATGCCGTCGCTCCAGTCGGGAATACGAAGATAAATGGCAAAAATCGCGCCGTCGGAGGTGACGCTGAAGCGGACGGTATTGCCGAACGGGTAATCGGTTTCTTCAATAATCCTTACCGGATGCGAATCGACGGTTGTCTCAAGCTCGCAGGGGCAATAGCTCCATACTGTAAGATCATGACCGGTGCCGTCCGGCGCTTCCGAATGCAGGAATGCCGATCTTATAAAATTCGGCCAGAGCATCCCGGCGTTATGCTGACAGCAGCGGTATCCGAAAGCGGTGTACCGGGTCTGCATCCTCTGATTTGTATAGTCGTGGGTTTCGGCGTCAAGGGTAATCTGATTCGGCGCAGTCAGGTAATGAACCGCTTTATGGTCAGGCGTGAAAGCCGCCGGAGCGGAATTAAAAATCATGTCCTCGATGCGGTCCGAGTATAAAGGATCTCCGGTAACGCAGGACATCACAAGAAAGCTGTTCACGATTTCAGCCATAGCGCAGCTTTCAAATCCCTGACGCGGATCGTGTTTACCCTCGCGGGTTCTCTCATCGGCGGCATAAACGCCTCCCGGCATCTGTCCCCAGCGCCGGATATGCTCATCATAAAGCCGCTCGGATTTCAGAATATCCTCTTCATCCCGCGAGAAATTCCAATATGAAGCCGAGTATCTGAAACGCTGCGCAAAGTTTACCACGTGCGCGTTATAACTGTCCGCTTCATCGCCTTCCTGCGAAAGATAAATTTTATAAAATCTCTCGGCAAGCTTTGGAATAAGCTCGTCTCCGGTCAAGGCGAAAAGCCTCGAAAGCAGCGGGAGCATCTCGCCGCAGCGCTGTTGCTGAATCGCTCCCTGCCAGTTTTTCCAGCCGCCGGAGATGAATTTATCATCCGGCAAATTCATGCAAAACCGGCAAAAGCCGGAGAGTAACCGGATAGCGCGGCGATCGGAGGTGTATTCGTAGTAATCGAACAACAGGTCGGCTATCACCATATGCGGCCAAAGGTCGCAGAAGACGCCCCGTTCCGGTTCGGCGTTTTTCAGCGCCTGAGGGCCGAACCATCCGTCAGGCTCGGCGGAATCAAACAAGATGTTTATATATTTAATGCAGGTGTCAAAAAGTTCTTCGGAGTCAGACAGCACCGCCAGACGAAAAGCGCTGCGCAGCCAATACGCCTGCTCTTCCCAGGCCGACCTGAAATACGGCTCGTCGGGTCTTCCGGTGTCGCGGCGGAGATCGTCCGTTGTGTATTCCGGACGCAGCCAGCCGTTGTCATCTTTGAGAAAATCGCTTATATCG
>JGI24712J26585_10003363_pt1 | contig 12622 bp, 13 predicted proteins | sample BioPla3DNA2_FD_26585 | JGI IMG/M metagenome (IMG submission 26585) | reverse complement strand
TTCTTTTTTTAGACCATATCATTGTACACTATACATTCTTTGCACAAAAAACATAGATGAACTGAATTTATTTTATCCATTTTGCACCACGTTAGTTAAAAATATGTGTTTTCCTTGCAATTGCAGCTAAAATCTACTACAAGATCAGTCCTTTTTGCTCTTAGTTTACATTTAAAGCAACAATTTGACCGGTCAAATTTCACACTGGGCGGCAGGGTTATTCAGAATATCTTCATTAGGTCTGCTACCTGAAATAAGGTTTTGGTTTTTACCTGTCGGGAACTCAAAAAGGCTTAAATTTGACAAGGTAATACTTCCTGATTTCAATTCATATGATTTATAACGAAATCGGCGGGGATCTGAAAAGAGCCCATATTGAGATTGCATGAGCTCTTCATGAGCCGCGTTTCTTTGCCGGCTGCCGCGGCTGTACAGGGAGGCTGACAGGGCAACCCCATGGACAGGCATGGGGTAAATTCCTGTCAGAATATCGGTTAATGCGTTCAGGGTTCCGGGCAATGTTTATAATCTAATACCTACACAACAGATTTGTGGCGTGGGTCCGTAAATCTATTCAGGTAGTCAATCAATGTATCTGAAACGGGCAAAAAGTTTTGTTTTGCCCGTCAAAAAGAGCAAATTTGTCCTTTTTGCGAATGCGTTTTGCAAAACCCATTTGTTCAGTGGACATTAATTTTCATATTTGAATTCACCGCGCCCTCTCCCGGGTAATATAAAGACTCTTGTACTTTTTTTAAAATTATAATATAATAACCATTGCTTGGGAGCCTTTCCTGATTATTTGTTCATGCCATATGCTTATTCACGTTTCTAATTGTGCTGCCGCTTCGCGGCAGATTGGAGGATACTATGGTAAAATTTAATACCGAGAAAGGTCTTGTGCAGATTTCCGGTGATGTATTCACCACGCTGACAGGCGCTGCCGCAACAAAATGCTTCGGTGTCAGAGGTATGGCCATGAGATCGGTAACTGATGGGCTTGTCCACCTGCTTAAACGCGAGGTTATGGGCAAGGGAGTCCGCATCACATATATCGATGACGACACTATATGTATAGAGCTTCATATAATAGTAAAGACAGGTATAAATATTCCGGTTGTCTGCAAGTCGATAATGGAGGAGGTCACGTATATGGTGACCCGTGACACCGGAGTCAAGGTCAAGTCTGTAGATATATATGTTGACTCCGTAATGCCGGACTGAGCATAATTATTTTTCCTGTCTTTCATCGCCCGTGCCGACAGGGATAAATATTCGCGTTATGCCGATGCACGGCGGCGGAATGGGGATTTTCATGAGATATACAATAGACGGATTAGTCTTTAAAGATATGATAATAGCTGCGGCTTTAAGTATAGACGCGCATAAACATATAATTAATGAACTCAACGTATTTCCTGTTCCCGATGGAGATACCGGAACAAATATGAGCCTTACCATGGGCGCGGCAATGAATGAGCTTAAAAAGTCGGAACCTGCGGAAATCAGCCGTGCCGCTGAGATTACCGCCAAGGCCCTCCTGAGAGGAGGCAGAGGGAATTCCGGCACAATTCTATCGCAGCTTTTCAGAGGTTTTTCCCGGGCACTTAAGGATAAGGCCGAAGCCAGCGCCCGGGATTTTGCCCATGCAATGAATGAAGGCGTAACAACTGCTTATAATGTGGTAAACAAGCCTTCCGAGGGAACCATATTAACCGTTTCCAGAATCGCTGCCGCAGCGGCATGCGATTATGCCGAAACCGGCAATGATATTGAGCAGCTTTTGGAAACAGCTATTGAGGAGGGCGGCAAAGCTCTTGCCGATACCATCAACCAAAATCCTGTTCTAAAAAAAGCGGGAGTAATCGACGCGGGCGGCAAAGGCTATATGATAATCCTGGAAGCAATGTTGGCGGTCCTGCGGGGCGAAATGTTTGTCGTACCAGAGCCAGACGTCAAAACCACGGCCAAAGAAAAAGCCGACTTCTCCGGGTTTGACACCGGCGATATAACCTTTTGCTACTGTACCGAATTTATCATTTCCCGTGAAAACACCAAAGCCTCGCAGTTATTGTGTTATTTTCTCGGCACACTGGGTGACAGCGTTGTGGTGATTGACGACGAGGAGATTATCAAAGTCCATGTTCATACAAACAGACCCGGGGACGTACTTACCGAAGCATTGACATACGGAAGCCTGCTTGAAGTGAAGGTTGAAAACATGCGGGAGCAGCATACCGAAACCATTGCCCGGGAGCTGGATCGGGACCATGACAGGATTGCCCCGCCGGAAAAGCCAATCGGCGTCGTAGCCATCTGCGCCGGTTCGGGCATTGAAGCGGTTTTCAAGGATTTGGGCTGCGATCGCCTTGTCTCAGGCGGTCAGACCATGAATCCTTCCACCGATGATATTCTTAAGGCTGTAAATTCCACTCCCTCTGAAACTGTTTTTATACTTCCCAACAACTCAAATATTCTATTTGCCGCCGAGCAATGTGTGGATATGTCGCCTAAAAATGTAGTAGTCATCCCGACCTGCACCATCCCCCAAGGAATATCCGCCATGCTGGCACTGGACCCTGAGGGCGGCGTAGACGAAAACTCAGCTAATATGAACCAAGCCATAAAAGGTGTTCATACGATTTCCGTTACCCATGCAGTCAGGGATTCATTTTTTGACAATATGGAGATAAAGCAGGGTGACTATCTTGCAATGCTTGAAAACCAGCTGCTGGCCGCAAATCCAAGTTTTGAAAACATACAAAAGGTTATTATAGACACCATAAAAGGCTTTTCTCCCGAATTTATTACCGTTTTCTACGGTTCCGATGTAGATGATGATACGGCTGGAGTCCTGTCGGACGAAATAGCAAAGGCACTGCCCGACTCGGAAATTACGACCGTAAACGGAGGACAACCGGTATATTACTATGTAATATCAGTGGAGTAAGAGTTAAGTTAAAAAAGTCTGACAGCCCCGCCTTGCGTGGCTGTCAGACTTTTTTAAGGGGAGCGGTTTAACCTGATGAAAAGCTTCTCTTGGCGGCAGATCGCCGCAAAGGACGAATTGGAAATTTGCCATCTGTGCCGGCTTGCGCATTACACCTCCGATTATGAAAACAATCTCATCGCAGCGTTTTCAATGGCATTTTACCTGAGCGGCAATTATAACGGAGCAAACATCTACTCAATAATCTGCCCATCTATGGAAACAGTAACAATCTGCCAGGGTATCATTTTACCGCTGTTTTGAAGGGCCGTCTTCACTGCGGACACAATCCCTCCGCAGCAGGGTACCTCCATCCTGACTACTGTGACGCTCTTTATGTCGTTTTGTTTGATTATTTCCGTCAGCTTCCTGGAATAATCCCCCTCGTCCAGCTTGGGACATCCGATTAGTGTTATACGGTTTTTAATCAGTTTGTTGTGGAAATCTCCGTACGCAAAGGCTGTACAGTCGGCAGCTATCAGAAGGTCGGCGTTAGAGAAATAGGGCGCATTAACCGGTACAAGCTTTATCTGAACGGGCCACTGGTTGAGGCGGCTTTTGACCTGGCTGACTTCCCTGCCGGCCCTTTGGTTTTCCCTGTCAAAAGTTATCTGTCTGCTCCCGGGGCATCCTCTGTGCTCCGATTGAGCGCGCTGCTTTGCCTCTATATTTGCCTTTACAGCCTCCTCGTCAAATGGGGCGGCTTCCCGCTCCTCAAAGGAGATTGCTCCCGTGGGGCAGACCGGCAGGCAGTCGCCCAGTCCGTCGCAATAGTCGTCTCTCAAAAGCTTTGCCTTACCGTCTACCATGCCTATCGCACCTTCATGGCACGCATCAACGCAGAGTCCGCAGCCATTGCACTTTTCTTCATCTATCTTTATTATTTTCCGAACCATTTTCATTCCTCCTTGCTGTGTGTCTTTACTTTGTGATTTAACTTTAATATACTTGAAGCTATAAGTATGTTGTTTTTACAATGAAAACATAATTTTATTGGAGGAATTTAAAATGGCGGATGTTTTATCTGACTCCCTGGATCTGCTGCCGTTCTGGGATAGGCTCACCGAGGCCCAGCGTGAACTTTTAAAATCAAGAGCCGGACTTGTGAGCTTCAGAACCGGGGAAACCGTACACGGCGGTGATACGGACTGCCTGGGCGTCCTGGTGGTGCTCAGTGGTTTGCTGCGTACCTATCTGCTCTCGGAAGACGGCAAGGAAGCCACTATATACCGCCTGCACCCGGGAGACATCTGCATGCTGGCAGCCTCCTGCATATTGGACGCGGTGACCTTCCAGGTACAGATTGATTGCGAGGAAGATTGCCGCGCCATCCTCATTCCCACCGATGTTTTTTCTTCCATATCGGAGGAAAACATCTATGTAGAGTGCTTTTCATATATGACGGTAACAGAAAGATTCAGCGATGTAATATCCGCAGTGGAGCGAATGCTTTTCATGAGCCTTGAGCAAAGACTCGCCGCCTTTCTGCTGGATGAAATGGCGCGCAGCGGCTCGGAGGAAATACTGATGACCCATGAGCAGATAGCCCGCCTTATCGGCAGCGCCCGGGAAGCCGTCAGCAGGATACTCAAGCAAATGAGTCTCTCCGGCCTGCTGGAGCTTCGCCGGGGCGGAGTTAGAATTCTTGATAAAACAGCCTTGTATAAGCTGATGGGTTAACAGAATACACGGCAATATAAAAGGCAACACTAACCGGTCCTCAACAGCTAAAATACGGTTACGTTGCCTTGCTGCTTATGATTGCATATTAAATCAGTAAATGGCCTTTTCATGTCTGCCGGCATTAGGCAGCGTTATAATAACAGAAGATAAATCAAAAAAGGGGCGTGTCTCACGGACACGCCCAAACAATGCTACATGGAAAGAAGATTTAATATGTCGTTTTTAGGTCTGGCCCCCACCGCCTTATTGACCAGCTGGCCATTGCTGAAAACTGCTAGGGTGGGTATGCTCATCACTCCGAACTGCTGGGCAAGCTCAGGTTCCTCATCCACATTAACCTTACATATTTTAGCGTTTGTTACCTCCCTTGACAGTTCATCGATTATCGGTGCAATCATACGGCAGGGCCCGCACCAGCTGGCCCAGAAATCCACCAGCACCGGGACCGGACTGTCAAGTACCTCTTGCTTAAAATTGTTTTTTGTCACATTAATTGCCATTGCGCTGCCTCCTTTTTATGTTTTTTATTATACTTTACCTTGCAAATCAGCTGAGTCATTGAGCCCATGGGGCAATATACGCACCAGGAGCGGGGCTTGAAAATCAGCATTGTTATAAATCCAAGAATTGTGGATGTGAGCATTACACTGTAAAACCCAAAGGCAAACTGTGAAACCCCGTCGGGAACTCCCGGTATATAGGCAAAGCTCCACGGGAGCTTAAATAGCCACAGCAGGGTCACGGTCTGCCGCAGCTCCCTGGCGCCGGAAAAAACCATGAAGGTCATCAGAAGCATGCTCATAAACATCAGCATGAAGAATGTCAGGAAGCCGTATCTGAACCACTTGCTTTTAAGCCAGGCCGGCATATCCCTTTTTCCCGACAGCCCCAATCTTCCTCCTATGAGTCCAAACAGCTGTCCTCTTCCGCAGTATTTGTTACAGTACGCCTTACTCCCCTTTATAACTGAAATCAAAAGCGGGGTTATAAAGCATATAAGGCCCAGCCAGGCTAACAGAATATTGAAAAAACCCAGTATTAAATACAGCAATGAAAATATCCACAGATAGTCGTACCATCTTTTTTGTGTCCTCATGGCCGCACCGCCTTAACCGCTATCAAAGAGGCTGGACACTCCCGGGAACAGATCCCGCAGCCTGTACATAGTCTGTTATTAACTTCTGCATGTACTCCACTTTTTATGTATATGGCGCCTCTAGGGCACATCGGCACGCAGCACCCGCACGCCACACAATGGCTCTTATTTACTTCAGCTCGTTTTAAATGCTTCATGGAAACAGGTTACCCTCCCTAACAGCTCTCCTTCTGTCAGCCGGTTTATATCCCCAGTCCCCAGCTGTCGGTTTGATTATACCCTTTGAGGCGGACCCTTTCAGTGACAAAATCACAAAATAAAAATTTTCACTTTATCGTGCTAAAGTATTGACAACAAAAAAATAATATGCTACTCTTTCTAAAACACAGGTCAAGGTATAATTTTACATCCACACCATGCTAAACGGGAGAAAAATGATGGAAAACAAGCTTTTTGCAGCTGTATATTTTTACTTTTACTTTATCTTTTTTAAGATAAGGTCGGTTTTGCTACAAAAAACGCTGTTTGCAAACGTATAGCTAAAAGTGTTTGTCAAGGGCTTCGCAGTGAAACCGCTGCGAGGCCCTTTTTGATTTATTCAGAAATTTGAGAAAAAATACTTTATATCAATATATTATTGCCGTTTTAAACGGCGGATAGGAGTAGATTATGGTAGCGGTATTAAAGCCTGGCGCAACAAAGCAGCAGATTGACAACCTGATCTCATGGTTTAAAAGCAGGGGGCTCGATGTGCATATTTCCGAAGGAAGCACCCACACAATAATAGGGTTGGTGGGAGACACCAGCATAATCGACATTGAGCTGCTGGAGGCAATAGAGATTATTGAATCTGTCAAAAGGATAAGCGATCCTTTTAAGAGCGCAAATCGAAAATTTCACCCTGATGACACTGTAATAAGCATCGGCGATGTGAAGCTGGGAGGCGGCAACTTCCAGTTCATAGCCGGTCCCTGCTCGGTAGAGTCTCCGCAGCAGGTTTTAGGCATAGCCAAAAGAGTCAGGGCATCCGGGGCAACCATGCTGAGGGGCGGGGCCTTTAAGCCCAGAACATCCCCCTATGATTTTCAGGGTCTGAAAGCCGACGGAATTAACATGCTGTTGGAGGCCAAGGCACAGACCGGCATGCCACTGGTTTCGGAAATTATGAACGCAAATCATCTCCCCCTCTTTGAGAATATTGATGTTATTCAGGTGGGAGCGCGCAATATGCAGAATTTCGAGCTGCTCAAGGAGCTGGGCAAGACCAGAAAGCCCATACTTCTCAAAAGGGGCCTTGCTAATACCCTCAAGGAGCTGCTTATGAGCGCGGAATATATCATGGCCGGGGGCAACGAGAATGTCATCCTTTGCGAGCGGGGTATAAGGACATTTGAAACCTATACCCGAAACACCCTTGACCTTTCTGCCGTGCCACTGCTGAAGGAGCTCACCCATCTGCCCGTTATTGTTGATCCCAGCCACGCCACCGGCATTGCAAGGCTGGTGCTGCCCATGGCAATGGCGGCGGCCGCTGCCGGTGCAGACGGACTTATGATCGAGGTCCATAACGATCCTTCCAATGCCCTGTGTGACGGAGCCCAGTCACTGACTCCCGACCAGTTTAACGTTTTAGCCTCAAAGGTCAGGGCAGTGCTGGAAGCGGTCAGGAAGTAAGGTGAAGCCATGAATGTGGGAATTGTAGGACTGGGCTTAATCGGGGGCTCCCTGGCAAGAGCGTATAAGCAAAACAGTGACGCAAAAATCTTCGCCCTGGATACCGGAGATGGTATTGTGGACATCGCCAAAATCGCCGGAGTTGTGGACGGTGAATTGAATGCTGATACAATCAGGGACTGCAGGCTGATATTCATAGCCCTTTATCCCAGGGCAACCATAGAGTTTTTGATTGAATACGCGCCGATTATATCCGAGAAAGCATATGTAATAGACTGCTGCGGTATCAAGCGGGAAATCTGCGCCGAGGGCTTCCGGCTGGCTGAGCGCTATGGCTTTACCTTCATCGGAGGCCATCCCATGGCCGGAATCCACTACTCCGGCTTTAAACACAGCAAATCCAACATGTTTCGTGGCGCACCCATGATAATCATACCCCCCCGCTATGACGATATTTCCCTGCTGGAGAAGGTAAAGGAGCTTTTGCGCCCTGCCGGCTTCGGACGCATCAGTGTCACCACCGCCGATAAGCACGATAAGGTAATAGCCTTCACCTCCCAGATGGCCCATGTTGTTTCAAATGCCTATATAAAAAGCCCCACCGCCAGGGCACACCGCGGGCATTCCGCAGGCAGCTACAGGGACCTGACACGGGTAGCCTGGCTGAACGAAACCATGTGGACGGAGCTTTTTATAGGCAACAGGGACAATCTTATCCGGGAACTGGACATACTGATAAGCTCTCTGGAGGAGTATAAAGACGCTCTGGAGCAGGCTGATGCCGAGAGGCTCACGGAACTGCTTGCCCACGGGCGCAGATGCAAGGAGGAGGTTGACGGAAGATGATAACCGTTAAGGTGGAGGCCTCCAAAAGCTATGATGTTATAATAGCGCCGGATATATTAAGCAAGGCCGGTACTTATATCATGAATACATGTCAGGGCGAAAAAGCCGCTATAGTCACCGACACCAACGTAGATGCGCTATACAGCGGCATAGTGGAAGAAGGGCTGAAGAGCAGCGGATATCTTGTGCATAAATTTGTGATAGAAAGCGGAGAGAAATCAAAAAACGCCGACAACTATATTTCGCTGCTTAATTTCCTGGCCGAAAAGGAGCTGAACCGCTCAGACGTAGTGGTGGCTTTAGGGGGCGGGGTTGTGGGCGACTTGGCCGGATTTGCCGCCGCCACATATATGCGGGGCATAGCCCTTGTTCAATTGCCTACCACGCTCCTTGCCGCGGTAGACTCTTCGGTGGGAGGCAAGACGGCAATCGACCTGAAGGCGGGCAAAAACCTTGCAGGCGCGTTTTATCAGCCCTGCCTAGTCCTGTGCGATTACAAAACCCTTGAGAGCCTCAGTCCGGAGGGCTTCAGAGACGGATGCGCGGAGATAATTAAATACGGCATGATAACCGATCCAGGCCTGCTGGATATGCTCAAAAAGCCCCTCCGGCCTCAGCTGGAGGAGGTTATTTCCCGCTGTGTGTCCATAAAGCGGGATATAGTCATGCTGGATGAGCGCGATACGGGCAGGCGCCGCCTGCTAAACTTCGGCCACACCATAGGCCACGCCCTGGAAGCCCTCAGCGGCTATAGAATATCTCACGGCAACGCGGTCTCCGCCGGGATGGTTCTCATAACAAGAGCCTGGGTCAGAAAGGGCATGTGCGGCAGAAATGTGTTGGAGGAACTGACAGGCCTTGCAGACATTTTCCGACTGGCCAAAGAAACAGACTTTGACACCGAGGCGATATATAATTCCGCTCTGGCGGACAAGAAAAGAGCGGGAGATTATTTAAGCCTTGTTGTTCCTGAGGCACGGGGACGCTGCGAGGTAAAAGAAACTCCCCTTGAAGAGTTCAGAGAGTTAATTGAGCTGGGACTGCAAAAACAGTATTAAAACTAGCGGTATGGCCTCTGCAAATGAGGAAAACGGCCATAGAGGCGAACTGTGTTCGCCCGATTTCAAAATTACCCCACGGGGACATGGAGGTTAGCTTGAATATTATCATAAAAGACCCGGTACTGGGCGGAACGGTCAAAGCTATTGCTTCAAAATCTCAGGCCCACAGACTGCTCATATCCTCGGCTCTGTCCGATTCTCCTGTTGAGCTCATATGCACTGAGAGCTCAGAGGACATAGAAGCGACGGCTCGCTGCTTAAAGGGACTGGGCGCACACATTGTAAAAACAGATGTGGGTTTTCACATTACTCCTATATCTACTGCTCCCCGGAGCGCTTCCCTTGACTGCGGGGAGAGCGGCTCAACCCTCAGGTTTATGCTCCCGATAGCCTGTGCTCTCGGTGTGAATGCTGCCTTCTACTCATCGGGAAGACTGCCCCAAAGGCCCCTGTCCCCTCTTTATGAGGAACTTATAGCCCACGGCTGCAGTCTGTCCGAGCAGGGCACGGTTCCTCTCAGGTGCGCCGGGCAGCTAAAACACGGCAGATATACCATTTCCGGAGGCATATCCTCTCAGTTCATAAGCGGCCTGCTTTTCGCGCTCCCCCTGCTCAGTGGCGACAGTGTGCTGGAAGTAACCGGCCATATTGAATCAAGGTCTTATATAGATCTTACCCTGTCAGCCCTTTCAAAGTTCAACATCAATATACCGGAGCAGAATAGCAGCTTTTTGATAGACGGAAACCAAAAATACATCTCCCCCGAAAAGGCCGTTGTGGAGGGTGACTGGTCGAACGCCGCTTTCTGGCTTTGCGCCGGCGCCATATCCCACAAACCGGTTACATGCACAGGATTAAACCACGATTCCCGGCAGGGGGACAGGGCCATATCAGAGCTTCTAAGAGAATTTGGAGCAAATGTGGAAATTGATGAGGACAGTATAACAGTCTGCTGCGGCAGCCTGACGGGTATGGAAATTGATGCGCGCCATATACCGGATCTGGTGCCGGTGTTGGCGGCCGTTGCCTCCGTTTCAAAGGGCAGAACCCTGATTAAAAACGCCGGGCGGCTCAGATTTAAGGAGAGCGACAGGCTTAAAACCGTTGAAGAAACCCTGAAAACCCTTGGCGCGGACATAAGGCAGACCGATGACGGCCTTATTATATCGGGAAAGGAGCGCCTCAGGGGAGGCCGGATATCCTCCTTCGGCGACCACAGGATAGCGATGAGCGCGGCCATAATAGCCGGCCGGTGCTTGGAGCCTGTCATAATAACAGGCGCTGAAGCGGTAAATAAATCATATCCCTCCTTTTTCGACGACTATATTTCCCTGGGCGGCAGCGTGCAGATGTTGCAATAATCTGCTCTTGAGCACAGGTAATACGCTTTGAAAGGAGCGCTTAAAAGTGTCATCCATCTACGGGAAAAACATCAAGGTAACTATTTTCGGCCAATCCCATTCAAAGGCCATAGGCGTAAGTATTGAGGGGCTTCCCGCCGGCATAAAAATCGACATGGAAGAGCTGGAGGCCTTTATGCAAAGACGGGCGCCGGGACAGGGCCCATTTACAACTCAAAGAAAGGAGTCCGACAGGCCAGAAATCCTCTCAGGACTTGTGGACAATGTGACCTGCGGTGCGCCTGTTGCCGCCATCATACGAAATAAGGATACCCGTCCGGGGGATTATGACCAAATTCGCGATGTACCGCGCCCTTCCCATGCCGATTATACAGCCAATATAAAATTCGGAGGCTTTCATGATTATTCCGGAGGGGGCCATTTTTCTGGCCGGCTGACTGCTCCTCTCTGCATTGCCGGCGGGCTCTGTCTCCAGCTTTTAAGACAGAAAAATATCCATATCGGAGCGCATATTGCCTCAATCGGCAATGTGTCGGACACCTCCTTCGACCCTGCCGGAGCTGAGCCGGCGGACATAGAGCTTCCGAAATCAAAGCCATTTCCCGTCATAGACGATGCCAGGGGGGAGCAAATGCTTGCCGCCATAAATGAGGCAAGGCTCGCCGGTGATTCCCTGGGCGGCGTAATAGAGTGCGCGGTAGTAGGAGTCCCCGCCGGTATAGGAGACCCGATTTTTGACGGTATGGAAAACTGTATAGCGTTGGCGGTTTTCGGCATACCCGCAGTAAAGGGCATAGAGTTTGGAAGCGGATTTGCGGGAAGCTCGCTGCGGGGCTCAGCGAACAACGACCCTTTTATTGTGGAAGAAAACAGAATAAAAACGAAAACAAACAACCACGGGGGAATACTGGGCGGGATAACCACTGGTATGCCCGTCATATTCAGAGTGGCTATAAAGCCCACCCCGTCTATCGGAGTGGAGCAGGACAGTATAAGCTACCTAAGTATGGAAAACGTCAAGCTGAGCATAAAGGGCAGGCATGACCCGTGCATAGTCCCCAGAGCCATTCCCTGTGTGGAAGCCGCCGCCGCTATCGCGGTGCTGGACAGGCTGCTGGAATCATCTAAATATTAAACGGAGGCATCTAAAATGAATCTCGACCAACTGCGAAATGAAATTGACCTAATCGACGACAAAATTTTGGAGCTTTTTGCCGCACGCATGGGCATTTCCGGCGCGATAGCCGAATTCAAGGCAAAAAGCAACATGCCCGTCAGGGATTCCCATCGCGAGCGGCAGAAACTGCTGGACATTTCCGAAAAAGCGGGCAGTGGGCTTAGCTCATATGCTGTCATACTCTATTCTCTGATAATGGAACTGAGCCGCTCCTATCAGGAAAGGCTCCTCAATCCCAGCTGTGAGCTGAAAGAGAAGATATTAAGCGCCATTGAAGCCACCGACAAGCTGTTCACCCAGCAGGCGGTGGTCGCCTGTCAGGGCATTGAGGGGGCATATTCCCAGCTTGCCTGCGAGAAGTTCTTCAAGCTGCCCAATATCATGTATTTCACCACCTGGGACGGGGTGTTCTCAGCCATTGAAAACGGGCTTTGCCGCTACGGAGTCCTGCCCCTTGAAAACAGCACTGCGGGCACGGTCAACAGGATTTACGACCTTATGATGCGCTACAATTTCAGCATAGTACGAAGTGTGCGGTTAAAGGTTGATCACAATCTCCTGGCTAAAAAGGGTTCATCGATTTCCGAAATAAGGGAAATTTACTCCCATGAGCAGGCATTTAACCAATGCGCAGAGTTTATAAAAACCCTGGGCAATATAAAAATCACGGTGTGTGAGAATACGGCGGTGGCCGCCCGGATGGTGGCGCAATCGGACAGGAACGATGTGGCCGCC